>Ga0335078_10008331_pt1 | contig 15414 bp, 10 predicted proteins | sample Lox_Sample_32_FD_206711 | JGI IMG/M metagenome (GOLD analysis project Ga0335078, IMG submission 206711) | Soil microbial communities from Loxahatchee National Wildlife Refuge, Florida, United States - Lox_Sample_3.2 | ecosystem: Environmental > Terrestrial > Soil > Wetlands | place: USA... | reverse complement strand
ATGGCCTCGACTACTGACACCAGGTGTCGAAGCCGGCGGCCCACTACCGCAAGCAGCTTCAACGCCACGTCGGGATATTGGCGGCACACCTGCTGGAAATCGGTCTTGTTCACGAAGAGCGTGGTTACCGCCCCCACCGCGCGGACCGAAGCCGGAAACGAACCGCCGTCAAAAAGCGGCAGCTCCGCCACCGTGGACGGAGCCGATTCGAGCGCCAGCATCATCTCGCGCCCTCCCGGCGACGTTTTGAAGATTTTGACGCTGCCCTGGATAATCAGGAATATCCCGGTGCAGGCCTCGCCCTCCCAGAAAAGCATTTCATCGGCGGCGAAGCGGCGTTCCACGGCGCGCTGCGCCAGCGCCTGCACTTCGGCGTCCGTCAGGCCCGCGAAGAGCGGAATCAGGGCGAGCGTGGAGGTCTTCGAGACCAAGCTATGAGGATACTACTTCTTAACGCGCACTCACTCAGGCGGCTACTTCTGGGCGAGGGCTTCCAGCCGGCTCTCCATTATATCGAGCAGACACGCGACATCCGCCCCACACGCGTTGCGCTTCGCAAGCCACTCCTGTTGCGACATGCGAAGCGATTTCAGTCCTTCCTCATCATCGTCGTCCCGGTAGCGCTTCCCGGCCGCCGCATACGACTCGGCGATACTCCGGTCGAAAGATCCCAGGCTGATGGATCCGCAAATGGCCCTCTCCGTCGCCGAAGCCGCCTTGGAGCAGTCGAACGAGGGATTCGATCGGGCCCCCTCGGGTACCGGGGCCAGCAGCAAAATCGACTCGTCATACCATCGCATCGCCAGGCGTTTGTCCGGCAGGAGGACCAGCCATGTACCCTTATCTCGGCCATCCGGCCCCATTTCGCCTTCCGAGCAACGGATCCAGAGCGCATCAACCGGAGCAGCGGATGCCAGGCCCAGACCATAGTCTTCCGGGGTGGCTGATTTCCCGCCGTTCCGGCTGTTCATGGTCGACCGAATGAGCGCCGCCGCCGCCGTCCGTTGCGAAACAATGGCAAGGCCCCGGCAGCGCTTATCTTCCGGCAGATCGGTTTCGATCGAAGTTGGCGAAATGCGGACAATCCGGCCTTTGAGACGTGGATCGTTATGACCGTACAGGACCGTCCGCGGGGCGCCCCTATCGATCAACACCGCGCTCACTTGCCATGTTCCCGTTATCCCTGAAGGGACTGGTTGGGCGTGGCCGGCGGCACTCAGGAGAATCGCCAGGCAGAGGTCGCGGTGTAAACGGCGCCGGGTCATACCGCCGACTTGGCATACCTGCCATACAGGTACAGCGCGATCTCGTGCTCGCGCCGAATTACCAGACCGCGGACTACCTCTCCCCCGGACGTGTTCACCTTCCTCATTTCTTCCATTGCCGCGGCTACCTTTCCTTCATTGATGTCGTTAAATACTTTGAGACGGCCGCCGCAGTTGTAATCGAAAGAGACCAGGGCATCGAACTGGTACTGAAATATGTCCACGTGAACATGAGCTTTGACATGGCGCTCATACTTGGGGACAACCAACCGCAAGAGCTGCTGTTCCTGACCTTCGGTCAGGTCGATCAGTTTATTGTGAGCATGCGCGAATTCCTTGGCCTTGGAACCCTTGAGCCCGGCCGCACGGGCCGCTAGCGCCGCCCTATCCGCCGGCACCCCGACGGACGTCAGGTCGCGGGTAATCTCCTCGACACTGCGCCCGCCCATGTCATATCCCGGGCCGAGCGTCACGCCGCTGTTACCGCCAGGAAAATGAAGATGGTTGCTGACGTGTCTTTGCGCTTCGTGTACGTAGAGGAAGTGCAAGCCTTCAGCCGAAGTCGACCAGGTGCCGGCCGCCTTGGAGCTGCCCCCAGGGGCGTGCCCCGCCATGGCCACGGCGCTTGCGGCCGCGACGCCGGTCCCAAAGCGGGCGGCCAAAGCGCTGTGCACGGCGCCCCCGGATTCGCCCTTGTTCAGGCATTGTATAGTGACTGGACCCGCGATCCCGTCCGGGAGCAGTCCGCTCTTTTTCTGAAACGCGATCAGCGCCAGTTCAGTGCGCACCCCAAATACACCATCGGGGCTGACATCGTAGCCTTTAGCCTGAAGAGCCGCTTGCAGGTCCTTTATCCTTGGGCCTCTCTCCCCCTTACGCAACGTCGTGCTGGCATTCATGCGATTCCCCCCAACCGGCTGAACCCCTCGAAGGTGGCGATTCGCCCACCCAGTGTCTCAGAGGTGATCGAAAGCACCTCTCTTTCGGCATTTCAAAGATTATCAGAAAAGCCGGAGGAGGCTGATCGTCGGCATGCGGTTGCCTTACCAGTACCGGGGTTCTCCCCCGGAAAACGACACTACTGCGCGTTGAGGTACGCGATGAGATCGGACATCTGCTGCGCGGTGAAGCGCGGCCACGCCAGGCGCCTCTGCGTCATGCCGTCCAGCATGCGCGGGCCGTGCTCCCACAGCGCCGAGATCATCGTGATGTCCGAATACGCGTCTTTGTGCCCGCCCAGCTTCGGCGCCCCGCTGGCCGGATCGTTGTGGCAGGTGGCGCAGCTCTTTTCCTGGAACACCGCTTTTCCGCGATCCACGCTGCCGTTCCCGCGGAAATATTGCGTCATCCAGATGTAGCCCAGAAGCTGGCGCATTTCTTCCTGGCTGAATGTCGGCGACGGCTGCTTCATGCTGGGCTGGTGGTTCCACATATCGACCGCGATCTCGGTCAATGTCTGGTTGCGCAATCGATTTTCCAGCGCCTGCTTTCCGGTGTGGCAGCCCGTGCAGCCCTTCGATTGAAACAGCGCGGCGCCCGTATCCGACGGCGGGAACAGGAAATTGTGGGCGATCTCCCTGGTCTCCGGCAGATTCTGCAGGTACACCAGAATGTCCGTCAGCTCCTGCGCCGTCATGTCTCCCCAGGCGATCTTGCGGTCGGCGAATTCCGCCCGCATCCTCGCCCCGTGATTCCACATTTGCTGCGCCAGCACCACCGGATCGGCCAGCGATTCCCACTTCGCCACCGGCGGCGCGGACGCCACCGGCGATTTGTCGACTCCGTGGCAATCGCCGCAGTGCTTGGTCTGGAACGCCACTTTGCCGCGCCCGGCATCCCCCGGCTTTTCGAAATACCGCGCGGAGACGAAATATGCGAAAAGATCGGCGGCGTCGCCCGGGCTCAACTTCGGATTAGCCAATCCGTTCCGTTTCATCGCGGACCACATGTCAGGGGCGTGATTCCACATCAGGCTGGCCATCACCGCCGGCGTGTAATCCCGGTCAATCACCCGCGAGAGATCGCCGCCCAGCTTGCCGCCCGCGCCTTTCACGTTGTGGCACTGAACACATTGCTGATTTTGAAAGATCTGTTCGCCCCGCCTGGCGTCGCCAGCCGGTAGATCCACCGCGCCCACTACCCAGCAGGTCAATATGGATGCGGCAATAGCTCGAAGCACCGACATCGCAGCTCTCCTATCGCGTCAACCGGAAACCGGTTGTGAAGATGTTGGTCCGGAAGGCTTCGTACAGATAGAAGTCCTCTCCATATCCATACCACTTCCACTCGCTGTTCCACGAGAGGTGTTTGTGAATCGGAACGGAGAGCTGCACCAAAGGCTGATAGTAATGGGAGGTACGGCTGCCGTTGGACGTGAAGAAAGAGCCGCCGAACACCAGCTTGGCGGCGGGGTACCCCGGCAGCGCCATTGTCACCGCCGAGGTTGCGGTGTGCGCGTTGTCTCGATAGATCGAGGTCCCCTGCGCCAGGAAGTTGCCGAGGTACAGGATCTGCGAATTGACCGTCGACCGGTCATATTCGCCCATGAGACTGATTCGTTTGGCGCCGTTCGGCGTCCAGTAAATCGAGAGCGCGCTGTCCTGGCTGCGCAGGCTGTAGCGGATAGCGGGATCCGGATTCTGATTGTCCAGGACCGTGAACCGCGCCTGCAGCGCCAGGGCGCTCGAGACCTGGTAGCGCGCCCGCGCCCGGCCGTGCTCGTAGTCATTCAGGCTCGTGCGGAAGTAGATGTTGTCGCTCGACGCCCCTTCGAAATCCAGATTTACCGAAAGCTTTTGACTGGGACGGTAGTTCAGCCCGCCTAGCCCGATGTTGCGGTGCAGTTCACCCGATGCCAGGTTGCCGGTCTGGCTCAACTGTCCCGCCAACACCGTTGCATCGCCCCATACAAAACGGTATCCGCCGCGCAAGCTCAGCTTCGACGTGATGCTGACGATGACGTCCACCTGTTCCTGGTTGTAATTGACCACCTGGGTGTAGTTGAGCGCGGTGACGGCAGGCGCAATCGGCCCCAGGGTGGCCGGCGTCACCGTGTAAAACTGCGTCACGAAGGGCGATGCCGCGTCATGATAGCGGTCCGTCATCCACGAATCGATGATGCGCACCCGGCGTAGAGGCCGAATTTCGAAACCGGCGCTGGCGGTGGTGTGCGGCTGGTTGGCCGCTCCCGTTCCCAGGTTCTGCTGCCCGCTATAAAAGAGGAGCGAACTCAACAGGACGAAGTTTCCGTTGGCCGAGTCGAAATAGTTGACCGTGGTCTTCGGTTCGCTGAAGACAAACTGGCCGAACAGATCGATCCAGGAAAACGGATTGGCCGTGGCGGCGGCTTTGGTATATACGCTGTTTCCGCGGATCGCATACGCTTCGTTCAAGTGCGTCAGGTCGAGAGTCTGTCCCAGGATCGAGGAGGTTCGGTCGCCCGGCGTCAGGCCATTTTCCGATGCCTGGTCGTCATCCTTGAAAGTTGTCCCCCCTTGTTCCAGCGTCACGTGAAAACGGCTGTACTCGAACCGCAAGCCGCCCCGATAGTTATTGGTGCTGTCCCGAAGCAGGGTTGGTATCGCGAAGTTATCGTTCTGGTCCGGCACCCAGTCGGTGATGCCGTGGCCGTATCCCGAATTGTGGTCGAAAGCGAGATACGGGATGATGTGCGTACCCGGCCGCAGCTCGAGATCGCCGCTGAAGGTCCGGCGGCGAACATCGAATGACTGCTCGTCGAAGCCGGCCGGCGCCGATGGATTCGCGAACGACGGCACCGCGTTGAAATAGGCGATGTCGCGGTAATCGATCGTCAGATCGTAGGCGCCCGATTTTTTGGCGCTCAGCCAGGCGGTGCTGTAAGGATCGCCGCCCCAGCCGTAGGCGCGCGCGTCTATGCGGTCAAAAAGGCGCTTCTTGGGATCGATAATCGTGAATTCCGTTCCCAGCAGCCGGGGACCGTGCCCCAGATCTACTACACTGCGGTATTCATCGTTATTGCCGGCCTGGCTCGGCAGCCACCGATAGCCGAAATCGATGCTGCCGGTGAACCATTGTTCAGTTGAAGGAGCGGGATTTGTAGCGCTTGTGTCGTCGGCTTTCGGTTTGGCCGATTGGTCGTCCGTCTTGGCCGGCTCTTGCGGCGGGTTCGGCTGCGCCTGTGTGGATTGCGCCGGCGCCTGTGGCTCCGCGGTTGGCGGGCTCTGCTGCCCGAAGGCTGGGACCATCAAGATGAGGGCTAGGAGGAGTCTCATTTCAGGAAATCCCGGCTCGCATACGAGCCATGCACCTTTTGGTGGCAGATGTTGCAGTTCCGGAATCGCGGATCGAGAAGGTTATGAAACGCCGGCGGCACTGTTCCCAGGGAAGCATTCACAGGAACCTTCGTCGACGGCAGGTTCGAGTGGCATTCCAGGCAGACATACCGCACCTCCGCCCGCGTCAGCATTCGCGGGTTCGACGATCCGTGCGGCATATGGCACGCCCCGCAGCCTTCCAGCCGGACAGGCGCGTGCTCGAACGTGAACGGCCCTCGTTTATCGCCGTGGCACTTTATGCAGGCCGCCTCGTTGCCCATCGTGCTCTGCACCATCCGCGCCGTCGAGTTCCCATGCGGATCATGGCAATCCGCGCAGCTCATCGCGCCTTCCGGAACGGGGTGCCGGTAGGGACGCTGAAAGCTGGCCCAGATGTCGGCGTGGCAGGTGGCGCACTGGGCATTGATATCCGCCGGCTTGCGGGCTACCAGTCCGTTCGGGCCGTTCTTGTGGATGCTATGGCATGCCACGCAGCTCACGCCGTTCCGGGCGTGGCTGCTGTTCAGCCGTCCGGCATGGGTGGGAGTATTCAAGTGGCACGTGAGGCACATCTTGTCCGCGTCCGCCGGTTTCATCTTGAGCGGATTGCGGATATCGGCGGCGCTCATGGAATCCATGTGTTTGCTCGCCGGGCCATGGCACGCTTCGCATGCCTTGGTCTCGAAACCCCATTTCTTGCCGCTGTCCACGATATGATGCGGATTCTTGGCAAAGGCTTTGCTGATGTCCTCGTGGCAGGAGGCGCACATCTCCGAGCCGATATATTCGGCGGGCTTCTTGTCGGCCGCCTTTTGATCGGCTGTTTTGCTGTCCGCCGGTGGTGATGACTGAGTGGAAGGAGTGGGAGCGCCCGGTTTGTCCTGGGCGCTCCCGATGACAGTGACTGTGAAGAGTGCGGCCGCCGCCAGTACCGCTGGCATTGCCGTCCGAAGGCGGCAGGACACAGGGCGGACCAAACGGCTCCGCGCGGGTAGCGGCGGTCGTAACATGTAAGTCTCCAGTTAGCGAAATCCTAAGCTGTCTACTGTCCCGCGTGTACTTGCGTGGCTGCGTATGCACCCGATGCGCCGTGGCAGATATCGCAGGATTCGCCGAATTTCGGATCGGTGTTGGCCTGCGCGTGAGCGACGGCGGCAGTGGTGAGGTGGCATGCGGTGCATGCCGAGGTGGTCGCCGGAGACGGGCTCAGCATGCCCTGCGGGTCGGTTACCGGATTCAATCCGATGGGCAGAACCTGCTCTGATCCGTTGGCGTGGCACATATAGCATTTGGTGGTGTCGCCAACGCTGCCGGTCGGACCCATCGTCGGGTACAGGACGTCGCTGAAGTCGTTATGGCTTCCGCCGTGTCCCACAACGACGTAGGTCTGGTTGAATTGCGCCAGGTTTACGCCGGTGTGGATTTTGTGGACCATCAGCGCGAAGTTGATCGCCTGGTTGGGCTGGGACTTGTCCGATGCTACTGTCGCCGTGGGGCGCGTGGTGAAATCGGTGTTGTCCGGATTGTGGCAGAAGACGCAATATGTGGTGTTGTTCCGCAGCGATCCATGAAGTTCAAGCTTCGCGTGGCAGTTGTTGCAGTTGGCCAGAGCGACCGGAGCGCGGCGGGGGGTAACCGGCGAACCATCCACCGAGAAGTAGATCACCTGATTGAGTCCGCCATACTGGACGCTTTGCGAGTTCGGTGTGTTCGGATAGATGGTGGCGGTCAACCGTCCTTCGACGCCGATGGCGTAAGTGCCTTTGGCATTGGCCGGAACAGCGTGTGTGAAGGTGTAGGTGCAGGTTCCGTCGCTGCCGCAACTGGCGGTGCTGGCAACCGTGCTTTCGGTGACATAGCCCGGCGTGGAAGTGGTGTCCGGACCGAAATTCGTGGTGCCGTAATCGGTCGTTGGCCCGACCATCGTCAGCGACAAAGAGCCGGTGGCCATCGTCGACATCGGAATCGGATTGCCCTTGTTGTCCTTCACCGTGAACGTGACGATCGGCTTGAGTCCGGGAGTGCCGTGCTGCACGCTCGCCAGCGTGAAATTGAGACCGGGAATCTGCACCGAATTCTCCGGAATCGTGTGCGCGCCCATAATGGATGCGTCGAATTCCTGGGTTCCCTGGGGAAGGTGGCAGCTGGCGCACTGGGAATCGTCCGCCTGCGGCAGGCTGTTGTGGTTGGCGCCCGTGACCCAGTTGACATTGTCGTGGCAGGCGCCGCAAGCCGCGCGATTTGGCGTGGTCAGCCAGGCGTTGGTCTGCGCTGCTCCGTTCTTGGGATTGTGGCAGGTCTGGCAGCGGCGCACGTCGGCGGGATATACCTCGGTCGACCAGTCGCTCACCGCGTTCTGATAGCCGACGATCTGATACTTGCCGCCCGCCTGCACGCTGGGAAGCGAGCTGCCCATGTGGATCTTATGGATCATCACCGGCATATCGAGGGTGTTGCCGGTATTCGGATCCGACGACTGCGGCTGATGGCACATGATACAGATCGCCACGCCCACGCGCGAGCCGCCGTGGAATGCCAGATTGTCATGGCACGAATTGCAGTCCGGTGTGCGGACGATATCGCGAACCACCGTGACCTTCGACCCGTTCGGGACGAAGTCGTAGGTGGTGCTGGCGTAGTTCGTTCCCAGGTCGAAGGCCGTCAGATTGCGCGATCCGTACAGCCCGAGGCGGTGCGTCACCGTGAGGTTCGGATTGACGGCTTTGCTGTGGAAGGTGTAAATGTACTCGCCCTCCGCGACGGTCTGCAGCGAGCCGCCGGAATCTCCGGTGGCTTGCGTACCCGTTGCTCCCCCCGTGACCGCCGTGACGGTGCGCGTGAAGTAGGACGTGAATTGCGACTGACCGGGCGCGATATAGGCAGCCAGGTAACTGACCGATACCGTGCCCGGCGTCGCCACACCCGTTACGTCCAGCGGAGCACCGTTGGGATCTGCGACTTTGTAGTGAACCGAGATTGTGCCGTCAGCACCGACGGTCGCCGACACAATGCTGAATTGCAAGCCTGGCTGAACATACTGCACCAGGCTTGGACTGGCATAGTAAGCTTTTTCGTGCGGGTTGAGGGCGTTTTTTTTGTCGCCGCTCATCAGCGCGGCGGTCGCGGCGATCAAACACAAGACCGCCGCCGTGCGCCCTACCGCGAATGCCGAAGAAGGAATCCGCATAATATCTCCAAGGATGATTCCGTTTATCCGTAACCTGTCTGGCTACTGCCCCGCGTGAACCACGGCCGGATCGTAAGCCGCGCCCGCGCCATGGCATACCGCGCAGCTTTCTCCGAACTTGGGATCCGTGTTCGCCGCCGCGTGCGCGAATGCCGACATGTTCAAGTGGCAAGCCGTGCAGGCCGAAGTGGTCGCCGGGGCCGGATTCATCAGACCCTGCGGATCGGTGACGTTATTCAAACCGACCGGCAGAACCGATTCCGAACCGTTGACGTGGCACAGCGCGCAATCCGTGGTGTCGTGAACCGCGCCGGTGGGGCTCATCGCCGGGAAGCGAACGCCGGTGTTGGGAATCGCCGCCGGAACCGTGGCGTAGGCCGCGCCGAAGCTGTTGTGGCTCCCGCCGTGTCCCACAATTGCGTAGTCCTGGTTGAAATTCGCTTCCAGGTTCATACCGGTGTGGATTTTGTGCACCATCAGCGCGAAGTTGATGGCCTGGTTAGGCTGGGATTTGTCCGCCGCTACCACCGACGTGGGCCGCGTCGTGAAGTCCGTGTTGCTCGGATTGTGGCAGAACACGCAATACGCCACGTTATTTCGCAGCCCGCCGTGCAGTTCGAGCTTGGCATGGCAGTTGTTGCAGTTCGCCATTCCCACCGGAGCGCGCCGCGGCGTGACCGGCGAGCCGTCTACCGAAAAGTAGATCACCGGGTTGACCGCGCCGTATTCCACGCTCTGCTGGTTCACGGTGCCGGCCTGCAGGGTCGTCGTCAGGCGCGCTTCCGCGCCGATGGCGAACGTTCCCTTCGAGCCCGCCGGTACGGCGTGCGTAAAGGTATAGGTGCAGGTGCCGTCGCCTCCGCAACTGGCGGTCGCTGCGACCGTGCTCTCGGTGACGTAGCCGGGAGTCGAAGTGGTGTCCGATCCGAAATTCGTGGTGCCGTAATCCGTGGTCGGTCCGACCATCGTGAGCGACAGCGATCCGGTCGCCATCGTGGACATCGGAATGTTGTTTCCGTTGTTGTCCTTTACGGTAAAGGTGACGGTGGGTTTCTGGCCGGCATTGCCGCTGGTAACCTTCACCAGCGTCACGTTCAGGCCCGCCACCTGCACCGAATTCTCGGGGATCACATGCGCGCCTTCGATCGACGCGTCAAATTCACCGCCGTCCTTCGGAAGGTGGCACTGGGTGCACTGGCTGTCGTTGGCCTGGGGCAATCCACCCGCATGGTTCTTTCCCGAGGCGAAGTTGACATCGTTATGGCAGGATCCGCAGGCCGCGCGGCTGGGGTTGGTCTCCCAGTTGTCCCACTGCGTGGCGCCCGTCGTCGATTCGTGGCAGAAGGTGCATCGCCGCGGATCGGATGGAAGAACCACCGTCGACCAGTCCGTGGAACCCAACTGATAAGGGGTGCCGGCTTGGACGCTGGGCAGCTGGCTGCCCATGTGGATCTGGTGGATCATTACTTTAAAGTCGGCCGAGTTGCCATTGGTATCGACCGTCTGCGGCTGGTGGCAGACCACGCAGACCTGAACGCTGCGCCGCGAGCCGCCGTGGAATGCCAGCGAATCGTGGCATTTGTTGCAGCTAGCTGTGCGGACGATGTCCCGCGTCGCGGTCACTTTCGCGCCGTTCGGCACGAAATCGTAGTAGGTGTCGGCATAGCTGGTCCCGAGATCCCAGGTCGTCAGGTTGCGCGACCCGTAGATGATCAACCGGTTGGTTACCGTTGGATCAAACCCCGCCGTCGCCTTGTTGCCGAACGTGTAGATGTATTCCCCAACCGCTACCGTCTTGGTGGTCCCCCCTGTGTCGCCGGATGCCCGGGTCGACACGAAGCCGGTTGCGGCGTTCGTCGAGGTTGACTGCCAATACGAGGTGAACCAGGTGTTTCCCTTACCCATGAACGCCAAAGCGAACCGGGGGGAAACGGCGCCCGGCGTGGCAACACCGGACTGGTCCAGTGGGGCGCCTGTGGGATCTGTAATTTTGTAGTCCACGGTGACCGTGCCATCCGAGCCGATCGCCGCGGATACGACGCTAAACACCAGACCCGGTTGCACATACTCAATCACTGACGGATCGGCATAATAGGCCTTATCGTGAGTCGAGAAAACAGCCTTCTTATCGGCGCTAAGCAGCGCGACCGAACCGGCGATGACACCCAAAACCAGGGCGTATCGTGCAACCGCGAAAACCGTAGAGGGCATCCGCATGCTTTATCTCCAAAAAAATTAAAACGCAACACTCGGAATCAACCCGGATCGGGAGAATACCCGATCCCCAAGCGTCCCGATAAAGAGCCGTCGAGCACTCCATCCAAGCACTCAGTCGTCCAATTACGCATCGGACCCTGAAATCCTTTATTATCTTCGTTGCAAATCTCATCAACCTGCGAATCTCCGGGGCATTTCCAAGCTCTTTGGGTGAAAACACGGAAGCCAGATGGGTGAAATTCCGCTAAACAGGTCTGATTCAATGGCCTTTACGCAGGCGCACTCAACAGCCCGAAAAACAGCGTCCCGATGTTGTCCGAAGTGATCTGGATCTGATTACAGAAAAGTCCGAAATTGTTTGCGATTTCTCTTGACGTACCTCGGCACCGTCTGTATCCTTAGATACGGTACGGAAACACCTTATAACGGTACTAGGAATATTCTGATGACAATGACGATGCCGATTCCTCTTCCCGCACCATCTAGCGTTGAACGCTATAGTCGATTGTCTATAGACTCTTTGCGCCTTGAGGCTCTGGAACGTCTTTACCAGCGGCGGCTGACCTTGGAAAACCTGATCAGCGCGCTCGAGGAATATCAGCAGTCGCGACAAGCCTGCGTAGCGGAATGTGTTGATATCAATGAGCCTGCCCGGAAGTGCTGGTCAGATTCCTCTCGATCGCAAATTTGACCAGTCCCACCAAGTCCCGGACATTGAGTTTTCTCATCAAGCTGGCGCGATAGGTATCTACGGTTTTGGGACTAATTTCGAGAAGTTCCGCTATATCCTTGGCTCTTAAGCCATTTACGAGATATTGGAAGACTTCCATCTCTCGCGGGCTTAAGGATGCCAGCGGGTCGCTCGGAAGACGGCCTTGGCCGTGCCCGAAAATCCCGGCTCCGTGAAGCAGGGGCGACAGATATACCCCTCCTTCACGGATGAAATTCATGGCATCCAGCAGGTGACGGAACGGTCCGTCCTTCAGAACATACCCATCCGCCCCCGCCCGTAACGCTTCCATTACACTCGGCTCTTCCTGGCTGAACGAAAGGATCAGCAGTTTTCCGGTGAATCCGAGGGCCCGGAGCCGTCGCACTACCTCTGCGCCAGTCAGACCCGGCATCTGTAAATCGAGAACGGCGAAATCCGGCGCCAGCGTCTGGATCATTTCGAGAGCCTGGAAACCGTCGGATGCCTGCCCCAGTATGCGGATTCCGCGCTCGCGGAACAGGGCGGCGAAGCCTTCCCGTACAATGGCCTGGTCGTCCGCCAGAACCACTGTGACGTCCATCTTCTCTTCCATCGTTTCTCCGTTTAGGCCGTTCATCCGCTCAATCCGTCAAGTGTAAAAGCGCGGACACCGTAAGCACGGTGCCCTGCGGACCGCTTTGCAATACCAACTCTCCACCCAATGACGCCGCCTGCTCGCGCAGCGACCTCAATCCGATTCCCGCTCTGATATCCGCCGGTTCGGTTTCCAAGGCTGAAGTATCGAATCCGACCCCATTATCTGAAATCGTCAGCTGCAGCTTTGCGTCCCGGCTCTCCAGAACCGTTTCGACGCTGGTTGCTTTGGAATGCCGCACCAGATTCGAAAGGGCCTCCTGAGCAGCGCGGTATACCAGAATCTTCACCGGCAAATCCGGCTGCTGCGAAATGGGCTCGATCCGCATGGAAGCTTCATATTTCTCCGGAATGCCGCTCAACTCCCATAACTGCCTTATCGCGTCTTCGATGGTCAGCCGCTGCCACTCCGGCGGATGCAGCCGCCGCGAGATCGATCGCACCTGGTCGGCTGTGTCACGCACCAGAACGGCCAGACGATCTAGAGCCCACATCACCGGTTCCGGTGGTTGAGGTAACTGCGTCGCGATCACCTCGAGCTGCAGCCGCATTGCCGCCAGCATCTGTCCGACGCCCGTATGTAGTTCGCGTCCCAGCCGCTGCCGTTCCAACTCGACCTGGCGCTGGGCTTTCTGCCCGGCGGCGGTGCGCGCTTTGGCTCTGGCAAGGCTCCGCGCCGCCGAGCCACTTGCCAGATTGCGTTCGGCCAGTTCTAACCGGAAATATTGCCGTAGAAGCACGCCTTCCAGAGTCGCCAACCCGCGCGACACCCTGTCGCTCATCCAGAGCAACTGGCCCTGCGCGTCATACTCCAGGAGCAGTGGCGATGGCGGAAGGTCACGTCTCACGTACCCGGATTCTCCAGGCGGGGTCAACCAGAGGTCTCCTATCGTGTCACGGGATCTTTCCCTTGCTAGAATGCCAGTGTGAGCGTTCTAACGCAATTGCGGTACGTCCTTAGTACCTCGCTTACTTTCCTTAGTACTTGCATTCACTTGCCCAAAAAACGTATAAGTTAAACAACGATGGCACGGTCGTTCGATTTGTTCCCTCGATTCGCGATCTTCCTTGCGGGAGTGGCCGCGGGCGCTTTGGCCAGGCGCGAACGCGGTACGGTAGCATCGGGAGTTAGCGCTGCCACCGTTGCCGAATTGAAACATTCGTTGTTATCCGAAGTTGATACTCGGATCGCGAAGTTAAATTCGGCCAATGAAACCCGATTTGGCCAAATCGACGCCAGGCTGGAGGAACACTCCGCCAAGCTGTCTGAGATCCCATCTACCGCTCAACTGGTTACTGCCATGGAAGGCCTGCTGTCCAAGACCATGGCTTCTCTTGATGAGCGCTTGACCACTCAAGCCCACTCCATCGAAGTCCTGAAGACTACCGTCTCCCAGACCGATAGTCTCCTCGAGCGTGTCCTCGAGTCGCTGGACGCCCTGCAGACGTACACCGATCCGGCTGAACTGGCCGAGGACCCGCTGCTGCAGCGGCCCGCCGTTTAATCAGCGGATCACTTCCGCGTACTCCCGCCAATCTACCGGTACTTCCAGTAAGTACGCCACGCGTCTTTCGAGGGCCCTCTCCACTTGGGCACGCGCCTCCGCCAGGCTGTCGGCCCGGCCGGCTGTAATGCCGAAAGCCTCCGCGATTGCGGGGAAATCGGGCGGCGAGAAATCCACTCCGCACGGCGGATACCCGCGCCGCTCGGCGCTCAATCGGATCAGGCTGAGACTGGCGTCGCGGCAGACCACGATCAGGATCGGTAAACCTGCTTCGCGGATCAGACCCAGATCATGAATCATCATCAGCATCCCGCCATCCCCCACCACCGCCATCACCGCCTTTTTGGGAAGCGCCAGTTGGGCCGCGATCGCCGCCGGTATCCCGAATCCCATTCCCGAGAGTCCGTTGGACATGAGAAATGTTCCCGGTTCGTAACTGCTCCAGAACTGTCCCATGGCGAGTTTGTGGGAGCCGACGTCGCACACGGCGATACCGTCGCGCGGAAAGATTTGGCGCAATTCTTCGATCAGCCGGATCGGCGACACCCCTTGCGCGCCCGCGGCTTGATGCAAAATCGGGCGCAGTGCCTGCCGCCGCGCATCCAGAAGATCCGCGGGCCAGGCTTTCGAACCGCAGGTTCCGGCCGCGAGCAGGTCCGCGAGTGAGGCAATCTCGCCGATTGCCTCCACAGGACGATACTCGCCCTCCGCCATAGAAACGGTGTCGATCGCGGCCACGTTCAGCGACGCAAACCAGGTTTTGTCGCACTCCACGGGATCGAAGCCGATGGCGACGATGAGGTCGGCCTCCTGCAGGGTGGCGACCACCTCGCGATCCATTGCCATCCCGGACGCCACGCCGGCAAATTGCGGGTGGTCTTCGGGCGCGATGCCTTTAACTTTGGGCGTCACCACGAACGGGCACTGAAGTTTGTCGATCAATCGGCGGATGGCTGGCGCTGCCTGGGGAGCCGCGCCCAGCCCGATGAGCACGAGAGGCCTCGTGGAGCGATTAACCCCATCGATTATCGATTGGATCGTTCCCGCCGTTGCTGCGGCCGGCGTGGGACCGGGTGGTTCGGCGCCGGCGCGGCACGTTTCCACCGCGGTGTCGCTCGCCAGCAGCAGGTGTACCGGACCGGGCCGCGGAGCATTCGCCAGGTCCAGGCAATGATTGACGAGCGCGGTTGTATCCAGTGCGCCCACCGAAAATGACGATTTGGTTAGCGGCGCAAACATGCGATCGAGCGGCAGGCGCTGGTGCGTCATGGTCGAGATCGCGCCCGCGGGAATTTGGGCGGTGACCGCCAGCATCGGCGCGCGGTCCAGCCAGGCATTCGCCACTGCCGTCATCAGATTAGCGGCGCCGGGCCCGAGAGTGGCCGCGCAGACTCCCGGGGTCGCCGTCAGTTGTCCCATCACCTGCGCCATCCAGGCGGCGCTGCCTTCATGGGCGGTAAGCACGAATCGTATTCCAGCACGCCGGCAGGCATCGACGAACGCCAGGATCTCGCCGCCCGGCAATCCGAACACGGTATCGATTCCGCGAGCCGCTAAGGCGGCGGCCATGGCTTCGGCGTGAGTCATTCCTGCTATTTTC
>Ga0335078_10008330_pt1 | contig 15414 bp, 11 predicted proteins | sample Lox_Sample_32_FD_206711 | JGI IMG/M metagenome (GOLD analysis project Ga0335078, IMG submission 206711) | Soil microbial communities from Loxahatchee National Wildlife Refuge, Florida, United States - Lox_Sample_3.2 | ecosystem: Environmental > Terrestrial > Soil > Wetlands | place: USA... | reverse complement strand
CTGGCTGAAAAACAAGATAAAATACTCTAATTTACATGGGTACGAAATACAAAGGAAGAGAGATCCAATCCGCAACGCCTTCAGAGCTTTACGAGGAAAATAGCGTCAAAAACTGCGGGAACTTCGGCCTAGCGCGACGCGGCGGCGAGTTGGCGCAGCACAAACGGATTGCTGGGCAGCCGGCTGTCCCAATGGCGCCAGATGTCCCTGTTGCCGGCTTCGAGCGAGGCGGCCTGATCAGCGGCGCCGGCTCGGCGGAGGATCGCCGCCAGCGACGCGTCGAGCGACGTAAGAGAAACGGCATTCGGCAGATCGCTCCGCGGGTCCGGGTTGGACGCCAGCAAGCCGCGGCGCAGCTCCTGATAAGTCCGCACCGCCTGGTCGAGACGGCCTGTCTCCGCCTCATCGTCGGCCAGAGCGCGCACGGCGACGTCCGCCTCGCTTCCGGGTTTGAGGACCGCGGCGGGATAATCGCCGGTGTCGCGCAGCAGGCGGAAGGCCGCCTCAATCCGCGCCCTGGCATCGCTCTCGCGATGCATCCAGCGGGCGGCATAGGAGGAGCCGGCCAGCAGGAGCGCTTCCAGCCGGCGTGCGGCCACATCGTTGGGAACCTCCCGCACCCGCATCAGCGCGTGATCGTAGACTTCGAGCGCGCGCGGCGGGTTCGTGCGGCGCAGGAGATCGCCCAGGTAATGGCCGCCCATCGCGATGGTGGTGCGGGCCTCGTAATCGAAGCGGCCGGCCAGGACGTGCCTTTCGAGTGCATCGAACGCTTCCTGCAGCGGGATGGCGGCCTCTCTCGGCCGATCGAGATTGACGCCGCCGTCTTCTCCCAAAAGGAGCCCCTCGCGGCAGCGGGTCTGATAGAGGATCAGCCGCGTATACCTGCCGTCGCCCTCGTCGCGTTGAAGTTGTTCCCAGAGCTGGCGCGCCTGGCGGACGGCTTCCTGTGCGCCCTTCAGGTCGCCCAGGTAGGTCAAGGCTCCGGCCAGCATGTTGAACGCCTGCGCCCGCGGACCCGGCACGGTCGAGGTGCTTCGGGAGTAGTCGATAGCCAGCCGGGCGTAACGGGCGGCATCCTGGAAACGATGGAGGGCGATGTGGACCTCCGCCAGATCCCCGTAGATATAGGTCGCGGCATTAATTTCGTGGCGCGTCAGATTTCCCATCTTCGCCAGCCGGTCGAAGCCCTCCTCGGCTTTGGGCGACCAGGCGATGACTTCCTCCGGACGGCGTTCGGTATACGCAATCACGGCGCGATCGTGCGCCACATTGGCCGCCTGCCAGAGAGCCTCCCGGTTGTTGGAATCCGCGGCCAGCACGGTATTGGCCATCTCCGCCGCCTTGCTCAGGCTCTTTTCGGCATCCCTGTACTGGCCCATCTGGTTCCACTCCGGAACTCCCTGAATGCGCGCGATGTTCAGATAACCGGCGCCGATTTCGAGCGCCAGTTGTTTATCGCGGAGCGCTTCCGGACGGAGGCTTTCCAGGTATTGAATGGAGGTGGCGACGATATGGTCGTGCAACTTCAGGTCGTTGCCGCCGGTCTCCGGGTCCATCTGCCTTTCGAATTGCAGCAGTTGCCGGGAAAGCTGGCGCAACTGGGCCACGCGGCCCTCCGCAATCGCGCGCTGGCGCTCCGCGACGTACAGGCCCGCCGCGAGACTGAAGATCACCACCGCGGCGGCGCTCACCGGCATCCAGTACCGCCGCGCGAACTTGCGCGCCCGATACCAGGTGTTTCCGGAGCGCGCGCGAATCGGCCGCCACTCCAGGAACGAGCGAATGTCGCCCGCCAGCGCCTCGACCGAGGAATACCGCTCCTCCGGCTCCTTGCGCAGGGCTTTCCTGAGGATGAAATCGAGATCCGCGGGCAATTCCGGATTCAGCCGGCGGGCCGGCATGGGATCGGTTCTGCAGATCGCGGCTTCGATGCCTTCCGCCGTGCGCTGAGAAAAGGCGTGCGGGGATTGCCCGGTGAGCAGCCGGTACAGGACAGCGCCCAGAGAGTAGACATCGGTGGCGGTGCTCTGAGCCTCGCCGCGGACCTGCTCGGGGCTGGCATAGTCCGGCGTCAGCAGGCGCTCCTGGGTGCGCGTCTGGTCAGTCGCGGCGGCGAGAATCTTGGCGATCCCGAAATCCAGCAGCTTAGGTTGCCCGTTGGCGTCGACCAGGATGTTGGAGGGCTTGAGGTCGCGGTGGATGATCAGGTTGCGATGGGCATAAGCGACCGCATCGCACACTCCGAGGAACAGGCGGAGTTTTCCTTGCAGGTCCAACTCCCGCGAGTACACGTCGATGGGAACGCCATCGATGTAATCCAGCACCAGGTAGGGGCGGCCTTCGGTGGTCTCGCCGACATCGAGAAGGCGGGCTATCCCGGGATGCTGCAGCCCGGCCAGGATCTGGCGCTCCTGCAGAAACCGCGACCGCAGCGAAGGGCCCGGAACGCCGCGGCAAAGCAGCTTGACCGCGACGCGCTGCTCCACCTGGCCATCGGCGCGCTCCGCCAGAAAAACCTCGCCCGCGCCGCCGCGGCCGAGCAGGCGCTGCAGCCGGTATGGGCCGCAGCGGAGCCCTGGCGCGGGAGAGGCTTCCAGCGTTTCCAGAAAGGCTTGCGCCGCTCCCGAGACCACGTTCGCCAGCGGGGCATCCGGCGAATCGAAACGCAGGAGCGACTCTAATTCCGCCTGCAAATCCGGCGGAACCTCGTGCCGCTCAAAATAGAGCGTGCGTTCCGCGGGAGTGAGGTCAGCCACCTCCTGGAATAAGCCGAGGACCTCGTCTCGCATAACTCAGAACATGATGCCACAGCACCCCCGGGAAATCGATGGCGCCGCGGTCTGCAACCTCCTGTTTGATATAGCGGGGAATCTCCGGAAAGTTAGCGGATCGTATAATGAATGCCATCGGCGCAGAACCACATCCCTCCGTGACCGAGTTGCTGCATCAGATGCGCGCCGGCGACGAATCCGCGCGGGGCGAACTGATGAGCGTGGTTTACCAGACCGTGCGCCGGATTGCCGAGTCGCAGCTTCGCAAGGAACGCCCCGACCACACGTTGCAGCCCACCGCCCTGGTGAACGAGGCGTATTTGAAGCTGTTCGGCCATTCGGAAATCCAGTTCGCGGACCGGGCGCACTTCTTCGCGGTGGTGTCCCGGGCGATGCGCCGCATCCTGGTGGACCATGCCCGGGCGCGGGCGGCGGCGCGGCGCAACGACGGGCGGGTCCAGTTGGACACCTCCATCGAGTTCGAAGCCGGCAGCAATGCCGAGCCGATGAAACTCCTCGATCTTGACCTGGCTCTCGAAGCCCTGGCGCGGGAGCGCAGTTCGCTGGCCGAACTTATCGAGATGCGTTACTTCGGAGGCATGACGGCGGAAGAGACGGCCGAAGTGGTGGGCCGCTCCGTGCACGTGGTCCGTCACGAGCTTCGCCTGGCGCATGCATGGCTGCGGCGGGAGCTGGCGGGATAGGGCCGAGATCCCGATCGCGATCTTCATCCACAAAACCTGGACGCTGAGCGGCGCGGGCGCACAAGCGCCGGAGCCCGGGCGCGATTTTTTTAAGCCGCCGCTCGCTAAATTCCGCTTCGAATGCCGCATATACCAGACAGAGGGCAGTTTGGGATCAGAAAACAAGTGACTGACGGAGGGGTAATCCTATGCATCGCACTTTCTTACGGGGCAGGAGCAGGGCGGTAACGGCTTCTCTGCTGGTTCTCGCCGGGACGATCGTCATTTCGAAAACCGTGAAAGGGCAATTGGCGCAATCGCCGAGCCCGAAACTCATCGCCAACGGGACGTCGTTCCTCAACCTGGCCGGCGCTTCTCAGACTTACAGCACGGCCGGCGGAGGAATCGATCAGACGAGCCTGTTCTTTCAAAGCCTGGGCAGCAACGGCCGAAGTTGCGGCTCGTGCCACCAGCCGGGCGACGGCATGTCGGTGTCGGCGCTGGACGTCGAGTTGCGGTTCATTGAGACCGCCGGCACGGACCCCATCTTCCGCACGGTCGACGGCTCGAACTGCGACCACAACATCGACGTCTCGACTCTTCAGGGGCGCTACTCCGCATACAGCCTGCTGCGCACGCGGGGTTTGATCCGCATCGCCCTGGCGGTACCCGCGGGCGCGAATTACGTGGTCACCGCCGTCAGCAATCCCTACGCCTGCAGCGAGAGCAATGTCATCTCGCAATACCGCCGGCCATTGCCGGCCACCAATCTCCGATTCCTGAGTACCGTGATGTTTGACGGCCGCGAATCCTCGCCGCTCACCGGCACGACCAAAATCGTCAATGCGAACTATCCCGCGTCGCTGGAAAGCGATTTGGCGCACCAGTCGCTTGATGCCACCGTCGGGCACGCGCAGGGCGACGGCACCAGGCCGACGGCCGCCGAACAGCAGGAAATCGTCAATTTCGAGATGGCGTTGTTCACCGCGCAATCTTACAGCTTTCTCGCCGGACCCCTGAACTCGTCGGGCGGCAACGGGGGGCCGATACCCCTGGCCACGCTGCCGTTCTTCCTCAGCGTCAACTCGAGCGTTCACGCCTTACTCCCGAACGGACCGGAACAGCCGGGCGGGCTGGCGACGCCCGGCGACAATCAGTTCACCTCCAACATATTCAACCTCTTCAATGCGTGGTCGGCGCTGCCTTCGTATGACTTCAGGGCGTCGGTCGCGCGAGGGCAGGCGATCTTCAACAGCCGGCCCATCCTCATCACCGGAGTCGCCGGCATCAACGACGATGTTTCCGAGGGTGGACTTGTCTCCGGCGGCATTCCGTCGCTCACCGGAACCTGTGGCACCTGCCACGACACGCCTAATATCGGCGACCACTCTTTCCCCACCCCCTTGAATATCGGTACCGGCGACCCCGGCCCTTCGAACGCCCTCGTCAATCTGGGCGGGCTCGATATCAGCTATCTGCCGCGGATCACGGTATGCCAGGTGGTGAACGGTCAGACCGCCCAGAATTGCAAGACCACCAGCGATCTCGGCCAGGCATTGATCGACGGCAATTTCGACCATGTCGGCAAGATCAAGGGACCGATCCTTCGCGGCCTCTCCGCCCGCGCCCCATTCTTCCATAACGGCTCTGCCCAGAGCCTGCTGGACGTCGTGCATTTCTACGAGAACCGGTTCGGACTTGTCCTCAGCCGGCAGGACGAACTGGACCTGGTCAACTTCCTGAGCGTGCTCTGACATCGAGGCTTCCCGGCACCCGGCTGGGCCGCCTCCTGAAGCGTGCCGATGACGTTCAGGCCGCCGGCCCAGACGAGATCCCGCGCTATTCCCGGCTAATCCGCCATCAATCCGACCCGGTCAGCTTCAGCCACTTCCCCATGTGCAGGTACCACACCTCCGATGCCTTTTCCAGGAAAGCGTCGTCAATTCCCTGGTGGTCGATCGGCGGCGGCTTCGGCCCGCCATAGGCGTTGTAATGTTGCCTGATGAAATCCTTTCCGACAGGCGTGATTTCTCTCGAATACGCAATCGTGTCGGGCGAGATCCCCTGAAGAAAAATCCGGTCTTCCAACGGCGCAATGGCAGCCGGGTTGGTCTCCGAGCCTTTCCAGAAGACCAGGATGGTGGAAACACCTTTCACCGAACACAGGACGGCCCAATCGGTTTCTCCGGGTTTGGCGAATTCGCCCTGGATAACGTTGCTCGCCTTCTTCGAGAAGCTCTGCGGAATGGTGCATCCGCGGCGCTCAAGCTCCCTGACCACAGTGCCGGGAAGGTCGGGGAACGCTGCTGGTGGAAGCCGCACGATTCGCCGCTCCGCTTCATCGAACTGGCGCGCCATGTCTTCGGGGATTTGGGTGGCCGCCGGCGTGAAAGCGGCCGCCAGCATTATCACCACGGATCGGGCATCGCTCATAGCCGGCCTCTGGAGCACTTCCGGGACCAACCGATTAAGAGCCCGCGAAATGCCGTCGCGGACACCGGTTTTGGATCGCGCCGTGGGTGAATCACAACGGGGTGTATCCATCCGGGCACGCCGTTAGGAGGGCGCGAAAGTTCGACTCTTGGGTAATTTACCCAAAGGCTGATTGATTCTAAATGGCTTACAAGCATTTTTGGGTAATTTACCCAAAGTCGGCAGGATCCATGCCTCACTCGAGGACAGGATCCCGGTTCTCCCGCGACCACCGGCGCGTGCAGTAAAATGAGTCACCGGCACGGAGTTATGTCTCGATCGGGGGGAATTCTCATTTTCCTGTTCACGGCCGCCGCGGCGCATGGCGCGGGCATGCCGGGATACGCGGGCGCGGCTTCCTGCCAGAAATGTCACCCGGCCGCCGCGCACGCGTGGGCCGCGTCGCGCCACAGCAGGATGGTCCAGCCGGCCACGTCCGCCGCGGTGACGGGCGATTTCAACCGCGCTCCGGTCACGCTCCGGGGCAGCGTCTACCGCTTCCGCGCGCAATCCGGCGTCTACTACATCACCGAGTCGTACCTCACCGGGAAACCCCAGGAACACCGCGTCCAGTACACCCTGGGCAATCGCCGCATCCAGCACTACCTGACTACTTTGCCGGACGGCCGCATCATCGTGCTGCCGCCGACCTGGGACGTGCTGCGCAAGAACTGGTTCCACAACCTGGATATCGACGATCCGGAAGAAGCTCCCGGAGTTCAGGTGCAGATCTGGAACAAGAGCTGCTATTCCTGCCACGTTTCGCAGCAGCGGAAAAACTTCGACGGCGAGGAGAACGCCTATCGCACCACCTGGCTCGATTTCGGCATCAATTGCGAGCGCTGCCACGGTCCCGGCGCCGAGCACGCGGCATTCTACGCCAATCCGGAACACCAGGGCCGTCCCGCGCACGACGTGGTGGTGCAAACCCGCCTCGATGCCGCCCGCAACACCGCCATCTGCGCGCAGTGCCATTCCTTCCGCGACATTTTCGTGGATGGATTCGCGGCCGGCGACGAGTATTACGACCATTTCCTGCCGATCCTGGAATTCGCCACGGCGCCGAGCGAGGATGCGGCGTACTGGGTGGATGGCCGCCCCCGCCGCTTTTCGACGGATGCTTACGGCCTCTGGCAGAGCGAATGCTATCTGAAGGGCAAAGCCACCTGCCTGGATTGCCATGTCGTCCCGCACAACACCAATATCGAGAACAACCCGCAGCTTCGGCCCGACGCCAATGCGCTCTGCACGCGATGCCACCAGGCCATCGGAAAGGCGCTGACGGCGCACACGCACCATGCCGAATCGAGCACGGGCAGTTCGTGCGTCGAGTGCCACATGCCGCGGACCGTGTTCAGCATCAAGGCGCAGATCCGCGACCACTCCATGAGCATTCCCGTTCCCGAGAACACCATCCGCCACCAGGTTCCCAACGCCTGCAATACCTGCCACAAGGATCGCGACGCGCAGTGGGCGATCGCGCGCATGAATGCCTGGTGGGGCGCGGCATCGCGGCAGAAGCTGATGCGGCGGGCCGACGCATTCGCGGAGGCGCGGCAGGGCGATCCCGCGGCGGCGCCGAAGCTGCTTGCCATTCTGAGCGAACCCTCCGAGGGAGCGCTGGTGCGGGCCAATGCAATCGGCCACTTGAGCGCATTTCAGGCCGATCCCACGGTATATGCCGCCCTCGAGCGCGCGCTGAGCGACCCGGAAGCGCCGGTGCGGGCGCTGGCGGTTCGCCTGCTGAATCCCGGGACAGCCCGGCGCGGCGAAGCGGCCGGCGAGTTCGCCGCCATGTTGACCGACCCGGCCGCGGTAGTGCGCGTCTCCGCGGCCGTGGCCCTGATCGGAATGGGCGTCCGCGACCTGCCGGGCAGCGAGAGCGGACCATTCTCGAACGCCCGGCAGTTGTTCCGCGAGCGCGCCGCTCTGGACGCCGACGATGCCGAGCAGGATGCCGCCGCCGGGCGCTTTTTCCTGATGGCCGCCGATCCCGCCGCCGCCGCCGCGGCGTTCCGCGCCGGCCTCAAGCTCGATCCGCAGATCCCCGTGCAGTACCTGTTGGGCGGCGCCTATTACGAGCAGGGCAACATGGCGGAAGCCAAACGGATTCTGGAAGCCATTCCCCCCGGCGATCCGCAATACGACAAAGCCCGGCGCCTGTTGCAGCGGATTCAGTAGGGCAGACCGGCAGTCCGCCCGGATCGCCGGGAAAAAGCGGGCGGCCGGCCCTACTCACTCCGGAACGACGAACTTGTAGCCCACCCAGGGTTCGGTCATGATGAACCTCGGCTTGGCGGGCTCCTGCTCGATTTTCTTGCGCACCTGGTTGATGAACACGCGCAGGTACTCCGGCTCGTCGCCGTAATCCGGGCCCCAGACGGCCTGCAACAGCTCGCGATGCGAGACCGGCTTGCCGGCATGCGCTACCAGGTAGCGCAACAGTTCGAATTCCTTGGGCGTGAGCCGCACGTCCCGGCCGTGCGAGCGAACCCGGCGGGTTTCGAAATCGATTTCCAGCCCCGGGGCGGAAAAGAAATGCGGCTCGTTTTCAGGTCCCGAAGGCGACCGGCGCAAGGCCGCGCGGATGCGCGCCAGCAGCTCTTCGATGCCGAAAGGCTTGGTGACATAATCGTCCGCCCCGGCATCCAGGGCGGCAACCTTATCCTTCTCGCTGTTGCGGACCGACAGAATGATGACCGGAATGTCGGACGCCTGGCGCAGCACGCGGCATGTTTCCAGCCCGCCCATGCCCGGCATATTCATGTCGAGCAACACCAGGTTCGCCATCTCGGCCGGCGCCTTTTCGAGGGCTTCTTCGCCGGTGCGCGCTTCCAGCACTTCATAGCCATGGCCCACCAGCGTGGCCTTCATCACACGGCGGATCTGCGGATCGTCGTCCACCACCAGGATCTTTCCAGCGCTCACGTGACTCCTAGCCCGTTCCTCCACCCAGGATAGCCCTTCACCGGTGTCCAATCGCACCACGCCGGGCGCCGCGGCAGGAAGGAAGAGACGCCCGACAGCCAGCCTTCGAAATCGCTGGCGCTGATGTCGCCGGCATCCACCAGGCGCGGCAGCAGCAGCGGATCGTGCTCGCGGGTGGCGATTCCGAGATCGCAAGTGGTCGCCGAAACCACCCGTTCGGCGCGAAGCCAGGGCAGAAAACTGGAGTGGTACACGCCATTGGGATAGCAGAAGTGGCTCGGCCGCGCGCCGATTCTGTCCGCCAGCCAGTCGCGGTTGTCGCGAATCTCGCGCACGAACAGCCGTTCGTTCACCGGCGCCCGGTGCCGGTGCGTGTGCAACTGGACGTCGATGCCCGCCGCGGCGACCTCCGCCAGTTGCGCCGGGCTCATCAGGTGCAGCAGGCGCAGGCGGCGGATTTCACAATAGTCCACGCCCAGTTCAGCGGCAATATGCGCGGCCAGCTCGTTCCTTTGCGGAATGGAGTAAGCCTTGTGACGGGCGAACTTCAAGACCTCCCGCACTTCCGCGGTCCGCGCCTTCGCCAGCGTGGAGCGGAAGACATCCGACCCTCGCCAGAAAAGGTAATTCAGCACCAGGCTGAAGATCGGAAAGCGATGGTCGCAGTAATATGTCGTCTGATAAACCGTGGCCGGAAATCCGAAATCGCGCAGCATCGGAAAACCGACTTCGTAAAAATCGTAAAATCCGTCGTCGAAGGTCAGCGCCACGCTTTGCGGAGGAAGCGCGCCCGTCCGCAACCTTTCGACCGCCTCGGCCAACGGCAAGACCCGATAACCGCCGCGCGCCAGAATCTCGAGACGCTGCCGGAAGACCCGCGGCTCCATAAACAACCGGTCCCATTTGTGCTCGTCCCGCAGCGAAAGGCCGTGATAGCCGAGGATGACGAGCCGTTGCCGTCGCCATCGGCTGCGCGCCACCAGGCTGAAGACGCCCAGCGATTTTGCCGCGCGCAGGGCATAGTCTTTGGCCCGTTTCAACAACATCAATCTGCCGATTGTACGGAGACTCGCGAAGCGGCTCACCCGGATCCGATTCGCGTTTGAACTGCAAGGATATTGTACGTGAGAAATCGCGGCCGGCAAGGCCCGGCCGCCGATGACGTGCGGGAGAGCCCAATTCGGCGATTCAGTCCGCGCGCCTTGTTACAAATGCGCGCTCTTCGTCCACGGGGAGTGAGAAATAGAACGCCGACCCCTGTCCCTTCTCGCTCTCCACCCAGATGCGCTCGCCGTGCGCCTCCACGATGCCCTTGGCAATCGCCAGCCCCATGCCGGTCCCCATGGTGTCGAAACGATGCCGCCTTCCGCGATAGAACCGGTCGAAGATGCGCATCCGCTCGTTCTCTTCGATTCCCGGTCCGCGGTCCGCCACTCCGATCACGACGCGGCTGCCCTTTCTGACCGCCGAAACCGCGATGGGAGAATCCTGCGGCGAATACTTCACGGCATTCTCGATCAGGTGGCGCACCACCTCCTGCATCGACTCCGGATCGGCCACCACCCGCGGCAGCTCGGGCTCCACATTGACGGTCACCTGCCGCCGCTGCAGCGCCGCCGCCAATTCGGAAAGCACCGGGCCGATCAGGTCGGCAACCGCGACCGGGCGTTTCTCCAGGTGCAGCTTTCCGGCCTCCACCCGCGTCATGGCGATGACTTCCGCCGCCAGCCGGTTCAGCCGATCGGCTTCCTCATTGATGATGGTGAGCAGTTCATGCTCGCCCGGCGGACCGGGAGCGAAGCCTTCCGGCTTGGGGCTCAGCAGGCTGGTGACGGCCGCCTTGATGGATGTCAGGGGAGTTTTGATGTCGTGCGCCAGGGAGTCGAGCAGCGCCGATTTCAACACCTCGCTCTGCCGCGCGGCTTCCGCGTGGCTGGCGTCCTCGATGGCGCGGGCCTTCTCGAGCGTGATGGCCACCAGGTTCACCAGCGCGCGGCGGGTGGCGTTCGTTGGCAGCGGCGCGAGGAGCGCCATGCTCCCCAAGCCGCGGCCGCCCAGGCGCACGGGGGCGGTAAACACCTCCTGCGCCGCGTCCACACCGCCTTCATCGAGTTCCGCCGCGGCCATCAATTCTTTATTGCTCACGCGATCGATCTCCGGCCCGGAGCGCACGATTTCGCCGGTGGGAGTATAGTAAAACGCCGCGCCGCCGCACCCCACGATCTGGACCACCCGATTCACGAACTCCCGCACCGTGCGCCGGGGGCTGCCGGTCAGGCTGAGTTCCTGGAGCAAGGCATAGAGTTTCCCGATCTCCTGGCGGCGCAACTCCGCTTCCGCCGTGCGGCGGCGCGCGTACGCCGAAAGCTGGCTGGCCGTGACCGCCGTGATCAGGAACGCGACGAACGCCACCCAGTTTTGCGGATCCTCGATGGTGAACCGGCCGATCGGCTCCAGAAAATAGAAGTTGAAGCCCAGCACGGCCACGATCGAGGCCACGGTGGCTTCGGCCAGCCCCCACCGCGCCGAGACTCCCAGGATCACCATCAGCAGCGTCAACGCCACCGTGGTGTTGTTCACGCGCAGCAGCAGGTGATAGAGCGCCAGCACCGCGCTAATGCCGCCGATCGACGCGGCGTAACGCCAGGCTCTCGTAAGCAGCGAGGGCGAAGCGGCAACCGGATTCATGGATTTCCGAACAGGCGGTGAAAGAACTCGCGCGTCCGCTGGCGGATCTCGCGCAGGGTGGTATCGATCCGCTGGCGGTGCAGGTGCTCGGGGGTCCAGCGCTTGACCAGGCCGGTCAGCACTTCAAATTGCGACTGCACGGTCGGGAGGCTGCCTTCGGCATGGCCGGTGGAGACGCGCTGCCCATGGTCGACGGCGCGGTAGAAGGTCGCGGCCTCGCGGAGGAACTCGGCATCCTCCGGATCCAGGTGGCCCATCTTTTCGATCACGTCGATGCGCTCGGGCGTGTTCAGGACTTTATAGAAGATGCCGGCGCCGCGCAGCCGCAGGTACATCAGCGCGAAATCGATATCGTAATAACCGCCGGCGCCGGCCTTCAACGGATTGCGCGGGCCCTGTTCGCGCTCCAGCCGGGCGCGCATCTCCGAAAGTTCTTTTTTCGACCGCAAGCCTTGCCCGTAGCGGCGCCAGTCCACCACCTGCAGCTCGTGCAGAAAGTCGGTGGCGCCGTCCAGATTACCCGCCACGCCGCGAGCCTTCATATAAGTGATGCCTTCCCACGCCTCGGCATGGCTGGCGAAATACGCTTTATATCCGGCCTCGGGCTGCACCAGGTCGCCTTCGCGCCCGTTGGGACGCAGCCGCGTGTCCACCGCGAACATGACGCCTTCGCCGGTGTACGCGCTCAGCGTCTGAATGATGCGCTCCGCCACGCCGGTCCAGAAGGCGTGCTCGGAGGAATCGGCGTCGGGAATGACAAAGACCAGGTCGGCGTCCGACCCGAGGTCGAACTCGCGCATGCCCAACCTGCCCAGCGCGATCACCATCATCTGGTCGCTGGGTGCGTAGGATTGGCTCACGGGCGGCGGCGCTTCCCGCAAGGCGATGCGATACGCCGCCGCGATCACGCTGTCGGCCAGCACCGACGTATCCGTAAGCGAGCGGAAGATCGGAGCCGCCTCCAGGATGCTGGCGCTCTGGATGCGGAGCATCTGCCTGCGATAGAAGCGGCGCAGCTCGGCGCCGTCCGCGAGCGGGCCGCCTTCGAGCTGGAACGGCTCGCCGATTTCGCCGAGCAGCTCCGGATAGCGCAGCAGGTTGTCCGCGAAGTACGGGCTGTGCTCGAACAGATCCATCACCTGTTCCGCCAGGACCGTCTCGGTTTCGAGCCGTTCCAGAATATCGCCCCGTTCCACGAAGTGTTCGAACCGCTCCAGGCCGCGATCGAGGCTGCCCGATGCCACCATTTGGGCGAGTCGCGGCGCGCGCGGCTCCAGAAACGAAAGCAGGCTGGCGGACATGCGCGTCTGCAGTTCCTCGGCCGTGCTGAATTCCGCCGGTCCGCCCGGCAGAGTGCCGACGGGAGGGGTATAGTACATCGGCTTGTGCGCATGCACCACGCGCTCGTAAGCTTCCCGCACCGCCGCGAAGTGCTCCTCGATTTTCTCCCGCAGGGTGAAGCTGGTCAACCGCTCGCCGCCCGGCGACGACGGCATCTTGCCGGCCAGCCTGTCCAGCTCGTCCTCGCCGGCCGGAAGCGTGTGCGTCTGCCGGTCCTCCTCCATTTGCAGGCGATGTTCCAGGTGGCGCAGGAACTCGTAGGCGTTCGCCAGCCGCGGATATTCCACGCCGGAAAGGAGCCCTTTCTCGCGCAGCCGGAACAGCGCCAGCGCCGTGCCCCCGTGGCGAACCCACGGCTCGCGCCCGCCATGCAGCCGTTGCAGGCATTGCACCAGGAACTCGATGTCGCGGATTCCGCCGGGGCTGAGCTTGATGTCAACGCCGTTCGACAGACCTCGCTTGGCGGCCATTTTCTCGCTGATGCGCTGGCGGGTCTCGGAGACGGCTTCCACGGCGCGAAAATCCAGCGAGCTTTGATAGATGATCGGCTCGACAAAATCGAGGAGCGCCGCGCCCGGGGCGGAGTCGCCGGCCGAAACGCGCGCCTTGATGAGCATCTGCTTTTCCCAATCGCGGGCGCGCTGGCTGTAGTACGCCTGTGCTCCCTCGACGGTTATGGCGACCTCGCCCAGGGTGCCATCGGGCCGCAATCGCAGATCGACGCGATAGCACTGGCCATCGGCGGTGTAAGTGGAGAGCAGCGCGGTATAGTCGTTGGCGACCTTCTTGTAAAATTCCTTGTTGCTGACGGGAGACGGCCCGTCGGTCTCGCCCGCCCCGGCATACAGGAACATCAGGTCGATGTCGGAGCTGTAGTTCAGCTCCTTGCCGCCCAATTTCCCCAGCGAGAGGACGGAGAATCCGCAGGGGCTTCCGTCGCTCAGCCGGGGCTCGCCATAGCGCGCCACGAACTCGGCCCGGATGCGCGTAAAGGCGAAATCCAGGATGGCGTCGGCGAGGCTGGAGAGCTCTTCGGTGATTTCGGGCAGCGAAGCCGCGCCCATTACGTCGCGCAGCGCGATGCGCATGATCTGGCGCCGGCGGAACCGCGCCAGTTCGACGGCGGTCGGCACTCCCCGATGCTCCGCGCCCAGGAACTCGAACAGCCGCTGCTGGAAGTCCTCCACCGTGAGGACGCGGTAGAAGCTGCCGGAATTGGCGATCTCGAGGACCGATTCCGGCCGCTGCAGCGCGGCTTCGGAAAGAAAGCGGCTGTAAGAGAACAGGTGAACCGCGCACTGCAGCGCCGCTTCGGAGGAAACTATGCGATCGAAAGCCGGGGGCTTTTCCAGCCGGAGGCGGTCCAGATAGCGGCCCGCCGCCGCCGGATCGGGAACCGCGGCCAGAGAAGCATGAATGCGTTCCGCGATCCGCTCCGGAGGGCCCGCCCCGGGCCGAATTGCGTCGAGCGAGCTGGACATGAATAAGAGGCTACCGGGCCACGACTGAGATTATATCTCCGCGATTACGGCCGCTCACCGCTTTGCGAGGCGCGGCCCGTTTTGTCGAGTTCGCGGTAGAATCCCAGGTCTTCGGCGCGCAGCAGCTTGGTCAGGTAAACGATCTGTCCGTAGTGCAGGGCGAAATGTTCGACCACCTGATACACGGCTTCGAGACCGCTGACGGTGTACCCCTGAATCTCGTAGGAAGCCCGTAGATCGGGTTCCGCGAGCCGGGACAGGACGTCCGAGGCCTGCTGCATGGTCTTTTCCATTCGCCCGAGCAGTTCGGAAGCCGACAAATGCCGGCGCTCCCCGAACTCGGCCGGCCGGTCGCGCCCGTCCTGCAAGCGGTTGAAAGACGCCACCAGCCACTGGTTGACGTTCCCGTTGAGATGCAGGATCAGATTGCCGATGCTGTTGGCGGCTTCGTTCGGCCGCCACCAGACCTGCTCGCCGGTGAGCGATTCGACGCAGGCGCGCAGGCGGGGCCAGAACTGCTCCAACAGTTTCCGGCGCGAGAATTCCAGAAAAAGCGCTGTCACGCGGGGTTCCGTTTCGGCCATCGCGAATAGAGCCTCGGATCAGGGTTGCCGCGCGGCGACGTAGATCGCATCGCCGGTCTTCACCGTACCTTCGGAAAGCACCCGCGCGTAGAAGCCGCTCATCCCCCAGCGCGGCGAAGCGGGGTCGCCGGCTTTGACCTGCTGGTCGTACACGGCGTCCCCGATGGTCTGGCCGTAGACCCAGAGCTGCTTGCAGGGTTTGCGAATCCGCGTCAATTCCAGTTCGACAGTACCGGCGCGGAGACGATCGCCCAGGCGGAGGGCGCGCACATCGAGCCCGGAGGTCGTGAGATTCTCGCCCATCGCGCCGGGAAACAGCGGGTAGCCTTGGGCTTTCAGCTCTTCCAGAATTTCATTGGCGATGAGCAGCAGGGCTTTCTCCGGCCCGCCATGAAACTCCATGTGCTTGTGGAGATCGCCCGAAACGCCCAGGGGGCCGATGAGGCCTTCCGGTACAGACCAT
>Ga0335078_10008329_pt1 | contig 15415 bp, 13 predicted proteins | sample Lox_Sample_32_FD_206711 | JGI IMG/M metagenome (GOLD analysis project Ga0335078, IMG submission 206711) | Soil microbial communities from Loxahatchee National Wildlife Refuge, Florida, United States - Lox_Sample_3.2 | ecosystem: Environmental > Terrestrial > Soil > Wetlands | place: USA... | reverse complement strand
GTACAATCGAGGTCAATCAATACCGTCCAATACCAGCCGCTGACGCTAGGTCCACGGTCAAATGACGGTCAGATGATCAAGGTGGTGGTCATGGGTTTCTCGCGTAAGCGCATTGGGCGAGACGGCAGGCCCCGCTACACGGCCTACTACTTAGACATCCGCGGCCAGGAGCGGTCCGCAGGCACGTTCTCCAGCAAGAAAGCCTCGGACAAGGCCTGGCAGGACGAAGAGTCAAAGGTCAGGGCGGGAAAGCCCGGCAACCCGGGCCGGGGGAAGCAGAGCTTCGAGGACTACGTCCTGGGGGAGTGGCTTCCCCATCATCTCCTGGAACCTGGCGTGCGCGGGGATTACGCCGGCCAGATCCGCCGGCATCTGATTCCTTTCTTCGGGCCAATGCCGATGCGCGACATCATGCCTGAGCAGGTTCGCAAATGGGTGACCTACATGAAGAATAAGGGAGCGAAAGCGCGGACTATCGAGTACTGCAAGCGGTCGATCCTCAACGCAATTTTCTCCACAGCCATGATGGACAACGTGACGGGGATCCACCCGTGCCACGGCGTGAAAGTACCCGCCGTTCCGCAGAAGCCGCGCTCCATCATCACTGCCGCTCAGTTCGACCGGCTGTACCGCGCGCTTCCGGACGCCAACGCGCAGTTGCTCGTCGAGACCGACATCGAGAGCGGGCTGCGCTGGGGTGAGCTAACCGAGCTGCGAGTTCACGATCTGGACTTCGCTACCTGCATGCTGACCGTCAGCCGCGCAGTGGTCGAGCTTCCCCCGGATGAGCACCCTGACGGCGGCCGGTTCCTCGTCAAGGACTACCCGAAGGACAAGGAGTACCGGCGGTTCAAGCTCAGCCGGCAGATCACGGCCAAGATCCGCGCCCATGTCATCGCCATGGGCCTCAGGGACGATGACCTCCTGTTCTTCTACCGGACGCCTGGAGAATCCCGGACCCGGCAGCGCAGCACAGCCAGCACGCTCCCGTTGGGCATGACCGAGCCCAACGAGAAGGGTTGCCAGTACCGACATGGCACTCTCACCGCCTATAACGCCGGGACATGCCGCTGTCAGCACTGCCGTGGTGCCTACGCGGACTACCGTGCCCGGCGACGCGCCAGCGGGAAAGACCAGCCCCGAACACCGCGGACCCGCGACACAGACGGTCACATTCCAGCGGACTGGTTCCGCCACCAGATATGGGGCCCGGCCCGCACGTCGTGCGAGCTAAGCGGGGTTCGCATACATGACCTGCGGCACGCGCACGCCTCGTGGCTCCTGGCGGGCGGCGCCGACCTGCAGGTCGTCAAGGAACGTCTGGGGCATTCGAGCATTGCCACGACCGCCAAGTATCTGCACACCCTGCCAACCGCGGACGAGACTGCGCTGGATGCCCTCAGCCGGATCCGCAACCCTGTGGCGAGGAGCGCGTGAATCCCCGCACCCGGAAGGCGGCCCTGTAAGCGATCGGGGCGATCGCGATCCTGGCCAGCGCGAACGCTCTCGCGGACAGCTACGCGGGCTTGTATGGGTGGGCGGTGCGTCACCGGCTCACGGGCTGGCAGACGATGTCGTGGCCTGCAGAGATCACGAGTTTCTGGCTGTCGGCGAACTGGCCCTGTACCTCACTTCAGGTGCCCTCGCGGTAAGGGGCCAGGAACTCGGTCAGCGTGGCCAGCACGTCCTGGGGAGCTTCCTCGAGGCAGTAGTGGCCGCAGCCAGGAATAACCACGCTCTGTACATCGTCAGCGGCGGGCCTCATCGTGTTCGCGGCCCCTTCACCAATACCTTCCGCGCCGCCGATGGCCAGCACGGGCAGGGTCAGCCGCCGGACCTTGCGCTGCTCATTTTGCGCGATGGTCGCATCGAGCGCGCGGTAGGCCGCGAAGCTGCCGCGCAGCGCGTCGGGATCGGCGGCGAGGGCGTCGATGTAATGCGTCACGACTCCGGCGGGCAGTGCCTTGGCGGCCTTAGCGAACTGGAAGCCAAAGTAGATGTCTTCGCGGCCGGTGACGAGTTGTTCGTTGGCCTCGGTGAGCCGGTTGAAGGCGAAGTGCCACAACCGGTCGTTGGCCGCGGTGCTGCCGAACAGGGGCGGTGAGGGGGACACGCCCGGCATCGCCGCTTCTGCCACGGCCAGCCGGTCCACCCTGTCGCGGTGATCAGCGGCCAGGGCGTAGCCGATCCACATGCCGGTGTCGTGCCCGGCCACCGCGAATCGCTGGTGGCCCAGCGCGTCCATCAGCGCCGCCAGGTCGCTGGCCAAGGTGGCGGTGTCATACCCGTCCGGCGGCTTGCCGGACAGCCCGCACCCGCGCTGGTCGGCTGCGACGACCTGAAAATGGCGGGCCAGCCTGGGCATCACCAGCCGCCAGGCGTACCAGGTCTCGGGCCAGCCGTGCACCAGCAGCAGCGGCGGGCCGTCGCCGCCGGTGACCACGTGCTGGCGCAGGCCACCGGTGTCGACGTAGCGGCTGGTGAACGTGCCGGTGAACCCGTCTGGCAGGTACGGGGCCCCGGACACCGAGCCCGGGCCTTGCGGGATGGGCGGCTCAGCCTCAGACAAGTGCACGAGGGGTTCCCCTTCACCAGACCAGACGGTCATCCGCGGAAGCAAGCTGGAGGTAGCTGCTTTCGGAGTCCGCGACGGTAACGGCTAGCGCAGCTTCCTGAACGCTGCCCGGATCTTCTCAGAGAACAGTACGGGTTCTTCTCCATGCGGCGAAGTGGCGGCGCGGTCATCACCAACGCCGCCACCAAGGCCCCTAACGTCTGGAGAACTGTGTGGAGTGTCCGGCTGGGCCGGTCGCTTCGAATCCAATGGTCACCAGGCCTCGCTGTCCGACCAGGCCTGAGCCAGCCCACTGAGCCGTCCGGCCGGCCAGCGCTGGCTGTCGGCGGCCTGGCCGCCCGCGAGGCCGGAGTGGCTGACCTGCCGGGTTTGTGCACGGCGGAATTGTTGGGCTGTCCGCTGGGCAGATCAGGTGGGGCTGGTGACGGCGTGCCGGAGGTGGCCGATCTCCGACCGCACCCGGATAGCCAGGGCGATCTCCATGATGCCGTAGATGATCAGCCAGACGCCGAGCACGATGGCCAGGGTGACCAGTGAGGGGCCGGGCCAGGAGATCACGATGAGCCCGGCCACCACGCTGAGCGCGCCGATAAAGCCCATCCAGCCGCGATGCGGCAGATCGTGGTGCGCGATCGCGCCATAGACCTGGGCGATGCCGTAGGCCACCCAGTAGATGCCGATGAGCAGCGCCAGCGCGACCACCGAGACGATGATGTGCCGCACCGCGTACAGCCCGACCACGATGCCGAGCAGCCCGAGGATCACGTTCCACACCCGCATCCCGCCGGACTCCTCGGCGGCGAACGCATTCACGAACGAGAAGATGCCGGACACGATCAGCTGGATGCCGAACAGGATGGCCAGCACGAGCACGGTCGGGCCGGGCCAGACCACCGCGCACAGCCCGGCCGCCACCATGAGGATGCCGAAGAACAGCAGCCAGCCCCAGTGGCGGCCGATCCGGCCGAGCTGATCGCCGATATCTCTCTGGAGAACAGGAGTGGTCATCTGAGCCTCCCAGGCACCAAGAACATATGGGTCAGATGCATCATGATCCGCTCCCCAGCGAGCCGCTGTCTATGTCTGGCCAGACAACGGTTTGGGAACCCCTTGGTGCGTGCGGACAGCGCGGCCATGTACCCGGGCGGGGACGGCCTCCTATCATCTGGCCATGGCCCCGGAAGCGGATGACTGGGCGGTCGATGAGCAGCTGGCCGAGCTGGGCCGGGGGCTGGGCAAGCGGATCGGCGCGCTGGCCACGGCGATGGCCGGCCAGATAACCGCCGAGGTCGGGTTCTACCGGGACCAGCCTGCCGTGTCACCCGCCGAGCTGCGGGACAGCTGCCGGGCGCACCTGGAGTACGTGCTCGGCTCGCTCGGCGGCCCGCTGCCCCGGGACACCTCGCCCGCGCGGCAGAACGGCCGCCGCCGGGCCGACGCGGACGTGCCGCTGCCGGCGCTGATGGACGCCTACCGGGTGGGCACCCGGTTCATCTGGGAATGCTTCGTGGCCGAGGCACAGAGCAGCGGATCCCCGGACAGCACCACCCTGGTCCGCGCCTCATCGCAGGTGTGGATGCTGCAGACCGACTTCATCGAGGCCATGTCCGCCGGGTACCGGGACGCGATGACGGCCCGGGTGCTCAGCCGGGAACACGAGCGGTCCGCGCTGGTCGGCGCGCTGCTGGAGGGCCGGATCACCGAGACCAGGACGCTGTGGGAGACCGCGGAGATGCTGCGCATCAGCCGCCGCGGCCCGTACGTGGTGGTCGCGGCGGAGGTCCCCGACGTGGGCCGGCAGGCGATCCAGGACGCGGAGAACCGGCTGCGCGCCGAGGACATCTCGTCCGCCTGGCGGCTGCTGCCCGACCTGCAGGTCGGCATCGTGGTGCTGCGCACGCCCCGGCAGCTCGGCCAGCTCGCCGCGCTGCTCACCCGCCGCGCCACCCACCGGGTCGGGATCAGCCCGCAGTACCCGGCCCTGGAGCAGACTGGGCAGGCGCTGCGGTTCGCCCGGATCGCGATGGCCGCCGCCGCCCCGGGTTACGCGCAGATCACGGTGTTCGACCAGGCGCCGCTCGCGGTGACAGCGTCCAGCACCCCCGAGGTCATGGGGCACGTGCTGGACTCGGTGCTCGGCCCGCTGGCCGGGCTGCCCGCCGCGGAGCGGTCGGTGCTGCTGGACACGCTGGAGGCGTGGCGGGACAGCGGCGGATCGGCCAGCCAGGCGGCGGCCCGGCTGTTCGTCCACCCGAACACGGTGCGGCACCGGCTACGGCGCATCTCGGCCGCGACCGGGCGGAGCCTGTCCGCGCCGCGGGATGTGGCCGAACTGTGCCTGGCGCTGGAAGCGGCCCGGCAGCACCCGGGCTGAGCGGTCAGACGAAGGCGCTGAGGCCGGTGATCTTGCGCCCGACGATGAGCGTGTTCATCTCGCGGGTGCCCTCGTAGGAGTAAATGGCCTCCGCGTCCGCCACGAACCGGCCGACGTTGTGCTCCAGCAGGATGCCGTTGCCGCCCATCAGCTCGCGGGCCCAGCCGACGGTCTCCCGCATCCGCATCGTGCAAAACGCCTTGGCCAGCGCGGAATGCTCGTCCCTGGCCTGGCCGGCCGCCTGCATCTCGGACAGCCGGGCACACAGCGCGGCCGAGGCGGTCGTGTTGGCCAGCATCTTCACCAGCAGATCTTGGACCAGCTGGAATCCGGCGATCGGCCGCCCGAACTGCTGCCGCTGCCCGGCGTAGGCCAGCGCGTGCTCGTAGGCGCCGCGGCCGCAGCCCACCGCCATCCAGGCCACCCCGGCCCGGGTCAGCCGGAGCACCTCGGCGGTGTCACGGAACGACCGGCCACCGCGCAGCCGGTCCGCCTCGGGCACCCGGACGTCGTCCAGGGTGATCCGGGCGTTCTGCACCACCCGCAGCGCGATCTTGTCCTGCAGCTTCTGGGTGCTGAAGCCGGGTGTGCCCGGCTTGACCACGAACCCCTTGACCTGGCCGTCATCGGTGTCTCTGGCCCAGATCACGACGAGATCGGCGAACGTGGCGTTGCCGATCCAGGTCTTCTGGCCGCGCAGTACCCAGCGGTCGCCGTCCCGGCGCGCGGTCGTGGTCAGCCCGCGGGACGCGCCGGAGCCGACCTCGGGCTCGGTCAGCCCGAACGCGCCGATCTGCTCCATCCGGGCCATCGGCGGCAGCCAGCGCTGCCGCTGCTCCTCGGACCCGCAGACGTAGATCGAGCCCATGGCCAGCCCGCTGTGCACGCCGTGGAAGGTGGCCATGGACGGGTCGGTCCGGGCCAGCTCCAGCGCCACCAGGCCGTCCAGCAGCGGACGGCCGCCCGGGCAGCCGTAGCCCTGATAGGGCAGGCCGGCGATGCCCAGGCCGCGCAGCCCGGGAATCAGCTCGTGCGGGAACTGCGCGGTGACCCAGTACCGGTTGATGACCGGGGCCACCTCTTTCTCCATGAACGCGCGGACGCGGTGCAGCTGGGCCCGCTCGTCCTCGGCCAGCAGCTGCTCCAGCCCGTAGAAATCAGCGTCGTGGGACATCGTCATGGCCTCCCTGCTGGCGGCGCCGCGGGCCCGGTGAGGAACTCGCCGATCAGCGGGGCCAGCAGCCCAGGCTGCAGCACCAGCTCGACGTGGCCGCCGTGGTAGACGTGCAGCCGGGCGTGGGGGATCAGCCCGGCCATGATCCTGGCGTTGACCAGGGGAATGACCGGGTCGTCGTCGCCCGCCAGGACCAGCGTGGGCTGGCGGAGCAGCGGCAGCACCGGCAGCGACGTCCAGCCGGCCCCCGCGGTCAGCTGGTACAGGTAGCCCCGGGACGGGCCGACCCGGATCCACGGGTGCAGGACGCGGACGATCCGCTCGGCATCGTGGCGCGCGCTGCCGCCGTACAGGCGCCCCGCGACCCGCCTGGTGTAGCCGGGGTCCAGGTAGCGCCGGGGGGTGGCCAGCGTGGCGAGCACCCACGGGCTGCCCGGCACCATCAGCATCCCGGGCCCCGTGGCGACCAGGATCACGCGCCGGCAGCGGCGCCCGGCGGACAGCGCGAACTGCTGGGCCAGCCCGCCACCCCAGGAGATGCCGAGGATGTCCGCGCTCTCGTAGCCCAGCTCGTCGAGCAGCCCGGCCAGCAGCCGGGCCAGCGTGCGCAGCCGGTAGGGCCGGGGCGGCAGCGGTGAGCCGCCGACCCCGGGCACGTCGAACCGGACGACCTCGATCGCCGGGTCGAGCGCCGACACGAACGGGCCGAACGTCTCCAGGCTGGCCCCGATGCCGTTGGCCAGCAGCAGCGGTGGCCCGGAGCCGGTGCCCGGCCGCACGGCGATCCGCAGCGGCGTCTGGCCCACGGTCACCGTGCGGGTGCGGGGCCCGCGCGGCCCGCCCCAGCGCGAGGCGCGGTCAGCGATCGAAGACATAGCTGCCCGGCGCGGCTTCGAGCGGCGGCAGGCCGGGGCGGCCCGGGCTGCCGGGCGGCCGCACCTCCGGGCCGCCGCGGTCGGCGAGCCAGCCGGCGAAGTCCGGCCACCACGAGCCCGGCCCGGCCTCGGCGCTGGCCAGCCAGGCCTCCGGGTCGGGCGGGGTAGCCTTCCCGGTCCGGTACACCGCCTTCTTGTTGTTTATCGGGCTGACCATGGACGCGATGTGCCCGCTGCGGGCCAGCACGAAGCGGCAGTCGCCGCCCAGCAGCTGGCTGCTGCGGTAGCAGGACTGCCACGGGCACAGGTGATCAGTGGCACCGGCCACCACATAGCAGTCGGTGCGGACCGCGGCGAGATCGACCGGGCTGCCCAGCAGCCGCGCCTGGCCGGGGACGGTCAGCGAATTGCCCAGCGCGATCTCGATGAAGTCGCGGTGCACCCCGGCGGGCATGCGGGTGGTGTCCGCGTTCCAGTACAGGATGTCGAACGCGGGCGGCGGCCGGCCGAGCAGGTAGTTGTTGACCCAGTAGGTCCAGATCAGGTCGCCGGGCCTGAGCCAGGCGAAGATTTCCGCCAGCGCGGCCCCGTCCAGGTACCCGCGGGCCGCCGACGCGGCGATCGCGGCCCGCGCGGTCCGCTGGTCGATCAGCGCGGCGGGCAGCCCGGCCCGGGCCTGGTCCAGCACGGTCACCGCCAGGGCCAGGCCGGCCACCTCCTGCTGGCGGCCGGCCTGGGCCAGGTGGGCCAGGACCATCGTGGCCAGGATGCCGCCCGAGCACAGCCCGAGGACCAGCCCGGCGTCGGCGCCGGTGACGGCCAGCGCTGCGGCCAGCGCGGCCAGCACCGCCTCGCCGTAGGTGTCCAGCCGCCAGTCCCGGTGCCGGGCGTCCGGGTTCCGCCAGGAGATCATGAACACCTGCTGGCCGGCCGAGACCAGGTACTCGATCATGCTGCGGCCGGGGGCCAGATCGGTGATGTAGTACTTGTTGATCACCGGGGGCACCACCAGCAGCGGGCGCTGGTGCACCGCGTCGGCCGCCGGGGCGTACTGGATCAGCTCGAACACCGGGGTGCGCAGGACCACGGAGCCGGGCGTCACGGCCAGGTCCACGCCCACGGTGAACGCGTCCGGCTCGGCCATCGACGGGATGCGCGGCGGCGTGGCCAGGTCGTCGGCCAGCCGCCGGGCGCCGCTCAGCAGGCTGCCGCCGCCGGTGTCGATGGCGGTCTTCCAGAACGCCGGGTTCAGCGCCGGGTTGTTGCTCGGGGCCAGCGCCTCGGCCAGGTTGCCCAGCTGGAACGAGACCCGCTCGGCGTCGGCCCAGCCCAGCCCGGCGTCTCCGGCATCGGCCTGCAGCTGGGTCAGGGTGGCGGTGCCGGCCAGGTAAGCCTGCAGCACCCGGCGGAGCAGCGGGTTGCCGGTCCATGCCGGGTCGGCGAACCGGCGGTCCCGGGGGCCGGCCGCCACGCCGGATCGCCCGGCGGCGATCAGGCCCAGCTCGCGCCCCAGGCCGGCCAGCCGCCCGGCCAGCTGCTGCGGCCGGGCGGCCAGGTGGGTGGCGAAGCGGGCCATGGCCATGCCCGGCACGAACCGGCGGCCCGGGCCGAGCGCGGCGTCGGCCAGCAGCAGGTCGAGCGAGCCGGCCGCGTCCACCGGGCCGGCCTGCGCATCGGATTCCTGGGCCGCGGTCATGAGGCCGGGTCCCCGGGGAAGGTCACCTCACGGCGCAGGATCTTCCCGGTCGGCCCCTTGGGCAGCGCCTCCACCAGCCAGACGTGCCGCGGGTACTTGTACGCCGCCACCCGGCTCCGGACGAACGCGCGCAGCTCGTCCGGGGTGGCGCTGGCCCCGGGCTTGAGCGCGGCCGCCGCGCCGACCTCCTCGCCCAGCGTGGGGTGCGGGATACCGATGACCGCGGCCTCGGCGACCGCCGGGTGCTCGTAGAGCACTTCCTCGATCTCCCGCGGGTAGACGTTGAACCCGCCGCGGATGACCAGGTCCTTCTTGCGGTCCACGATGAAGAAGTAGCCGTCGTCGTCCTGCTGGGCCAGGTCGCCGGTGTGCAGCCAGCCATCCGGGATGGCTTCCCGGGTGGCTTCCGGGCGGCCCCAGTACCCCTTCATCACGTTCGGCCCGCGGATCACGATCTCACCGACCTCGCCGGCTGGCACCGCGCTGCCGTCCGGGGCGGCCAGCCGCATCTGCACGCCACGCACCGGGGTGCCGATCGAGCCGGGCTTGCGCACCCGGTCCGGGTGGTTGAACGACGCCACCGGTGAGGTCTCGGACAGTCCGTAGCCCTCCAGGACGATCGTGCCGAACGCTTCCTCGAACGCCCTGAGCAGCTCGACCGGCAGCGCGGCGCCCCCGCTGACGCACACCCGCAGCGAGCTCGTGTCGTAGCCGGCCCGGTCCGGGTGGTGCAGCAGCGCCGCGTACATGGTGGGCACGCCCTCGAACACGGTGACCCGGTAATCCTGGATGATGGCCAGGGCCTGGCCTGGGTCGAACCGGGCCAGCAGGGCCAGCGCCGCGCCGGCCCGGGTGGCCGCGTTGAGCCCGCAGGTGAGGCCGAAGCAGTGGAACAGCGGCAGGCAGCCCATGACCACGTCAGTCGGCCTCAGGCCGAACAGCGTGGCCCCGGTCACCGCCGCGTTCGTGTACAGGTTGGCGTGGGTGAGCTCGGCCCCCTTCGGCTGCCCGGTGGTGCCCGAGGTGTACAGGATCACCGCGGTATCGTCGTCCGCCCGTTCGGCCACGCCGGGGGCGGGCGGCTGCGCACCCAGCAGCGCGGTGAGATCGGCCGGGCCGGCCGGGACGAACTCGGCGCCCGCCGCCGCGGCGCCCTCGGCGGGCTGGCCGGGTGAGTCCGGGGCGGCGAACAGCATGGTGGCCCCGGAGTCGCCCAGGTAGTACCCAACCTCGCGGGACTTGAGCAGCGGGTTCATCGGTACCACGGTGCCGCCGGCCCGCAGGATGCCATAAAAGAGAATGCAGAACTCCGGCACGTTGGGCAGCATCAGCCCGGCCCGGCGACCCGGGCCGAAGCCCCGGCTGGCCAGGAACGAGGCGGCGCGCGCGGACAGCTCGTCGAACTCGGCGTAGCTGATCACCCGGTCCCCGGCCAGGATCGCCGGGTGCTCTTTGTGCCGGCTGGCCGTGTCGGGCAGGATCTGTGCGAGATTGGCCATCGCTCACCTCCGGGCCACATCACCGTTCTGTCCAGCATCGGCGGTGCTGACCGCGATGTCGATGTCCGGCCGACACAGCCCGCGGGCCGTCTCATGGTCGCCTCGGACAATCCACAGTGGGATCTAGACCGGCGCGTGCTGCGTGCTGCCGTTGCTGCCGCCGTCGGCGCGCGCCTTGGCCTGGGTGATCCGGGCCTCGGCGGTGGCGTGCACCTGATCCACGTCGACGCCCAGCTTCCCGGCCAGGGCCTCCAGCCATACCTCGGACAGCACGTTTGTCTCGAAGTCGATCTCGGACCGCGTGTCCGAACGGGCCGCCTCACGGTTCTGGCTGATCAGGAGGAAGGTGGACAGGAAGATCGCCTCCAGCGAGACGATGAGGGTGAGCAGGCCGAACGGGAACGGGTCGAACCGCCACCAGATCAGGTTGAGCACGATCCAGGCGGTGAACCAGATCACGTGCAGGTAGACGAACACCATCGAGCCCGCGAAGGCGGTGATCCCGTCCGCGAGCCGGTCCTGCAGCCGGCGGCGCTGCCGGGTCAGCAGCAGGCGTTCCTGCCGGAAGGCGATCCGCGGGACCCTGGCACCGTTCATCACATGCCCCTTAGCGCAGCACCGGTCTAGGCGACGAACTATCCCATGCGCACGTGGACCGGAGGTGTCAGGCGGCGCGGCCCCGTGAGCGGACCGCGCAATTTTCACGGGTCCTGATGGCTGCCGCAAAGTGATGTGCCGCCGGGTTCCGGCCCGGGCGTTCGGTGAACCGGGTCACCTGAACCGGCCTGGGTGACACTAATCAGCGTGGGCCTTTCCGACGGCGACCTGGTCGAGCTGGCGCGGGCCGGCGACGCCACCGCGTTCCGGCTGCTCGTCGAGTGGCATCGTCCGAACGCGCGTGCGCTGGCGATGCGGCTGTGCGGCGATCCGGATGACGCCGATGACATCGTGCAGGAAGCACTCCTGCGGGCGTTCACCGCGCTGAGCCAGCTGAGGGAGCCCGACCGGTTCGCGGGCTGGCTGGCTGGGATCGTTCGGAACGTGCACCGCGCAAACTGCCGCCGGCCGCCGGTAACGCTGCTGGCCGACTGGCCGGAGTGGCTGCAGCCGGCGTCTGAGCACGGGCTGCCGTCGGCGGACCGCCTGGATCGTGCGGATGCCCTTCGCCGGGCCGTTGCGGGGCTGCCAGCCGGGCAGCGGCGGGCCGTCGAACTGTTCTACTACGCCGATCTGCCGGCCAGTGAGGTCGCAGGGTCGGCGGGCGCGGCCAAGTCCAGCCTCCACAAGGCCCGCCGCAGGCTGCGCGATCACATCACCGCGCGCCGTCCTGACCTGATCCCGGTACCGTCGGGAAGGAGTCCCGTGATTACTGTCCGCATAGCCCACGCAGAGCCACGGCCCGGAGACCTCGGCGACGGGAGATTCAGCATCGAGAATGTCCTCGTTGTGCTGGCTGATGACACCCGCGGCCGCGTCCTGCCGCTCTGGCTGACGGGGCCGGAGGGTCATTCGCTGTGGAAGCTCCTTGACGATCCGCAGTCCGGCCCACCTGGGGCCGCGGGGGTGCCGGAGGAGGTCACCGGGCGCTTGCTGCACGCTGCGGGCGGCACGGTAACAGGCGTGAACATCGACGACCTTGGCCCGGACGTGACCGCCGCCCGGATCGACCTGACCAGCCAAGGTGGCGGTACGCACACGGTGACGGCGCGGCTCGGCGAAGGCTTGGCGATCGCGGCGGCCCTCAGGGCACCGGTGCGAGTCGCTGACACGCTGATGGACCGGCTCGCGCAGCCCGCAGCGGACGGCGAGTCACTCGCGCGGTTTTTCGACTCGGAGCCCGGCGCCGGTGGCGAGCGACGCGAGCGGCCGCGGCATCCGGCTCCGCGGTGGCATCATGAGCCGCGCAACCTGACCTTCGGCGACGGGCTGGACGGCTGGGTATTCGGCGGCAGCTTCCGGCACGATCCAACTGGATCGCACGGGCAGGACTACATGGCGACGGCGCACGGCCACTCGGCCGTTCTCGCCGCAGCCGTCCCCCGGCCGCACGGCTCGGCCTTCCTCGGGCAGGTGGTCTGGGCTGATGACTACCGGGGCTGCGTCGTGAGCCTGCGCGCCGAGATCCGGGCCCAGGATCTCGGCGGCCACGCCGAGTTCCGGCTGCAGGCAGTGGCCGGGCCAGCGTCCGGGCGCCCTGGCCCGGCCGATGACGGTGGTGCCGATGACGGTGGTGCCGATGACGGTGCTGCCGATGACGGTGGTACCGATGGCGGTGCTGCCGATAGCGGTGGTGCCGGTGGCGGCGCGCAGGACCGCGCGGTAGCCATCGCAGCGAGCGGTGATTGGGCAAGCTACGAACTGGCGGCGCCGATCCCGGCCGGCGCCCGGGCGCTGCGGTTCGGCATCACGCTCACCGGCAGCGGCCGGATCGGCCTGCGCCACGTCGGGCTTGCCCGCGCCCGGCCCCCGGCCACCACGGGCGCCGCTGGGTGACCGGGCTGGCGAGGTCAGGCGCCACCGCCGGGCCGTGCCGGGCGGGGATGACGGTGGTGAGCTGGGCGGCGAGGGCGCCGCCTGGTCGCGGATCTCCGGGATCGCGGTCGTCTCGTAGCGCAGCCCGCGCAGCGTTGGGCCGAGCGTGAACAGGGTGCGGCTGGGAGTCCCCGCGGCGTCCGGCCCGGCCCGGCCCGGGTGCGGCTGGGCGCGGCGGTCGGCTGCGGGTGGCGGTCAGCCAGGGGCAGCGGTCAGCTGGGATGGCGGTCAGCTAGGGGCAGGGCCGCTGACGCTGTCGAGCACCCGGCCCAGCCACTGCCGCAGCCCCCGCCGGCCCGGTTCACCCGGCTGGCCCGGGCCGCCCGGTTGGCCCGGCTGCCCGGCCGCGGCGGCGACCAGGTGCTGGGCGGCGTCGAACGACACCGGGGCGGCGCCGGGCGTGACGGTCAGCACTTCGTGCGCGAGCCGCTCGAGTTCCGGGTCTCCCTGACCCAGCGCGAGCACCGTGACTCGTTTCCGCGCGTCGTTGACCCGTTCGAGCAGCGGCGCCGGGGCGGCGGCCGCGCTGACCACGAACACCGTCTCACCGCGCGCGGCCTGTTCCAGCCGGCCCAGGCCGACCCGCAGGTGCGGGGGAGCGTCCGTGGGCGGCGCCCAGCGGATCAGGGTGGGACGCAGGCCGGGCAGGTCGAAGCGCTGGCTTTCCTCGGCCAGGTGCGCGGTCAGGTGCCAGGGCTCGTCTTCCGGGGCGCCCACGACGAGCAGCCCGCCGGGGGAGCGGGGCCGGCGCAGCACCCGGGCCAGCGCCGCGGTGCGGTCCAGCCAGCCGGTCGGCGCGAGCAGGGCGCGCAGCGCGGCCACCTGTTGCGCGTCCACCGGCCCATCGTGCCACGCTGACCGGGGCTCTGGCAGGATCGGCACATGGCTGCGGACCAGGCTTCACCACATATGCCCCAGGATGTCGCCGAACTGGCCATCGGGGTGCTGGGCGGCACCGGTGACCAGGGCCGCGGGCTGGCCTACCGGCTGGGCCAGGCGGGCAATCCGGTGATCATCGGCTCGCGGCGGGCCGAGCGGGCGGAGGCCGCCGCGGCCAGCATCGGGGTCGGGGCCCGCGGCATGAGCAACGCCGACGCGGCCCGGCAGGCCGACGTGGTGATCGTGGCCGTGCCCTGGGACGGCCACCGGGACCTGCTCGCCTCCCTGGCCGGGCCGCTGGCCGGGAAGGTCGTCATCGACTGCGTGAACCCACTGGGCTTCGACCAGCGCGGGGCCTACCCGCTGCCGGTCGCCGAGGGCAGCGCGGCGCAGCAGGCCGCCGCCGTGCTGCCGGACAGCACGGTCGTCGGCGCGTTCCACCACGTGTCCGCGGTCGTGCTGATGGACCCCGAGGTGGCCAGCGTCGACCTGGACGTGATGGTGCTGGGCGACGACCGGCAGGCCACCGGCCTGGTGCAGGCGCTGGCGGCCCGCATCCCCGGAGTGCGCGGCATCTACGCTGGCCGGCTGCGCAACTGCGGGCAGGTGGAGGCGCTGACCGCGAACCTCGTGTCGGTCAACCGGCGGTACAAGGCGCACGCGGGCCTGCGGCTCACCGACGTCCGGCTCCGCGTCAGCTTCTGAGCGTCAGCTGCTGAACGTCAAGTCCTCAGCGTCAACTTCTAGTTGACGCTGAGTCCTGCGTCAACCTACAATTGACGCATGTCGGCTGCACCCGTCACTCTCGATGCGCTGATCACCTTCGTCAAGACCCAGCACCCGGAGGGCTCCCCGCTGGACAACCTGTCCGACGCGGTCGCCGTCTCCACCCAGCTCGGCGAGCAGGCCGACCATCTGATCGGTCACTTCGTGGACCAGGCCCGCCGGTCCGGTGCCACGTGGAGCCAGATCGGCACGAGCATGGGGGTCAGCAAGCAGGCCGCCCAGCAGCGGTTCGTGCCCCGTGCCGCGGCCAAGGAGCCATTCGCGCCGGGCGACTTCTCCCGCTACACCGCACGGGCCCGCAACGTGCTGAGCGGAGCGGAAGAGCGGGCCCGCGACCTGGGTGCGGCCGAGATAACCGCGGACCATCTGGTGGTCGGGCTGCTGGCCGAGCCGGGCGGGCTGGCCGCGCGGGCCATCCACGACCTGGGGGTGCGCGATGAGCAGCTCCGGGCCGCGTTCCCCGGACCGGCCGGGGCGCCATTGCCGCCCGCCCCGGCGGGCGGCAATGGCCAGATACCGCTCGGCCCCAGTGCCCGCCAGGTGCTGAATGAGGCAGCCCTGGCCGCGCTGCGGATGGGCCACAACTACATCGGGACCGAGCACCTCCTGCTCGCCCTGCTGGCCAGCCCCAGCCAGACCGCGGCCCCGCTGGCCCGGCTCGGCATCACCGAGCGCGCCGCCGAGCAGCACATACACGCGCAGATCGCCGCGATCCAGGCCGCGCGCGGCCGGTAGGAGGCGAGCTCACGGCGTGACGTGGATGGCACGCCGGAGCGCGCCGAAGGCCGGCTCGTAGGGCACCGGCTTCTCGGTGACCAGCGTGACGTAACAGGCGCGGCCGCCGGGAGCGGCGATCGCGTACTGCAGCCCGGTCACCGTCTTGGTGCCCACGCTCGCCTGGTCGTAGACGAGCACGGCGGTCCGGCCATCCACGGACGTCGGCCCGATCTGCGCGCTGGTGGCGTTCAGCGCGGTGAACTCCGACTCGGCCAGGGTGGTCAGGCCGGCCGCCGGGTTGGTGCCGG
>Ga0335078_10008327_pt1 | contig 15416 bp, 7 predicted proteins | sample Lox_Sample_32_FD_206711 | JGI IMG/M metagenome (GOLD analysis project Ga0335078, IMG submission 206711) | Soil microbial communities from Loxahatchee National Wildlife Refuge, Florida, United States - Lox_Sample_3.2 | ecosystem: Environmental > Terrestrial > Soil > Wetlands | place: USA: Florida... | reverse complement strand
AACCAGGGGGCATTCCAAGGGCGCCATAGCTGAGCGGATTATTGGTAGCCCAAATCTGATTGTTCCAGGGCGATCCCACACTGCCTTGCTGTAAATAAGTATTCGTAACCTGAGGAGGCGGACTAGTAACTCTGAGGAACGCATAAATCACGCCCTGTGACGATCCGATCAAATCCAATCGACCATCCCCGTCAAAATCGGCGGCAATCAGTGGGGACGTTTCTGACGCGTTTCCCCATGCGCCTCCGGGCGTAAAATGGCCGGTCCCGTCTCCCAGCCAGAGCGCAATCAGGTTGTCGACGCACGCCACCAAATCGATCCGGCCGTCTCCGTCAAAATCGCCGGCCGCAATACTGAAAACGATGCTTTCGTTACTGTTGTCCACCCATTGAGTTGGCAGATTCGCGCCGAGTTGGAATCGGCCGTCACCGGTTCCAAGGTAAACGTTAATGGAGCCCGGTTGGCCAAAGGTCCCAGCCATTGCCGCCACGTCGAGCTTCCCGTCCCTATTGAGGTCCGCAACGGCATATTCAGCGTCCGCGCCAGCCCGGCCAATCTGTGTGTTAATCGCCTGCTGAAAAGTCCCGTCCCCGTTGCCGAGCAGAACGGAGAACGATCCGCCCTGACTGTTGACCGCCAGGTCGAGTTTATGATCGCCGTTGAAATCGGCGATCGTAACGTGGGACTGCGGTACGTCCGGGAGTGAATACTGAGCCTTCTGAGCGAACGTGCGGTCGCCCTTGCCAAGCAGAATGCGGACGGAGGGTGCCGCCACATTAGATCCGGCGGCGAGAACAACGTCCAGGATATGGTCGCCGTTGAGGTCTGCAAGGGCCAACTCGGCGCCATATAAGGCAGTATTCGGAAGGCTTGAATCGGATCGGGGACCGAAGGTGCCATCGCCTTTCCCGGGAAACGTTGAAATGTTCGCTGTCCTCGAACAGGTCGAGAAAGCGACGATGTCTGGCTTTCCATCCCCATTCACATCTCCGATCACTGGACTGGTGAGCAGGCCGCATCCCGTCGGCAGCGCCAGAAGGACTGGAACGGCAAACGTACCGTCCTTCTTGCCGATCAGTACTTCATACGAAGAACTGCCACCGTTGGTAACCGCCGCGACCACGTCGGCGATCCCATCGCCGTTCAAATCCCCAACGGCTATACTATATCCCGCTCCTGGAGCGGAGGTTGCCACCTGGCCAAAGTAAAGGGACTGACCGGCGGAGTTGGTAAACGGGCGCTGAAGAAGCGGCCCGTACGCTTGGGCATGAAGCAGGTACGCAGAGCTCACTAGCGTGGCGAACTTCCCGCAGACTTGCGCGGTTCTCCTCAGGGCAAAACTCATAGGCTGAGAGGATCAGTATATCTCCATGCGAAGTATAGAGATCTTAAACTCTGAAATGACAAGGACCATTTAGGTCCGCCCTACGCGCGCGAGAAAGGCATCATTTGCCGGCGAGACTGGGCCCGCCGGTGCGCACGAGAGAAACACGTCACGAGGCGGGCGCTCGTGCGCTGCCGCTCGCCGCATCGTCGGCGGCCGGCGGCCCGCTCAGAGCAACAATCGCGCTCAGCGGAGTCGCTCCCAGCGCAAACCCGCGCGGCCCGCGGCGGGCAGCATACTCGCGCATCGGCCGGTTCGGCATCGCCAGGTCGCGGCTGCCAGATGACGCGGCGCCGAACTCCAGGCCACGCAGGCGATGGGACGGCCTTGCGCCCAGGCCAGATGTTTTAGGTGCTCACGGGCAGGCTGTTCGTGGCCCAGGTAATGATAGTGCTCCATCAGGCTGTTGAACGGCGGCTCGTCGGCGGTGCGCCGTCATATTCGTGGCCGGTGCCGGACCGGGCGCCCCCAGCCGGAATTCGTGGCCGGTGCCGGACCGGGCGCCCCCAGCCGGAAGCGGTGTGGATCGACGATACTCCATTGGTCATGCCCTTGCAGCCGGTCTGGATCAACGGACAAGATCCCAAAGGGCCCGGCTGAGAATAGCCAACTCCGGCGTAGTGGCTGCCTGAACATGGATCCGCAGTTTACCGTTGCGGCCATCAGTTCCAACGTGCTTTCCGGCAGGCGGGAGCGCGCCTGGCCGGGTGCCAGCAACTCGACCAACGCCGCCGGTAGTTCCTTTAGCTCAGCCCGGCCCGATGCCGCCATGCGGCGCTTCAACCTACCGCCGTCCAAATGCAGCGCGACCACCGTGGGGTTCACACCATAGCGGCGCGCCACGGCGGCAGCCGCTGACCACAACTCGTCCGGGGTCGGGGTCTTCCCCTGCCGATTTCACCCCCATCGATCGAAACGGGAGCGCGCGCCATCCAGACGATCGGCGCCGCTGAAGTCCATGCCCTTCGTCACACGCGCCCAGTACTTCGCGTCGTGCGCCGCTTTCGGCACGATCATTCCCGCGGGCGTAGCGGCAGCGTCGTATTGTAGAGCGGCGCCGAGGGAGCGGCCGCGTACTCCGCGTGCCTGCTGTCGTATTGAAAACATCGGACCGGCAGGCCGTGCTGGGGACGACCGGGGCGCGGTTTGGACTTATCTGACAGCCGACCTGCCATTCGGCGCCTGGACCGAACGGATACCGAAAGGCCGCAAGAAACTGCTCGGCGGGCGGCCATAGGACCAGTGGCGCCAAGAGTCTGATTATTGTATCGGAACGCCGGTCAGCACACCCGGTGGAACTTCTGTCGCAGGGCCTTGCACGTATTGCCTGCCGATGGCCTTCTCGAGAATCTCCTGAAATGCCGCGAACGGGATATCCAGGCTCCCGCCCGGTCTGCTGCCGCCGGGAATCAGCAGCTGCGCCGTTTCGGGCGGCGCGGTCAGCGATAGCGGCGTCAGGTTTCGCAGTTGGTCGAAGCTTTGCGTGGTGTAGAACACGCGCACCAGGAATTCGCCGGTTGTCGCCGATTGCCTCAATTCGAAGACCAGATCGCCGCCCGGAGCGCAAAAATCCGGTTGATATCCGGGTAACTGCCAGTGCGCTTCAAGAAGCCCCGCCAGCCCCATCAAGTACGTATCCGAGCTGATCACGACTAGCAACTTGCTCGCCGGACCGCTCAATGCCCCCGGAATCGCTTCCCCCAGCACCGCCTGCCGCATGGTGCGCAAAATGTGCGCCGCGGCATTCGAGCTTTGCACCTGGTCGAGATACGGTGTCTGATACTGGATTCGCTGGGAGAGAATTCCGATCCGCATCGCTTGCGAAAGGGTATCAGTCGAAAGCTGGCCCCATCCTACCTGCGACGACGGCAAGCCGTCCGCGTACTCCATGCTGAATGGGTCGGCCGCCAGAGCCGTTGATACGATGCCGCCAAGATTCACGACGTTTCCCGCCGCCAGCCCCGTGGTGACGGCGCTCAGCGGAATCGCTTGCCCGGTGGGGTCGGTGATGCCGGGAGGCGTCGCCGGCGGCGGCTGCGTTCCCTGCTGATAATTGAAGAGCACGCTACGAATCAGCGCCAGGTCGCCGCTATATGCCGAGGCCAATGCGGCGCCGCTGTTGTAAACCTGCTGCACTTCCTTGGCGGCGCGATTGGCGTCGACCACGGCTACGCCTGCCGAAATCGGGTCGAACATCGGGTCGGCCTGGCCCAGCGGATAGGAATGCACCGGGATCGTGACGCCGGGAATCAAGCCTTCACCCAACATGGTGGCCGTCAGGTTCGATCGCTGAATCGAATTGGCGCGGAAGTACGAGTTGGCCAGATCGGTCACGGCGTCGCCCGTCAGAAGTCCCTCCGCAAGCAGATACTGCCGGTAGTAGGCGCCGAGCAGGACGGACGCTTGTTGTCCCTGAACCGTCAGGTAGCCCACTGAAACGCCGAAATCGGGGTACGGTCGCGGTGAAAACGTGGCGTATTGCGCCTGCGTCAGCAGCGTCGACCGCACACTGTGGCGGCCAAAAATAATGAACTGCTTGAGAATGGTGCCATCGTTCGTAAAGGTCTGTGCCGAACCAGTGGCGCCGAGTGCCAGCATCAACAGCCCTGGCAATGCGGCCCTCCTGCTGAAAACAGTCATGGCTATCTACCTCGCTCCCGCAATCGCCGTTAATGCCGGAAACACCGTCTTCGGCCTCGCAGCCACGCGCAATCTCCTCATATCGGCGATCGTACCAATGCCGCCGGAGGCAGCGGGCTGGCTGTCATATCCCACCGGCAAAACCGTCGCCGACGCACCGTTGAATTGCAGCACCTCCACCGCCGAGTATATCGATCCCCCGTCGATCAGAACCTTGAACGGTCCCGCCGGCAAAGGCCCGGTAACCAAGTTTGACAGCATCGCGCCGTACGTCCCGCCTTCCCCGAGAGCGCCGTCGGTAAGCGATTGCAGTGGCGGAATGGCCGGCGTCGTGCCGCTCGCGGCCAGCTTTCCCGTGCTGTCGAATACGTTGATACGGTAGCTGGTGGGCGCGATGTCTTCGTTGTAAACCACCAGCGATACCCGGTGCGCAGCGCCATCGTCGATGCCGACGGCCGACCAATCATTAGCTAACGCCGTATCCCAGGCGATCGGCGCGCTCATAGACAATTGCGCCGTGGAGTAAATCAATTGCGGCAGCACGTCGCCGCACGTCGTGGCGTCGGGGCAGTAGAACACCGCATACACCGTCCCGGTTGCCGTATTGGCATACTTCGGCGCATCGCTCGTCGCGCCGGCGAGATCGATTTCCGCCGGCTGATTTGCCGATAGCGCGAAGTTAACGTCATTACCGGAGGCCGTCCTGGAACCGGCGAATGTGCTGTCCAGTTTCAGATCGTTTCCGTTCGCATCGTAGAACGAGTAATCGACGCCTATTGACGCCGATGCGGTCGCGGCCACGCGTATGGCGGTGCTCCAGCCGCCGCCCGCGGCCAACCACACGAACGTCCCGCTCACGTAGCAGGAATAGCCCACCGTCCCGGATCCTCCGGTGATCGCTACCGGCGATTCTCCCGCCAGGCTGGAACAATCCGGCGGCGCAGCCGACCAGTATACCGGTCCGGTGACCGGCGGTTGCGCTCCGGGTACCGCAATCGGTTGTCCGTGGAGCATGGCCGCAACCGCCGTCATGAGCGCCAAAAATGAACCTATGTTTCTCCACATCATAGTTTCTCTCCGCGTTTAGTGATTCGTTTCCGCCTGCGCCGCCGGTTTCGAACAGAGCGAGTGCCGGTACCGCTCCAGCAATTCCTCGCGATGCAGCCGCAGGTCCTTGCCCGTTGCCGCGGCCGGATAAGGCTTACCGCCCATCAGTCCTTTCCAGAGAATGCGATTGAAGGCCGGGCCGTCCAGACGGTCGGCGTCGCTGAAGTCCATGCCCTTCGTCACACGCGCCCAGTACTTCGCGTCGTGCGGCGCTTTCGGCACGATCATTCCCGTGGGCCGCGGCGGCAGCGGCAGCGTCGTATTGTAGAGCAGCGCCGAGGGAGCGGCCGTGTAACTCCACGTGCCTGCTGTCGTATTGAAAATATCGGCCATGGGCCGCGCCAGGGCGTCGTTCAGGTTCATCATGGCCGGCAGGCCCTTTCGTTCGTTGATTTCCGGGATCCCCAGCACTTCCTCGATGGTTCGCAGGAAGTTCAGCGTCGTGTATCGAGTGCTCACCACCGCTCCCTGCTTCACGTAAGGTCCAATCACGAAGGCGATGGTGCGGTGCGAATCCACATGATCGCCGCCATCCTGGGCATCGTCCTCGATCACGAAGATCAGCGTGTTCCCGGCGAAAGGACTCTGCGCGATCTTCTGCGCCACCAGGCCCACCGCATAGTCGTTATCGGCTATTTCCAGATCGGGTGTGTTCACCCCGTCGATGGCCGTCGCATAGCTTCCGGTGTGATCGTGCATCAACCGCATCAGGGTCAACGCCGGCAGGTCTTCCACCGTGCGGCCAGCGTGGTGGTTGTCCTTGTAACGGGCATCGAAGTCCCGCGCCCATTCCTGGATTCGCCAGTAATCCGGCAGGTTGTTATCGAAGCCCCGAAAATAGGGATCCGTCACCGGATTGAGCGCCGGGCTCGAGGGGAAAGCCACCTGCGTGCCGGTGGCGAAGGGATCGCGCAGCACGGGAATGGCGAAATCGGCCGTGTTATAACGGGTGCCGTCAACGAAGAATCCGTAATTCCGCACCGTGAGGCCGGCTCGCATGGCCGCGTTCCAGAGGTAGCCGGTGTTGAGCTCGCCTCCCGGCCCGTCAGGAGCATCGATATCGGTCTGGCCCGGCAAATCGTCGGGATCGCTCGACGTAAAGGGATCTGCGGCTTGCCGCGCCGCCACGTCTCCCGCCGGTGAGCCGGTCGATACCGGAGGCATGCCGACATTCACGTTGCGCATGTCGCCTTCCGCATCCAGGCTCGTTCCGCGATAGGCGTAAGCCACGGGATACTGATGTTGCACCACATCGGGAGTTTGCCCGGCGGTGGTCCAATGCCAGCCGTCGTCGCTGACTTCCGCGGTCGCCATGAAATTATCGAGGGTCACGAATTGTTGCGCCAGCCGGTGCTGGTTGGGCGTGATGGCCTGCCCGAACTCCACCAGCGCCGGATCGCCGTTACTGGCGTTCGGCAGATCGCCCAGTACCTGGTCGAACGTGCGGTTTTCCTTGATGATGAAGACCACGTGTTTTATGCCCGCCCTCACCGCCGCCATCATCGCGGCGTCGCTGGCCGTCTCCTGGTAGGAGAAGTTGTCGTAGCTCATCACCATTTGTGTCAGGCTGGCCAGTTGCGAGGTGGGTAGAGGGAAGCTTTGCAAACCGGCTCGGGTCAGTTGTGGATTGTATTGGTTGGATGGTCCGCAATTCGCCGACCCCGGAGGTCCGTAGCCGCCGTAACAGTATTGCGGATTGGCGCCGGTGGGAGATTTCGCGTTGGCCACGTACACGTAGGGCGCGCCGCCGCCGGCCGCGATGCTCACCGAGTTCGGATACCAGCCGGTGGGAATCAGCCCCACCACCTGATCGCCCGATTGCGTCCCTCCCAGCGCGATCACCGAGACGCAATTCAGATTGCCGTCCGTTACGAAAAGCTCGGTGCCATCCGGCGAGAGTGCCACGCTGTTCGGGTTGGCGCCCTTATACTGCTGGAGCGAAGCCGGCAGAAGTGGCGCCACCACCGGAATCGTCTCGCGGATGCTATTGGTGCGGGTGTCGATCACGTCCACCGTGTCCGACTGGTCTTCGGCCACATAAAGGAACGATTGCGCCGCGTCCAGCGTCATCTTGTTGGGCTGGCCCTTCACGTGGATACGCGCCGTAACCGACATCGGCGACGCCAGGCTCACCACGTCGATCTCGCGATCGCGAATGCTCGATACATAGGCCGTCGCGAACGTTCCCGAGCCCTTCACCGCTACCCAGAACGGATATTCGCCGCCCGGCTGGCCGGTTTGCGGATTGACCGCGCTCTTGCCCGGCCGCAGGTCCAGATCCACCGGCTTCGACCAGTTGCCGTACCCTCCCGTGAATACCGTAATCGCATCGTTGTAATAGTCCGCCACCACCAGCGTTTGGCCATCGCTGGACATCGCCAGTCCGGCCGCGCACGGATACGCCCCTATCTGGCTATTGATCTGTATGGCGCCATTCGGTTGTATGTTGAGGCCTACACCCAGCCCATGGTGCATCGCCAGCGCCGGAGTGGCGGGCGATTCTTCCGCCCACTGGCCGTTGCTCGAGCTGATGGTGTGAACGTTGTCGTTGGCGCAGCCGGCGACGTAAAATCGCTTCTTCGTCCCTGCCGGCGCCCCAGCGACATACGACGCCGGATCGAAGACCACGCCGAAATAGGTATTGGGAATCTGGATGACCTGCTGCAAATTCGGCGTCTGCTTCGAAATATCGTATATGAATACGTACTCGTTCGATATCGCGCTGTTCCAGGGAAGGCTACCCGAGGTGACGCCCTGCGTGAAGACGCGGTTGTATCCCGTGGTCATTACCAGCAGGGTTTGATTGTCCGGGCTCACCACCGTGCTTGCGGCCTGCCCCGCATACCAATTCGGCATGCTCGGCAATCCGGGATTCAGCCACATGAACTGGGCATTCGCCGGCGCGAACGGGTTGATCTGCTGGCCGGTATTGGGAATCGGCAAAGGATATTGATTCTGCGGCGGCTGCGTTTGCGCGAGCGAGAGCACGCCCCAGCTTGCCAGCACTACTGCCGAACAGACCATAAACTTGAAAATCCCTCGATTCATTTCGCGTAAGCTCCTTTATCAGCCCCGTGCCGGCGCTCTCCCGTTTGCCGGCGCTCTCTTTTTAGTGATCGGTGTCCGCGTAATTCGAATTGATTTCCCTTGCTATTCACCGATTCCGCTAAATACCCCGGCGGCCCGCCCGCCCGTTTCTAAAGAAGCTTCCAGTCGGGTCATTCCGTGTTGGATTATTCTTCATACTGTGATTCTCCGCAGTTTGGCGCAAAAAAGCTATCATTCTGGCCATATTTGAATATGCAAGATGTGGGATAGACAAATCGCAGATGGGGGTATCACGTCAGTCTGAAGGACGTGCGCTCCCGTTTCGATCGATGGAGGCGAACTCGGCAGGGGAAGACCCCGATGCCGGACGAGTTGTGGTCAGCAGCTGCGGCCGTAGCGCGCCGCGATGGCGTGAACCCCGCGGCGGTCGCGCTGCATTTGGATGGCGGTAAGTGGAAGCGCCGAATGGCGGCATCGGGCCGGGCGGAGCTAAAGGAACTACCGGCGGCGTTTGTCGAGTTGCTGGCACCCGGCCACCAACAGCCACGGGCGGCGGCATGAGTCGGTGTCGTTCTCGCCAAACGACGATACCGCGCTGGTGGTCCAGATGGTTGACTGGCGAGCGGACCCGCTCCGTAAGGCTTCGAATCCCACCCTCAACGCCATTTTAAGTTGTTCAATCGATAACTTCCGTTCTGCGATCCACCACACTCGGCAACCGGCCGGCCCCATCGTAGTTATCAACGGATGCTCGATCAACGCTTGACCGACGAGGTGAGCGGTGTATTGCGGGAAGATCCGCCGACAAAGAACTTATACTCCCCAGGAAGCAGTTTCCAACCGTCTGTCTGTTCGTCGAATATAGAGAGAAACTTCGGTTCCACGTTTATAGTTACGGTTTTTGCTTCACCTGGTGCCAGCCTGACCTTCTCCCATCCGACCAGCCGCTTGGGAGGTTCTTTTGCCTCGGCGGGCAGGCCCACGTACACCTGCGCGATCTCGGCGCCGGCGCGCTTGCCCGTATTGCGCACCGTGAAGGTGATGCTGTCGATGGCGACCTTCAACCCGGAGTAGGAGTAAGTGGTGTAGGAGAGACCGAAACCGAAGGGGAACAGGGGTTCCTTAGCCTCGGCATCGAACCACTTATAGCCAACCTCGAGACCTTCGGTATAGTCGATATCGAAAGCGGCCATCATTCCGCGCCCTCGGCCCGGACCTGCGCCCCGGCCTCCCGCGGGCGCGGGTGCGTCGCCAGCCGGCCGCGGCGGGCCGGGAAGTACAGGATGCGGCAAGTCCGCGTCCGACTTCGCAAATGTGGCAGGCAGCTTGCCGCACGGGTTTACATCGCCAAACAGAATATCGGCGATGGCTTCGGCGCCGCGGATGCCCGGGTACCAGATTTCAATCGCCGCGCTCACTTTGTCGATCCAGGGCATGGCCGCGGGACCGCCCGTCTCGAGCACGACGATGGTGCGCGGATTCGCGGCGGCGACGGCGCTGACAAGATCGTCCTGCTGGTTCGAGAGGTTCAGAGTGCGCATATCGCGGCCCTCGCTGGTCGGCTCGTTCACGAACACGATGGCAATCTGCGATGTCTTCGCGAGCAGGACAGCGGCTGCCTGGTCGGCGCCGTCGTTGTATTGCACTTTCGCATTGGGAGCTTTCTTGCCGATGGCCTTCATCGGCGACGAAGGGAACCAGACCGGCGGTCCGCCGAATCGGCTGGGGCCGCCGCCGGGAGGATCCACCTGCGCGGAACCGCCGCCCGAGAGCACGCCGGCATCGGCATGCGATCCGATGATGGCAATGGAGGTGACCGTCGAGGCGCGCAGCGGGAGCTGGTTGGCGGCGTTCTTCAACAGCACCGAGCCCTCCTCCGCTATGGTCTGTGCGGTGTCCGCGCCACGGAACGGGTCTACTACGCGGCCCCGGGGCGGATCGTCCACGATTCCCATGGCGAATTCCGTCCGCACGATGCGGTGCACGATGTCGTCGAGGCGCTCCTGAGGCACCTCGCCGTTCTCCACGGCTTTCTTCAAGGAGTCGCCGAAGCGCGCGCGCGCAACGTCCCCGCCCGGTTGCTCGTTGTCCAAGCCGTTGATCGCTGCCTTGGCGGTGCTGTGCGTCGCGTTCCAGTCCGAGACTACGAACCCCTTGAAGCCCCAGGTCTTCTTCAGCAGATCGTTGAGCAGATAGCTGTTCTCACAAGCATAATCGCCGTTGACTTTGTTGTACGAACACATGACCATGCCCGGCTGTCCTTCCGTGATGGCGATCTCGAAAGCAAGCAGGTCGGTCTCGCGCATGGTGCGCTTGTCCAGCTTCACGTTGTAGATGTTGCGGCCGGTCTCCTGGTCGTTGAACGCATAGTGCTTCACGTCCCCGATGACCTTCTGGGACTGCATCCCCTTGACGAACTCGGCCAGCATCTTTCCCGCGAGGATCGGGTCCTCGCCCATGTATTCGAAGTTGCGGCCGTTGCGCGGTTCGCGCATCAGGTCGACTCCGCCGCCGAGCGATGCGCTATAAAGCTGGTCGCGCAACTCGCGGCCGATCAGCTCGCCGTATTCATAGGCAAGCTTGCGGTCCCAGGTGGCCGCGCCGCCGATGGTGGAGGGCAGCAGCGTTGCGTAGCGGCCCCGTTCGGCGGCGGAGCGCACACCCACCGCCGAATCGGCCAGTTGCACGTCCGGCAACCCCAGCCTGGGAATGCCGGGGATCATGCCGGCGCCGCCGTTGGAACGCGGGCCGGCCGCCTGGAAACCGCCCGGCCCGTGCGCCAGCGAGATTCTTTCGTCCAGCGTCATCTGCGCGATGACCATGTCGGCCCGCTGGTCGGGCGAAAGCTCCTTGTTCATCCACGGACCCGCGGGCGCCTCCGGCGAGGGTCGCTGCGCCACAAGGGGCGCAAGCAGCAACGTCATGAGAATCGCGGTTCCGCCCGCGGCAATTGCCTGGCGACCACGTCGATTTCCGCTAGACAAGTTCATTGAGGACTCCGTTCTTGAAGACTCTCAGGACCTCCACCTTGGCGTTCACCGGGCCACCGGCGATACCGTTACCACGCCCGTTGCCGAGAGCTTCCCGGCGTCTGCGGCCGTCAGCTTCCAGTTACCGTCGAACCGGCCCTGAACCAGGATGTTAGTGGGCGTGTCTTTGTACAAAATGAAGTCCCCCCACTTGGTCAACGAGCGTTGGGCCGGAGCAAAGAAGTCGATTCCGAGGGAAATATCCTGACGGACGAATCCAGCCCCTCCCGGAACCCCGCCGCGTCCGCCCGGGGCGCCTGGCGCCGGGTCGACAATCGGAAACCACGGAGAGCCCGAAGCCAACAGGAAATAATGTCCATTCACCGGATAAACGTAAACCAGCCCGTAGCCCTCGGCCTTTGGATCCAGGTGCAAGGGCAACTGCTCCGCGAACTTCGCAATCACCGTGTTGGTTTCCTTCGTCCCGAAGAGAAACAAGTCGGAGCTCTGAAGGTCGCTTGGCCGAACCTGCATATCGGGGATCGCGCGCATACCCAGAAGCAAGCGTCCGCTGCCAGTGTTGGTATTTCCCCACGCGGCCGCCCGATTTGCAGTGTCGCGCCGCGTCTGCGTTTCTTCCCGCGAGGGACTGCCGGCCGTGCCATAAACGTAAATATGCCGCCTGTCGATGGCTGACCCCATGGGCCCTTCCAGTCCAGCGTGCTTGGCCGTTGGCGGGGCCTCGTACCCGCCGATCTTCCAGACTCCGTTTTCCTTTATCAAGCCGATCGAATCACCAGCGGCCTGGAGGGACGCGCCGTCGATGGCGATTTCGACTTGACGGCCCTTCGCGTACTTCGGATGACCCGCGAGGTTCATGGTGAATGCGTCGAGATCGGATGTGGCGATCTCGATTCGGTTCGAGCCCTTGAACTGCGCGTCAATCCTGGCAAACGTGCCGGGCGTCAGCTTATCAAACCTTACCCAATAGGCGCCGCTGTACTGGTGGGCGTCGGTCACGAACCGGACCCTGTCGGGGAACCTGTCGCGCCTGAACTGTCCAAACCACTTGAAGATGGCTTCATCGGCGTAGGCCTTCTCCCACGAGTTGTGGCCAACGCCGGGATACTCCACGTACTCCACTTTCGTGCCGAGATCTTCCAGCCGCTTCCTCCACTGGCGCGTTCCTTCCGGATTCACTACCGGGTCGGCGCCGCCCTGGAAGAAATGCACCGGAAAGTTGAGCGCGTTGGGTGCGCGTTCCACTGTGCCGAACGGCGGCGCGGGGCAGACCGGAGCGATGGCGGCCCATACGTCGGGGCGGGTCAGCCCGATCCAGAGAGTTCCGCCGCCGCCCATCGAAAGTCCGGTCAGATAAGTGCGATCTTCATCGATATTGAAGCGGCGCTTCACGTCCGCCACAACGTCCCAGACATCCTTCTCGGGTATGCCCTTGTAACCCATCGTGCCGCGGGCCAACGGCGACGCCACGATGTAATCCACGTCGGCCCATTGCGGGAAATAGCGGGTGGCTTCCAGATCGTTTTCACCCTGTTGGTTGCTGAACCCGAAAACCCGCTTCAAGGAGAGCCTGTGATTCGACAGTGCCCCGTGGAGCATGATCACCAGCGGATATTTCTTCCTCTCGTCGTAATTTTTCGGGAGGTAGAGGCCGTAAGGCTGCTCCGAATCGTCGACATCGGAGAAGAAGGTGAGCACCTGGGGCCCAGGCGCCAGGCGCTGCGCATGTGCCGTTCGCCAGGGCACGCAAAACGCGGCAGCAGCCGCCAGCACAAGTACGAAACTGGTGCGGTGAGACATGTAGTCCTCCTGCTCAACGAGCGTCACAGAGCCGGTGTCGAAGTGAGGCTGTGCCCTGACGCAAACCGTCGTGCTCAAAAGCGGCAATGGGCGCGGATGCCAAAAGCATCGGCAACGACCTCCAAAAGAGACTCCACGGTACCGATGTTTCCGCGGAGTGTCAAGTTTATATATAGATGGACTCAATTACTGCTATTCGAGAATTCGAAGTATGTAATAATCCCGCCCCGTTGCCGTTTAGCGCTCGAGTTGGCGAAGCAGTTCCTGCGCTTCGGGATAGCCGGGGCGGAGCCTCAGAGCCTCGTGTAATTCGGCCGTGGCGTCTTCCCGCCTGCGTTGCATGGCCAATGCGGAGCCCAGGCCGTAATGGGCTTCGGGATCGTCCGGCGTGTAGCGCAGCCCTTCCCGGAATTGCGCGGCCGCCTCATCGAGTCTCTTGAAATACAGATACGCGAATGCCATGCAAAAGTGCGCGGCGGCATAGTCCGGCTTGAGCCGGATCACTTCGCTGAGCTCTTTCAATCCCTGGGCGTCTTTCCCTCCCTGCAGCAGGACAGCGCCCAGGTTGAAGCGGGCGGTGGCATTCATGGGGTTCAATTCGACTGACCGTTGAAGGTCCGCGATTGCCTCGTCGAAGTGCCCGGCTTTGGACAAAGCAACGCCGAGCTGGTTGTAGACCCCGGCATTGTTGGGATCCTTCTTCAGGGCGGCCTGGAATTGAGAAATCGCTTCGCCGAGTTCTCCCCGGGCGTCAGCCACAAAGCCCAGATAAAGATGGGCATCGGCGCGTCCCGCGTACGGACGCATCATAGTGCCAAGCTGTTCCACGGCCGCGGGCGGTTTGGGAGATTCGAAGAAATCCTGCGTGAACATCCAGAGAGGCACTACGTCGTCCGGCCGGAGTCGAAGGCACTCGGCAAGTTGCGTCAGCGCTTCATTGACCGCCTCCGGCTTATTCGGATAAGAGGCGATCAGCGTGTGAGCGATGAAGTTCCGGACGTCCGCGTCGGTGGGTTCGGCCTGAGCGGCGCGACGGGCGATCTCCAGCGCCCGGTCGGGGTATCCCAGGTGGCTTAGCAGGCCGGCTTGTTTGAGCAGACGCGTGGAGGAATAGCAAAGATCGATCAACTGCTGGTTCAAAGGATCGTCCAGCGGGGGCACCACCTTCGACCTGGCCGACAGCATGCCTTGCCGCGCCTGTGCCAGCAGGCTGGCTTGCCCCAGCGCCGCATAAGCTTCCTGCAGCAGTTCATAGGGCGGCAGCAGAGATGGATAGGAACGCGCCAGGGGCGCGCTATACGCCAACACCTGGTTCCAATCCTTGCGGCGCGCCGCTACGCGGCCGAGTCCGAAATTCGCCTGCAGCGAGGCGCCGCCTCCGGGAACTCTCGCCGCCGCTTCATAATACTGTGCGGCTTCATCCAGCCGGTCGAGTTTGAAAGACGCGTCGGCCAGCTTTATCAGAGCGGGGGCATGATCGGGCTTGAGGCGCAGGGTCTGCGCCAATAACCTAAGCTCTTCCTTTTCATTCCCGTTCTCTTCCTCGAGGAACGCCTGACAATACACCCACTGATAATCGCCGGGGGCCAGCCGGGCGGCAATCCTATAGGCGCTGGCGGCCTGCTCGAGAAACAGATTTGCATGGTAAGCCATCCCCAGCTTGCCTACGACTTCCGCCGATCCCGGCTTCCGCCGCGCGTCCCGGTCGGCGCTCCGCAGCAGCTCGGCAAGACTCGGATTGAGCGCGTGCAGATCCGGCGTTTTCGGGAAATCCCCCGGCAACTTTGCGGGCAGCACGAGAGGCGCAAGCAGCCAGGTGGCCAGGCCGAGCGCTACAGCCAGCGCTCCGGTTTTCAAGAGCGACGCCTTATCGTTGCCTTCGCGATGGTTGCCAGAGTCGGGTTTCATATCACCGAAAGCCGTAGAAGTTCCTCGCCAGAAGAGCAGGAATCTGAAGTCGGTCCCGGTTGGGAAACATGCCGCTGCTTTGCGGCGCCTGGCCCCAGTGATTCAGCCAGAGCACCACCCGCCCGTCGTTGGTGAATGGCTGATACACATCCATCCTCACGGAAACCAGGTCCGGTTTTCCGTCTCCATTCATGTCGGCCGCTTCGAGACTGATGAGATGAGTGGGAGAGTGAGCGATATCATGCTCGGTAAAATTCATCTTGCCGTCATTCTGGTACCAGATGATGCTCTGCGATTCCGGCTTTTCCCAGAAGTTATAACAACTGACGGCCGCGACATCCAGGTGGCCATCCCCATCCAGGTCGGCGGCAACCGCGGCGCTGGCGCCTGGAAAAATGCCGATGGGGTGATGCTCGAATTTGAAGCCGCCCTTGTTTTCGAGCCATTGGACGCTATGCCAGGGCCGCGGGCGCGGAGGCAGATAGTCAAACGCGTCTCCGTTCGTGTAGAGGATGTCAAGAAGACCATCCTGATTGAGA
>Ga0335078_10008326_pt1 | contig 15416 bp, 14 predicted proteins | sample Lox_Sample_32_FD_206711 | JGI IMG/M metagenome (GOLD analysis project Ga0335078, IMG submission 206711) | Soil microbial communities from Loxahatchee National Wildlife Refuge, Florida, United States - Lox_Sample_3.2 | ecosystem: Environmental > Terrestrial > Soil > Wetlands | place: USA... | reverse complement strand
AGGCCGGCGCGGCGACCAGCACGCGGGGGCTGTCCTACCTGCTGTCGCCGCTGATCTGCATCCTGCTGATCACGATCTCGCTGGTGACGCTCGCGGGCGCCGTGGACGAGTTCTTCAACCCGCGGCTAAGGCGGGTCTCATGACGTGGATCGCGCGCCTGTCCAGGCCGGCCGGCCGGACTGTGCCGACGGCCGGGCCCGCGGCCGACGGCCCGGCCGACCCCGCGGCCAGCGCGGACCCGGCTGACGGTCCTGGCGCCGCCGGGCCGGCCGCCGTCCGGGTACGCGACCTGACGGTGGCCTTCGGTACCCGGGAAGGGCCGCTGCCCGCGGTATCGAGCGTGTCCCTCGATCTGACCCGCGGCCAGATAACCGGGTTGGTGGGCGAGTCCGGTTCAGGCAAGTCGACGCTCGCGCTCACGCTGCTGAACGCGGTATCCGACCCGGGCACGGTGACGGCGGGCTCGGTCTGGGTCGACGGCGTCGGAAACGTGCTCGCACTCCACGGCGGCGACCTGCGGCGGGCGCGCGGCGCGCAGATCGGCTACGTGTTCCAGGCGTCGCAGAACTCGCTGAACCCGCTCAAGCCCGTCGGCAAGCAGCTGCTCGACCTCGGCCGGTCACACGGCGAGCGAGACGGCCGGGCGCTGCTGCGCCAGGCGAGGGGCCTGCTGGACCACATGGGGCTGGACGCCGCCCGCGTGCTGTCCTCCTACCAGCACGAGCTGTCGGGCGGCATGCGCCAGCGGGTGGGCATAGTCTTCGCGCTCGTGCTCAACGCGCACGTGCTGATCCTGGACGAGCCGACCACCGCGCTGGACATGCTCTCCCAGGCCTCGGTGCTGGACATCATCAGGAAGGTGCACGCAGAGCGGCATCTGACCACGCTGATCATCTCCCACGACGTCGGCGTCATCGGCGACGTAGCCGACCGGATGGCGGTCATGTACGCGGGCCGCATCGTGGAGGAGGGCCCGACCGCGGCGGTACTCGCCAGCCCGCGGCACCCGTACACGCGCGCGCTGGTGAACGCCATGCCGCGGATTGCCGGTGACATCACGCAGGCCCGGCCGCTGCCCGGCCGCCCGCCGGACCTGGCCTCGATCCCGGCCCGTGGCTGCGTCTTCCGGCCGCGATGCCCGCTGGCTGTCGAGTCGTGCGGCGACGCCGAGCCGGCGGACACGGTGGCGGCCGGGCACCGGTTCGCCTGCTTCGTCGCGGCAGAGGAGGACGCGTGATCACGGCCCGCGCAATCACCAGGACCTTCGCCGGCCGGGGCGGCATGCTCCAGCGCGAGCCGGTCCGCGCACTGCGCGGTGTCGACTTCACCATCCCGGACCGGGGCGCGGTCTCGTTCATCGGCGAGTCGGGCTGCGGCAAGACCACGCTCGGCCGGATCCTGTGCGGCTTCGAGGAGTTCGACGGCGGGGAGCTGCACATCGACGGCCAGTCGATGGGCGAGCTGCGGCCGCGGGACCGTGCCCCGTACTTCCGGCGGATCCAGATGATCCACCAGGATCCCTACTCCGCGCTGAACCCGACCAGGACCATCGGGCAGATCCTCGCCGATCCGCTGGAACTGCGCGCCCGCCAGCGCGACGCGGACGCCGCCTGGATCCGGCGGCGGCGCGCGGAACTGCTGGAGCTAGTCGGGCTCGACCCCGACTACGTGCTGCCCCGCTACCCGCACATGCTGTCCGGCGGGATGCGCCAGCGAGTGGTGATCGCGCGCGCCCTGACGGTCGACCCGGAGGTCCTCGTCGCCGACGAGGCAGTGTCGATGATCGACGTGTCGCTGCGGCTGGGCATCCTGCAGCTGCTGCGCGACCTGCGCGAGGAGGTCGGCGTCTCGCTCCTTTTCATCACGCACGACGTGGCGACGGCGCGCTATGTGGGGCTCGGCGGCGAGCTGTACGTGATCTACCGCGGCATGGTGGTCGAGCGCGGCGGCACCGACACCGTGATCCAGCAGCCCACCCACCCGTACACGCAGTGCCTGCTGTCGGCAATCCCGGTGCTGCGCGGCATCGAGGAGCCGGGCCCGGAGCGGATCATCCCGACCGGGCCCCTGGACGACCGGACCGAGCCGCCGGGCTGCCTGTTCGAGCCCCGGTGCCCGTTCGCCGCCGCCGACTGCCGCGCGACCGTGCCCGCCCTCGGCCGGCTCGGCGACACCGAGCAGGAGCACGCCTGCCTGCACCCGGCTCGCCGTTCCGTCGTGGCGGTCGGTCTTCGCTAGGCCTCAGCCGTCCGCGACCGCCGCGAGCGCGAGCCGGACCGCACCCGCGACGGGAGGAACGTCGAGTGCCCGCACCTCGCTGTCCGGCAGCCCGGCGGTCACCGCCGCCGCGGTCGCGGCGCGCAGCGCCCCGTGCTGCATAAGGCCGCCCGCGAGCACGACGGTAACCGCGCCCGCCACATCCAGCCGGCCAGCCAGCTGCGTCGCCAGCCCGGCGAGGGCACCGGCGGCGGCGCCTTGGAGGCAGGCTGCCTCCGGGTCCGCGCTGTCCAGCACGGCAGGCGCGAGCCCGGCCCAGTGCCGCGGCTCGGGCCGGCGGTAGAAGGCCGCGCGGAGCTCGTCCACGTCGCGGGCGCCGGCGGCGGCAAGCAGGCTCGTGGCCAGGTCGCCACCGGGACGACCGTGCGCGCGCCGGGTCAGCAGCGTCCTGATGGCGGCCCTGACGATCCAGTAGCCGCTGCCCTCGTCGCCGAGCAGGTACCCCCAGCCACCCGCCCACTCGGTGCGGCCGCGCCAGCTGGCGACCGCGATGGAGCCGGTGCCGCCGATCACCGCTATGCCGTCACAGACCCCCGCGGCCGGCAGGATCAGCGAGGCGTCGTCGACGACCAGCACGCGCCCGCCCGCCGTCAGCGGCGCGAGGCTGGCGTGCAGGAAGTCCCTGGTCTCGGTCGCCGTGATGGCACCTGCCGCGCCCGCGCAGACGGCGTCGAGGGTGCCCGTCAGCTCGGGCAGCTGCCCGAGCAGGTCGCGCACCGCCGCCGCTGCCCGCTCCGGGCCTGCCGCCGTCATGCTGGCGCTGGTGGCGGTCGCCTCCGCGACGACGGATCCGTCGGCCACCAGCCGCGCCCGCGTCGTGCTGCCGCCGATGTCCAGGCCGAGTACCCGGGTCAACCGTCAGGCCTTGCGCGCGACGCCGCAGTAGAACGCCTGGGCGCCGTCGCTGTTGGCGGCCGCGGGATCCTCGGCACCCCACTGCCCGACGTTGGCCAGGCCAGGCTCGGCCCCCGGATACGGCGGCACGAGCTCAAGACCGTCGAAGAAGCGCAGGATCTCCGCCTTGGTCCGCGGGTAGGCACTCTCGGTGGCCCGCTCGTAGATCTCTACCCCGGTCCGGACCGACCGGGCGGACAGCATGTCGCCGGTGATGTGCGACAGCGCGAGATAGCTGCCAGCGGGCACTGCGCGCAGGTAGCGGGCGACCAGGCCCCACGGGTCCGAGCCGTCCGCGACGAACTGCAGGACCGCCGTCATCAGCAGCCCGGCCGGCTGGCTGAAGTCGATGAGCCTGCGCAGCTCCGGGTGGCCGAGCACGCTGTCCGGATCGCGCAGGTCAGCCTGGATCACCGCGGTCTTGCCGTCGTCGGTCAGCAGCTCGCGGGCGTACAGCGCCACCATCGGGTCCACGTCCACGTAGACGACCCGCGCATCCGGGGCCACCTGATGCACGGTCTCGTGCGTGTTGTTCTGCGTGGGCAGGCCGGAGCCGATGTCGATGAACTGCCGGATGCCGTGCGTGTGCGCCATCAGCCGGGCGGCGCGCCGCAGGAAGCCGCGGTTGGCCGACGCCGCGTCCAGCAGATCAGGGAACTGCGCCAGGAACCGCGCGGTTGCATCCCGGTCGACCTGCAGGTTGCGTGTCCCGCCGAGCATGTAGTCGTACATGCGCGCCGGGCTCGGCCTGGTCGGGTCTACTCCGGCCGGAACCTGCTCCGCCTCGGCCATTCACCCTCCATTTCGCGTCTGGGATAATTCTGACACTTCCGGAACGCAGTCCGGTCATCAGCCGGCCCGGCGAGCGGCGGGCACCGGGGCGCGGGCTGGGCACCCGGAACAGGCTCGCGGCTGCCCTTGTCACAGCGCGCTACGGCCGGAGCCGACCCCGGAGCAGCTGCCGTTCCCAGCACGGGACCGCGCGCCGGCACATCGGGTGGCGAGGTCTCAGGCGAGCGGAGGGGCGAGGCGCGACGGAGCCACCGGCAGCCCAGGGCCGGCCGGCTCTCGGGCGGCCCTGGTGCCCACCCAGATGTAGGTGGGAAGGACCGGCGAGATCGCGTGCCAGAAGCCGGGCGGCGCGCCCCGCAGCCGGCCGGGGACCAGGTCCTCGGCGGCAAACCGCTCCGGCTGGCAGAGCACGGCGTAGGTGTAGTCCCACACCTGCAGGCCGGCGCACATCCGGCGCAGCCCGGCACGCGTCCTGAATGCCTCGTAGTAGCTGTCCGCCCGCCCGGTGCGGCGGACGTAGGCGTCGGCCAGCCGGCGCGGCAGCCAGGAGAGGAACGGCAGCCGGTAATGCGGCTCCATGATGCCGAGCCGGTTGCCGAGGCCGAGGTAGACGACGCCGTCCGGCTTCAGCACCCGCCGGATCTCCGCCATGACGGCGGCCACGTCGGGCACGTGCTCGTAGATGTGGTTGAACACCACGATGTCGACGGAGCCGTCCGGCAGCGGCATGTCGTCACCGGGCGCCCGGATGAACTGCACGTGCTCGCCGAACCGCTCCCTGGCCCGGGCCAGCCCCGGCTCGTCGATATCGAGGCCGATGACGCTCGCCCCGGCGAGGCGGAACTCGTCGGAGATGAAACCTGCCGAGCAGCCGATGTCGAGGACCTGCAGGCCCGCGAAGTCCGGGCGGCCCAGGAAGTGCCGGAGCACCGACAGCATCTTGGCGGCCTTGCGCCGCCGGCCCTGCTCGTCGAGCATCTCGGCCTGCTGCTCGGAGTACGCAAGCTGGAGCGGCTTCAGCCCGGCCCGGCTCTGCTCGGTTTCGTGACCGTCCAACTGCTCCGCTCCGCTGGTCAGGACGGGGCTCGGGCAGCCCGTCAGTGCCTCGCGTGATGCTACCAGGATGCCGCGCATGCGGCCGGAATGTCCGCCAGTGGAGGCTTTCCGCGGGACTGGACCAATGCCGTCTGGCGTGCGTGCCTAGACTCTCCCCATGGCGAGCCACCCGGTCTTCGTGACGAGGAAGTTCCCGCCGTCGGTGGGCGGCATGGAAACACTTGCGGCTGGTGTCTGGCAGTCGCTGCGGACCGTCCGCCCGGATGCGGTCAAGATCTCCCACGGCGGATCCAACCGCCAGCTGATCTGGTGGGTTCCTGCCTGCCTGCTCCGCCTGACCTGGCTGTGCCTCACCGGCCGGGCCGACTACGTGCTGTGCGGTGACGCACTGATGAACGCGCTGTGCGCGCCCGTGCTCTGGCTCTTCCGGGTGCCCAGGGCGACCATGATCATGGGCCTGGACATCACGTTCGGCAACGGCCTCTACCGTGCCTTCGTGCACCCGGCGCTCCGGCGGACGACGCACGTGATCGCGATCAGCGCGGCAACCGCGGGCAAGGCCGTCGAGGCCGGGCTGCCGGAGGAGCGGGTTTCCGTGCTCCGGCTCGGCGTCGAGATCCCGGCTGCCGGGCCGGTGAGCCGGCCGGAGGCCGCCGCCGCGATCCGGCAGCGGCTGTCCCTGCCCGCGGACGCGCCGGTACTGCTCACCCTGGGCAGGCTCGTCCGCCGTAAGGGGGCGCGGTGGTTCGTCGAGTCGGTACTGCCTCAGCTCGACGGGCACCCCCACTACCTCATAGCAGGTCAGGGGCCGGAAGAGCCGCTCATCCGGGCCGCGGCCGAGACCGCGGGGATCGCTGACCGCGTGCACCTGCTCGGCCGGGTTACCGACGAGACCAGGGAAGAGCTGATGGCCGGCGCTGACGTCTTCCTGGCCCCCAACGTGCCGGTGCCGGGCGACATGGAGGGTTTCGGGCTGGTGACGGTCGAGGCCGCGATGCGGGGCACGCTCGTCGTCGCGGCCGACCTGGAGGGGATCAAGGACGCGGTCGTCTCTGGCCGGACCGGGATGCTGCTGCCCGCTGGTGACGTCGCGGCGTGGGTTTCCGAGCTCAACGTCCTGCTGGGCGATCGCGACAAGCTGGCCAGCGTCGGCGAGAGATTCCGGGCGGACGCGCGGGAGCTCTACAGCCTGGAGGCGATGGGGCGGGCCCTGAACGCACTGCTCAGGCTCGGGTACGCTGAGCCGTCCCGCACGACAGAAGAGCACTGAGCCGCGCAGACGGCTCCGGTGCAAGGAGACGATCTGATGCCACGCGCACTCATAACCGGTATCACTGGCCAGGACGGCCTTTACTTGTCTGAGCTGCTGCTGCAGAAAGGTTATGAGGTCTACGGCCTTATCCGCGGGCAGAACAACCCCAAGGCTAACCTCGTCGCCGAGACCGTGCCGGACGTCAAGGTGATCGCCGGCGACCTCACCGACCTCTCCAGCCTGCTGCGCGCGCTGCAGACCTCGCAGCCCGACGAGGTCTACAACCTCGGCGCGATCAGCTTCGTCGCCTACTCCTGGGAGCAGTCCGCGCTGACCAGCGACGTTACCGGCAAAGGCGTGCTCAACATGCTGGAAGCCGTGCGCATCTACGCCGGCCGCGACCTTGGCAGCGTGCGGTTCTACCAGGCGTCGAGTTCCGAGATGTTCGGCAAGGCTCAGCAGGTGCCGCAGAACGAGCGGACGCTGCTCTGGCCACGGTCGCCTTACGGTGTCGCCAAGGTTTTCGGTCATTACATGACCATCAACTACCGCGAATCTTACGGAATGCACGCCTCGAGCGGGATCCTGTTTAATCATGAATCGCCGCGCCGGGGCATTGAATTCGTCACCAGAAAAGTGTCGCTCGGCGTGGCCGCCATTAAGCTCGGGCTGCTGGACAAGCTGGTGATGGGCAACCTGGACGCGAGCCGCGACTGGGGATACGCCGGCGACTACGTCGAGGCCATGTGGCGCATGCTGCAGCAGCCGGAGGGCGATGACTACGTCGTGGCTACCGGGCAGACGCACTCGGTCCGCGATCTCCTGGTCGCCGCGTTCGACGTAGTCGGCATCGAGAACTGGCAGGACTACGTGGCGCATGACCCGGGCCTGCTGCGCCCGGCCGAGGTCGACGTGCTCATCGGGGACGCGACCAAGGCCCGCGAGAAGCTGGGCTGGACGCCGACGGTAGGCTTCCGCGAGCTAGTCCGGATGATGGTCGAGTCGGATCTCGAGCAGTTGCAGACGTGGAAGGGCGAGGCCAGCATGCTGGGGTTGTTCCGGCGGTGACCGGCCAGCGCAGGGCGCTCATCACCGGGGTCACCGGTCAGGACGGCTGGTACCTGTCGCGGCTGCTACTCGCCGACGGGTACCAGGTCTTCGGACTCGTGCACCAGGCCGACGCCACGCCGGTCCCGGACGGCGTGATCGCGATCAGCGGTGATCTGGGCGACTCTGCGCACGTCGAGGCGGCTGTCAGGGACTCGCATCCGGACCAGATCTACAACCTCGGCGGAGTGTCCTCGGTGGCGCTCTCCTGGGAGCAGCCGCTGCTCACCGCGGAGGTGACGGGGCTCGGGTTCCTGCGGGTCATCAACGCGGTGCAGGCCCTGCCGCCGGCCCGCGCCCGTCAGGTCCGGATCGTGCAGGCATCGAGCGCCGAGATATTCGGCGCTGCCCCCGGCCCGCAGGCCGAGTGCGCCGCGATCGCGCCGGTGACGCCGTACGGCGCCGCCAAGGCATTCGCCCACCAGCTCGCCCGCGTCTACCGGGGCGCGGGCCTGTCGGTCGCCACCGCGATCATGTACAACCACGAGTCGCCGAGAAGGCCCGACAGCTTCGTCACCCGCAAGATCACCCGCACGGTCGCCAGGATCGCCCGGGGCGAGACCGACCGGCTCTACATCGGCAACCTCGGCGCGCGGCGCGACTGGGGCTATGCCGGTGACTACGCAAGGGCGCTGCAGCTCATCGGGCGGCATCCGATCGCAGATGACTTCGTCGTCGCCAGCGGCGAGAGCCACTCCGTGGCCGACTTCATCGCGACCGCCTTCCGGCACATCGGCATCGCCGACTGGCGCGCGTTCGTCGAGATCGACCAGCAGTTCCATCGGCCCGTCGACGCTCCCGAGCAGCGCGGGGACGCAGGCAAGATCAGGCAGGAACTGGGCTGGGCTCCCTCGAAGAGCTTCGAGGAGATGGTCGCCGAGATGGTCGACGCCGATCTCGAGCTCGTAGACGCCGGGCAGCACCCGGCGAGTCAGAGTTAGTCCCGGCGCCCGCGCGCCCGCGCGCCCGCGGCCGCGCGGCCGCGGCCGGCCTGCCGGGGCTCAGCCGCAGGCCGGCCTGCCGGGGCTCAGCCGCAGGACGAGCCGCCGGGCTGCAGGTAGGTCAGGCCGTCCGAGCCGACCTTGACGAGCGGCAGCCCCGCCTGGCTCAGCGCCTTGGCCCAGGCCGCCGGCTCGGTCGAGGCCAGGTGCGTGCGGACGAGCCAGACCCTGGCGCAGGTGTGCTGCCGGGCCATGGCCAGCGCCTGCGAGAGCGCAGCCTCCACGCCCGCGTAGTCACGGCTGTTCGCGACCACGATGCGGGGCTGACCGGGGAAGTAGGCCACGTAGTTTTCCCGGTCCGCGCCGGTCGCCCTGCGCGCCGGATTGCCCGTCCGCCAGTAGTAGGCGAAGCCGAAGTTGCTCGCGAGGCTGACCACGACGGCGTCACCGGGCGCCGCGTGCGACTCGACATAGAGCGTCTGCTGCCGGACGTCCTCTACCGGGATCCGATGGCTGCGCACGTCCGGCAGCGCGCCCCACACGAAGGCGGCCAGGGCGGCCGCGGCCAGTACCGCTACGCCCGCGCGCAGCCACTGGCGCAGCGCGAGGCACACCCCGACGACGCCGACCGCGGCGACGGCGACCGTGATGGCGATCAGGAACGTCGAGGTCCTGAGGTCAAGGAACGGGTACTTGCGCAGCGCGGACAGCACCAGCATCTCGGGCCACACCGCGGCGATTGCCAGCGCGGTGGCCGGCCTGCGCTGCGCGGCGATGGTGATGAGCCCGGCGACCACCAGCACTGCGGCCAGCCATACCGGCCCGAGGCCGAAATAGGAGTGCATCTTGTGCAGGTGCCTGCTGATGAACACCAGGCTCGCGTGCAGACCCCGGTGGACAGGCATGAAGTAGCCGTTCCAGTAGGCCGACCCGTTGAGCCGCTGCTGCGCCTGCGCGTCGAACGCCTCGTACACCGCCAGCATCAGCGCGCCGGTGGCGGCAGCTGCGACGACCGCCTGCATCAGCCGGCGCCAGGAACGAGTCGCCAGCTGGACGACGACCACAGCCGCGAAGGCGGCCAGGCCCACGAACGCGACGGCGTCGCTGAACAGCATCCCGGCCCAGACCGAGACGGACAGCGCGGCCAGCCGCCAGAGCGACCACTGCCGCTCCAGCCACGAGGTCAGGGCGAGGGTCAGCAGCGCGGTGAAGGCCTCGGCCGTGTACTGCTTGAGGTCGTCGCGCACCAGCATTCCGGGCACGAGCAGCACTCCGGTGGCAGCCAGGGCAGCCGCGATGACCGCGACCGACGTCCGCCGCCAGCCGAGGCTGCGGGCGAAGAAGTACGCGGCGACTACCGCGGCTGCGGCGAAGGCCAGCGGGAGAAGCCGTGCGCTCTCGGTACCGCGTGCGGTCGTCAGGCGCACGAGCAGCGTCCAGCCGATGGGCGTGCTGGAGGTGGTCGCGCGCAGCGCCGAGAGCGGGAAGCGGGTGGTGACCGCGACCCAGCCCTCGTCGGTCCAGTACGACTGCCGGAGCAGGTAGCCCACGTCGTGGACGGCCAGCACCAGCAGGCCGAGCAGGACCGCCAGGCCGCACTCTAGCAGTCGCCGCCTGCGCAGCAGGCTGCTCGCCCAGGAGGACGGGTGCTCCGTCACCTCGTCAGCCTGGATACCGGGGCCTTCCGCGGTGTCCTGAGCGACGGCGCGGTCTTCGTAGCCAGGCAACGTCCCCTCACCGATGATGAAAGTTCCAGCAACTCAGCGAAATCCAGACTGGGCGCAGAGCTGCAGCTGCCCAGGCAGGGCGCTCCAGGTTACTACCAGTTGATGACCAAATCATGCGCATCGCGACAGCCCGCGACCGGGTCGCAGCCTGTGTCTCGGCTGCCGGTATAGGCGGCATAAAGCCAGCGTAAAGGACCGCGTCCCGGGCCTCGGTCAGAGCCGGCTCAGCGCCTCTCCGGCCGGACGGAACCAGGCAGCGACGCGCCTTGCCACAGGACCGTCCAGAGGCGGACGGGGACGAGGCGGGCGGCCTTCATCAGCAGGGCCATCCGGGCCGGGAAGATGATCTCGGTGCGGTCTCGCTCCAGTCCGTCGCAGACGGAGCGTGCGGCCTGGCCGGCATCGATGATGAAGGGCATGGGGAAGCGGTTGGGCGCCGTGAGGCCGGTGCGGACGAAGCCGGGACAGATCGTCGTCACGTGTACCCCCGTCCTGGCGACGTGGACGCGCAGCGACTCGAGCAGGTTGATCTGTGCTGCCTTGGTCGCGCCGTAGGCCTCAGCGCCGGCCAGCCCGCGGTATCCGGCGACGGACGCGATGCCGGCGATGACGCCCTCGTGCCGCCGCAGCATGCCAGGCAGCACGGCCGCGATCGCGTTGCTCATGCCGGTGAGGTTCACCCGGACGTGCTCGTCGAAGACGTCGGTCCTCCAGTCCGCCGGGTCCATCGGCTGCCAGTGGCCGGCCGACAGCACCGCGACGTCGATCGGGCCCAGTTCCTGCCGTACCCGCGCTGCGGCGGCCGATACTGAGGCGGCGTCCGTGACGTCGGCGGACACGACGAGCATGTCCCCGCCGGCAACGGCACGGAGCTGCTCATCGCGGCGGGCAGAGATCGCCACGGCCGCGCCGCGGCAGGCGAGCTCGCGGGCCACGGCGGCGCCGATTCCGCTGGATCCGCCGATCACCCAGACGACCTTGCCGCTGAGTCTCATGCGGGCGCCCTGGTCAGCTGCAGCTGGCTCACCCCGAGGTAGCCGCTGCGGAAGCCGGCCTCGCTGTAGGCGAGGTAGAACTCCCACATGCGGCGGAAGGTCTCGTCGAAGCCCCGGGCGCGGATGCTCGGCCACTGGCCGAGGAAGCGTTCCCGCCACAGGCGCAGCGTCCGCGCGTAGTGAGGCCGGAGCTCGCGCTGGCACGTGACCCGCAGCGCGGTGTGGACCGCGAGGGCGTCGTCGACCGCCTGCAGAGACGGGATGATGCCGCCGGGGAAGATGTACTTCTGGATCCAGCTGAAGGTGCGCCGGGTCGCCAGGAAACGCTGATGGTCCATGGTGATTGCCTGGATGGCGGCCCTGCCGCCGGGCGCCAGGAGCCGGTCGAGGGCCGCAAAGTAGGCGGGCCAGTAGGCCTCGCCGACGGCTTCGATCATCTCGACGCTGACGATGGCGTCGTACCGGCCGGCTACCTCGCGGTAGTCCTGCACCCGTACCTCGACGACGCCGGAGAGGCCGGCGGCAGCTACCCGCTCACGGGCCAGCCGCATCTGCTCGTGCGAGAGGGTGATCGTCGTGACGCGCGCGCCGCGTTGCGCCGCGCGGACGGCCAGCGACCCCCACCCCGATCCGATCTCCAGCAGCCGGGTGCCGGACCTTACGCCTGCCAGGTCGAGAATGCCGTCGATCTTGCGAAGCTGTGCCTCGCCGAGCCGGGTGGCGGTCTGCACGGGCTCGCTCTCGTCGAACCACGCGCAGGAGTAGGTCATCGTCGGGTCCAGGAACGCGGCGAAGAGGTCGTTGCTGAGGTCATAGTGGGCGGCGATATTGGCGCGCGAGCCCTCGATGGTGTTCTCGTGTTCCGGCGGGACGCGTCTGTCCACGAAGACCCGCAGCCGTTGCAAGGCCGGGGGAATCAGCGTGGTCAGCCGCGAGGCGAAGGCGGTCAGCAGGTCAGCCACGTCGGTGCCGGGCCCGGCCCGCCAGTCCCCGGCCAGGTAGGCCTCACCGAACCCGATCTTCGCGTCCCGGCCCAGCCGCGCGAAGAACGCCGCGGGGCGAACGACCTCCATCTCGGGCGACGCCGGCGACCCCGCTCCGATCAGCCGACCGCCGGGGTAGGTCACACGGACATGGACCCGCCGGGCGGCGCGTTCGAAGACCACCCGCGCGACTGCCGCTCGGAGCGGCTCCCGTGGCGGAGCGGCGTCGGCGGGCCACCTGATGGCGGTGGAGATGGTCACGGTCAGACCCCTTCCTGCTTGTTGTGGTGCGGGTGGGCGCGGACGGGCAGGCCACGAAGCCACAGCCAGCTGCCGTGCACCCGGATGAGGGCCGACACCCGCTGGGTCATCAGCGGCTGGCGGATGAGAAGACGGGCCAGGTTCCGGCCGGTGGCGGGCTCGGGCCTGCCCCGGAAGGTCGCCGAGAAACTGACGGTGCCCTCCCGCCGCAGCGTCACGTTCGTGGCGATCAGGTCCGGCGTCAGCGTGAACCGCAGTTCGTAGGTGCCGCTGACGTCGAAGAACGGGGAGACGTGAAAGACCTTGCCGGTCTCGGCGACTCCCGCCTCGTCCGGCCGGACGAGGTAGGCGTGCCGCTCGCCGTGGGTGTTGTGTACCTCCGCGACGGCACACTCAAGCCGCCCGGTGCTGTCGTAGCACCAGAAGACCGAGAGCGGATTGAACACGTGGCCGAGAATCCGGGCGCTCGCCAGCATGAGCACTCGTCCCTGCGCACCGAGCCGGATGCCGTTAATCGCCAGGTAGTTCTCGACGTTGCGCTTGATGGGCAGGCCAGGGTCGCCGAGGTGGTCATCGCTGCCGAACCGCGCGAATGACCGGAGCGGCCAGGGGTAGCGAGGGAGCGAGTCCAGGTCGACCAGCCACTGGTAGACCCGGTGCCGGAAGGCATGCCGCAGCGGCGCTGGCCGACGGTGCGAGACGTAGCCGACGACCAGGGCCGGCAGCCGGGGCAGCTGCGGCCGGGCGGGCGCCCGCAGCGGACGGAGCCGGGCCATGCTCACCAGACCACTCCGAAGTGCCGTGCCGCCTGCACGCCGGAGCGGCACCCGTCCTCATGGAATCCCCACCCGTGGTAAGCGCCGGCGTACGCCGTTCGGTCGGTGGCCAGGCTGCTCAGCCGTGACTGCGCGCGAACCGCCTCCGGGGTGTAGGTCGGGTGCTCGTAGTCCATCGTCGCCACGATGGATTCCGGGTCGAGACGGTCGCGGTCGTTGAGCGTGACGAGGAACTCCTGCGCGGCACGGTGTCCCTGGAGCCGGTTCATCCAGTAGGTGACCATGACGGGCTGGCCGGGACTGCGGCAGGACGTCATCCGGTAGTTCCAGCAGGCACGTGCCCGCGACGCAGCCGGGAGAACCGAGCCGTCGGTATGCAGCACGGTGGTGTTACGCGAGTAGCCGAACTGCTTGAGGGTGGTGACCTCTGCCGCGCTCGGGTCCGCGAGCAGGCCCAGCGCCTGGTCGGCGTGGGTGGCGATAACAACCCGATCCACGCGCGTGACCTGCCCGGTGACATCCCGGATCCGGACGCCGTCCGCGCACCGGGCGACGTCGGTGACGGCGTGGGCCGCGCGCACGTCCCCGAGCAGCCCGGCGAGCCGTTCGACGTAGACCCGTGACCCGCCGACGACGCTGTACCACCGGGGTGACCCGCCGAGCCTGAGCATGCCGTGATGGTCGAGGAACCGGAACAGGTAGCGCGCCGGGTAGTCCAGCGCCGCCGCCCGCCCGGCGGACCACACGCACGACACGACCGGGATGGCGTAGTGCGCGACGAAGTAGCCGCTGAACCCCTGGTCCCGCAGGAACTCGCCGTAGGTCGTCAGGTTCTCGTCGTCTGTCGCCCGCAGGAAGGCCCGGGCACGGCGGTGCAGGCGCCTGACCTCCCACAGCATCCGGCCGAACCGAGGGTCGACAAGGCGGCGAGGCTGGGCGACCACGCCGGGCAGCCCGCGGCCGCCGGCGTACTCCAGCGCGCACTCCTCGCAGCGCACGCTCATGCTCATCTCGGTGGGCCGCACCTGCACGCCCAGCTCGCCGAAGAGCCTGCGCAGCCAGGGGTAGGTCACGTCGTTGTGGACGATGAACCCGCTGTCGACAGCGTGCTGCCGCCCATCGGAATCCGTCACGTCATGGGTGTGGGCATGGCCGCCGAGCCGGTCCTCAGCCTCGAAAAGGGCGACGGCGTGCGTGCGCGAGAGCAGGTAGGCCGCGGTGAGGCCGGCGACGCCGGCGCCGATCACCGCCACCGACGGCCGCCGTGCGCTGGCGGCCGTGCTGCCCTTCCGGGCGGCCACCGCCGGATGCGTGGCGCGGGACTCCATGCTGTCAACTTTCGTCTAGTGTTTGTCTAGCTCTGACGGTAGCCAGCGAGAACTGTCCTGTCAAATGACTGTCGAAGTACTGTAGAGTTTTAGGGTGGAAACTCCCGAGGGCCCCCCGGAGCTGCGCATCGGCGAGCTGAGCCGGCGCGTCGGGGTGAGCGACCACGTCCTGCGGGCGTGGGAGAGCCGCTACGGCCTGCTGCAGCCGGTGCGCTCAGCGGGCGGCTTCCGCCTGTACTCCGAGGCGGACGCGGTGCGGGTCCGTCGGATGCAGGCTCAGCTCGCCCGTGGGCTGTCGGCTGCGGAGGCGGCGCGAGCAGTGCTCGGCGAGGACAGCGCGGACCCCGGCCATGCCGCCGGCCGGCACCGCCCCCTCCCCGCGGCGAGCGAGCTGTCCGGTGACCTCCGGCAGGCCCTCGACGCCTTCGACGAGCCTGCCGCGGAGGCAGTTCTTGACCGGCTCGTGTCCGACCTCTCCGTGGCGGCCGTGCTCCGCGACGTTGTGCTGCCCTACCTCGCCGAGCTGGGCGGGCGGTGGGAGCGCGGAACGGCCAGCATCGCCCAGGAGCACTTCGCGACCAACGTCATCCGCGGGCGGCTCGCCGGGCTGGCCCGGGGCTGGGGGAACGGCCACGGCCCCGGCGCCGTGCTGGCCTGCCCGCCCGGAGAACTGCACGACCTGGGGCTGATGATCTTCGGCATCGTGCTGAACCGCAACGGATGGCGGATCGCCTATCTCGGGATGAGCACACCGGTCGAGGAGATAGCCCGGACGGTCGACGCAAGGCGCCCGGACCTCGTCGTCCTGGCTGCAACGCTGCCAGGCACACTCCGGCCCCTGGCCGCACAGCTCACCGCGCTCGCCCGGCGCACTCCGCTCGCCCTGGCCGGGGCGGGCGCCACGGCGCAGATCGCCAGCGCGTCGGGGGCCCGCCTGCTGGCTGGTGACCCGGTGACCGAGGCCGAGAACATCGAGTGGCCGCCGTAACCGCGCTCGCGGGTGACCCAGCCCGAGCCGCGGGTTCGG
>Ga0335078_10008325_pt1 | contig 15419 bp, 11 predicted proteins | sample Lox_Sample_32_FD_206711 | JGI IMG/M metagenome (GOLD analysis project Ga0335078, IMG submission 206711) | Soil microbial communities from Loxahatchee National Wildlife Refuge, Florida, United States - Lox_Sample_3.2 | ecosystem: Environmental > Terrestrial > Soil > Wetlands | place: USA... | reverse complement strand
ATAATTACCATTGAAAGATACTACACAGAACGTGTGAGGAACCATGATGAGCTTCTCCGTCACCTCCCCCGCCTTCGCGTCCGGCGGAACCATCCCCCGGACACATACCGCTGACGGCCGCGACATCTCCCCTTCCCTGCGCTGGGAGGCCCCGCCGGCCGGCACGCAGTCGTTTGCGCTCATCTGTGATGATCCTGATGCGCCGATGGGCACGTGGGTGCACTGGGTGATCTGGAATATTCCCGCCTCGGCCCGCGGCCTGGGTGAGGCCGTGCAGCATATCAAAACGCTGGCGGACGGCAGCGCCCAGGGGAAAAACGATTTCGGGCGCATCGGCTTCGGCGGCCCCAGCCCCCCCGCGGGAAAACCGCATCGCTACTTTTTCCGCCTCTTTGCCGTAAAGGAAAAGCTGGAGCTTCCCGCCGGGGCCTCCCGCGGCGAGCTGGAGCGCGCATTGCAGGACAAGGTGCTGGCCACCGCGGAGCTCTTCGGAACCTACGGGCGATAGCGCGCAGGCCCGGAAAGCGGTTCCGTTGACACGGTGCGCCGTCGTGTGAGTCCATGGAGTACGCATGCTGTTCAACCGTTCTCCCGCGGAGATCATCCAGCTCATCATTATCATCGTGATGAGCCTCACCGTCCACGAGTTTGCGCATTCCCTGGTTGCCATTTCTCTGGGGGACGACACGTCGCGCCGGCAGGGCAGGCTCACGCTGAACCCGCTGGCGCACATCGACATCGTCGGCTTCTTGATGCTCCTCATTGCGGGCTTCGGGTGGGCAAAGCCCGTCCAGATCAATACCGCCAACCTGAAGAAGCCACGGCGGGATGAGATCCTGATCTCCCTTGCCGGGCCCGCCTCGAACCTGGTTTTTGCCATGGTAGCCGTTCTCATCATCTGGCTGGTTCTGAGCACCAACGCGCTGGTCTCCCCCAGCGGCATCCAGGCTTTCTGGGGCTTCATGACCATGCTGGCCGCAATCAATGTGAGCCTTGCGGTCTTCAACATGATCCCCATCCCGCCGCTTGACGGCTCCCACCTGGTGACGGTGTTCCTTGGCCGTGTGAACACGACGCTGGCTGCAACGTACTTCCGCTATGGATCCATCGTGCTCCTGGCCATCATTCTCATTCAGAATTTCACGCGCTTCCAGATCCTTCCCATCGGCCGCCTGACCCGGGCCATCGTGATCTGGATGCTCCGCCTTGTCGGAATTGCCGGAGGTTGAACGTGAAGCGCCTGGGCATCGACCTTGGCTCTCTCTCGCTTTCCGTGGTGCTCATGGAGGACGAAAGGATCGTGGCCCGGCACTCCGCGGCGCACGAAGGCAGGATCCATGACGCGGTGGGGTCTCTCATCACGCGCGCCCCGTTCCAGGCGTGGGACACCGCGGGGATCACGGCAAGTCTCGCAAGCGGCGCCGCCGGAATGATCGACAATACGCTGGCAACAATAGAAGGAGCACGGTTTCTTCTCCCCGGATGCAGGAACCTCATTGCCATGGGCGGCCAGAGCTTCTCCCTTATCCTCCTGGACGAGGAAGGCCGCTACGTGGAGCACGTATCCAATCCCCCGTGCGCCTCCGGGACGGGATCCTTCCTTGAGCAGCAGGCAGAAAGGCTGGGGATGCCCGTCCAGGAGCTGGCCAGGCGCGCCTCCGCGTTTTCCGGTGACGTGCCGCGGATTGCCACTCGCTGCGCCGTGTTTGCCAAGACGGACATCGTCCACGCCACGCAGGAAGGCCACTCGCTGGACGCGGTGTGCGCCGGCCTTTGCGAAGGAATTGCCCGAAGCATGCTGGAGATGCTCCTCAAGGGCAGAAGGATGCTGCCGCCGGTAGGCCTGGTGGGCGGGGTTGCAAGGAACGGAAAAATCGCACAGACCATCAGGAGCATCCTGAACGCAGCGGTTGAAGTTCCGCAGGATTGCCAGTACGCAGGTGCGGTGGGCGCCGCTCTCCTGGGCACGGATTCCCGGCTGGATGACTGGGACGGCCGGCCAAACCGGCGCGCCGGACGCCCGGTCCGGGAGCCTCTTCCCGGCACGCTGGCGGACTATCCTTCTTTCGATGGCTTTCAGGTTTCCACCCAGGACGGCGTGGAGGTGTTCGGCCCCGTCACGGGAACGGCCGCAGCCGGGAGCGACAGGAGCGACTTTTTCCTGGGCATCGACGTCGGATCCACAAGCACGAAAGCTGCTCTGACTGACGCCGGCGGACGGGCTGTCCAGGGGTTCTACACCCGGACCGGCGGCAATCCCATAGACGCGGTTCAGCGGCTTCTCAAAGTGATCGAAGCAACGCGCGGGCGGCCGCGGCTCCTGGGCGCCGCAACCACGGGGTCGGGCAGGGCCATCATCCGGCAGGCATTCCAGGCGGACGCGGAGGTGAACGAGATAACCGCTCACGCCCGCGCGGCCGTTGCGCTGCGGCCGGACGTGGATACGATCATCGAGATCGGCGGACAGGATTCGAAGTTCACGCGCATCAAGGATGGGGACGTTTACTTTTCCACCATGAACTACGTGTGCGCGGCGGGAACGGGAAGCTTCATCGAAGAGCAGGCAAAAAGGCTGGGCGCAAGCCTCTCCGACTTTTCCGACATGGCGCTGGCGGAGAGCGCGCCGTTCACAAGCGATCGGTGCACAGTCTACATGGAACGAGACCTTTCCGCGCTGGCGGGAGAGGGATGGCCGCGGGAGACGCTTGCCGCAGCGGTCCTTCACTCCGTGCGCGACAACTACCTGGCCAAGGTGGTGGGGAAAAGCCCGATCGGAGACTCCGTCGTCTTCCAGGGAGCCACCGCGCGCAACAAGGCGCTGGTGGCAGCGTTCGAGCAGCGCCTGGGAAAAACAGTGCACGTGTCTCCGTGGTGCCACCTCACGGGCGCGGTCGGCGCGGCGCTCCTTTGCCGGGAGCAGGGCGTCACCTCCTCCCGCTTCCTCTGGGACACGGAGGCCCTTTTCCTTTCCGCAGAGGAGTGCCGGCTCTGCGCCAACCGCTGCAGGCTGACGGTTGCGGAGCGGCTCGGCGCGCGGACCGGCTGGGGAATGAAGTGCGGCCGGGAATACGCGGACAGGAAGCCGAAAGGCCGCGCCGGGGAAAGCGCGGCCATGCAGGTTCGATTTTCCCGGGCCATGAGTCCCTTGCTTGCGGCGCGGGAAGACAAGCGCGACGGACAGCGGAAAGGGACCACCATCGGCATTCCGCGCAGCCTCTACAACGCTTCCTACGTTCCGCTGTGGCATGACTTTCTCTCCCGGCTGGGCTTTTCCGTCATGACCTCGAAGCCCGGGCGGGACGCACTGGAGGCAGGAGCGGAAGCGGTCAACTCAGACTTCTGCGCTCCCATGGTGGTCTCCCACGGATATGTGAAGCAGCTCCTTGACCGGGGCGCGGACCTCATCTTCCTCCCTGCCGTTGAAAACAGCGCGGAACCGGCCGGGCCGGTGAAGTCGACGTTCCGACGTCGTGAGTCCGACAGCGCGTACTGCTACTACTCGCAGTACCTCCCCTCCGTAGTCGGAAAGCTCACCTCTTTCTCCGTATCCGGGCGCCTCATCTCTCCCCTGCTCCCGCTGCGGGAGTGCACGGTGGAAGAAACGGCGGCCCTTCTCTTCCAGGCCCTGTCCGCGCGGTTTGCTGGTCTCACGGTGGAGGAAGTGCAGGACGCCTACCGGGAAGCCGACGCCGCATTCACAGCCGCGCGGAGAGACCTGGCGGATACTTTTGCGCGGGCCCCGGGCCATGACGGGACACTCCGTGTCCTGATCCTGGGAAGACCGTACGTCGCCCTTGATGAGAGCCTGAGCCTTTCCCTCCCGCGGACCTTCGAGCGCCTGGGCGCTTCGGTGTTCTGGCAGGAGGAGCTGGACCTGGAGGACTACCCGCTCACCTACGGCGCCCAGTACATGGAGCGCATGCACTGGCACTACGGGAAGCTCATTGTGCGCGCGGCGGAGTTTGCCGCGCGGACGGAGAACCTTTTCCCGGTCTTCCTCACCTGCTTCCGCTGCAGCCCGGACTCGTTCCTGATGAGCTACGTGAAGGACATCCTGACGCATTTCGGGAAGCCGTTCCTCTTCCTCCAGCTGGACGCGCACGCCTCCGACGTCGGCTACCTGACCCGGATAGAGGCGGCGCTCCATTCCTTCCGCAACTATCGCGCGCGGGAGAAAGACGCGGTCGCCGCCGAGAGGGCCGCCACGCCGGCTGCCGCGCGCGCGGCCGCCCCCGCAGTCACGCACTCACGGAACGACCAGCTGGCAGAAGGAGACACGGTGCTCATCCCCGCGGTGGACTCTCTCATCAGCGCGTTCTGGGCGGACGTCTTCACCCGCATGGGCCACACTGCGGTCCTCCTGGAGCCCAGCGCAACGGCCCTGAACACGGGGTATCGCTTCGCAAGCGGCGGGGAGTGCATGCCGCTGGTCTCCATCATTGGAGCGGCCGTGGAGACGATGCAGGACGGCGCCCTTGATCCGTCAAGGACGTTTTTCTTCATGCCGACCTCTCCGTTCTCCTGCAACATGCCGCAATTCCCCATCCTGTCGGACCTGGCCTTCCATGCCGCGGGCATCCCGGGATTGAAAATCGGCCGTCTGAACTTCATGGCCCTGGGAGACACGCTGCCGCAGACTCTTTCTGTGAAGATCCTGGAGACCTACATCGTTGCCTGCATCCTGTACAAGCTGACGTCGCGCATCAGGCCGTACGAACGCTCCCCGGGAACCACAGACGCGGCGCTTCGGCAGGCCCGGGAGATGGTCCGCGGGGCCATCAGGTCCGGCAGCGACCTCCGCGGCTGCGTGGCCGCGGCAACGGGCCTCTTCAGGGCCGTTGACCGGGACCAGTCCGCGGGACGAAAGCCGCGGATCGCTCTCCTGGGAGACCTGTACGTGAAGTACAACGCCGTCATGAACGACGGCATCCAGGCGCTGGTGGAGAGCCTGGGAGGAGAGCTGGTCGTCTCCTCCATGACGGAGTACCCGGCCCATCTCCTGGACATCGGCTCCCGCCGCTACGGAGAAGACCCGCGGTCCGGCAGGATCCTTCGAAGCATGGAGCAGCGCTACGAAAAGCTGGCGGAGGACCTGATCGGGGACCAGGCTGAACCGGACTTCGCGGAGTGCGTGAAGCTCATGGAGGCGCACGGTTTTTCCCACTACCTGGCGGGAGAGACCTCCATCAACGTCGGGAGGGCGCTGTGGTACTGCGCCCACGACAGCGTGGAGGCGATTGTCCACGTCAACCCGATGTTCTGCTGTCCCGGCGTGGTCACCGCGTCCCTGTACCGCAGGATCCAGGCGGACTTCGGCGTTCCCATCATCGACATCTTCTTCGACGGGACGGGGAGCCCCACGCGCGTCCTCATACCGCACATGCACTACATGAGCAGCCATCGCGGAAAGGAATCGTGCTATAATCCCGCGCAAGGACACCTTCAATGAAAAAGCCCATCCGCCTCCTCATCACGGATGACCACAGCATCGTTCGAAAAGGAATCAAGGCGCTCCTGGCCACGGAAAAGGACATGCAGGTCGTGGGAGAGGCGGAAAACGGGGCGGATGCCGTTGCAAAGGCCGCGGCGCTTACGCCGGACGTCGTCCTGATGGACCTCGTGATGCCGGAGATGGACGGGATCGAAGCCACGCGGCGGATCACCACGGAGCAGCCCGGAACGCGGATCCTGGTCCTGACGAGCTTTGCCGCGGACGACAAGGTGTTCCCCGCGGTCAAGGCCGGCGCCCTGGGGTATCTGTTGAAGGATTCCTCGCCGGATCAGCTCCTGGAGGCCATCCGCCAGGTCTACCGGGGAGAGCCTTCGCTGGAGCCGTCCATCGCCAGAAAAGTGCTGCAGGAGCTTTCCCGCCCGGCGCAGGGAAAGCAGACAACGGAGCCTCTCACGGAGAGGGAGCTTGACGTGCTTCGCCTCATTGCCCAGGGGATGAGCAACCGGGAAATCGCCGGCAAGATCTTCGTTGCGGAGTGGACCGTGCGCAGCCACGTCAGCAACATCTTGGGCAAGCTGCACCTTGCCAGCAGGACGCAGGCCGCCCTTTACGCGCTGAAGTCCGGCCTTGCGTCCCTGGAGGACCTTTCCTCGGGCTGATGACCGGGAGCCGAGCCATGGAAAACCTCCTGAACCGGGAAGCCTGGTCTCTTGCGGAAACGGATCTCCAGAAATGGCGGACCCGCGTCCTCAGCCTTGTCCTCATCATCGTCTCCCTGGCCGGCATTCCCGCGTTCTCCTCCGTTGTCGCAAACGCGTATCTCACCGACAGGCTGTCCCCTCTGATCATTGCCTATGCCGCCGTGTACGCGGGGTTTGTTGCGCTGGCGTTTCTCCGCCGGGTCCCCGTCACCATCCGGGCATGGCTGTTCATCGGGCTGACGTACGCCATTACGGCGGCCAGCCTGGCGCGCGTGGGCCTGGCGGGCAGCGGACGCTTGTACCTGGTCTTCCTTCCGGCGCTGTCCATCGTCCTCCTGGGCCAGCGGATGGGCTACCTGTGCCTGGGCATCAGCCTGTTCGAATATGCCGTCTTCAGCGAGCTGGCCCGGCTGGGCATCCTGGCGCGGTGGCTCACCGACACGCGCAACCCGCTGGACCTGGGGTCATGGATCGAGTCAGGGGCGGCGCTGGCGGTCATCCTGATCACCATGACCGTGACGCTGGAGCGGTTCTTTGCCCGGCACGTGTTCACGCTGGCGGTGAGCCACCGCATCACCGGGGAGCTGGAGAAAGCGTACAAGGCGCTTACGCAGCGCGTGAAGGACAGGACCCGGGAGCTGGCGCTTCTGAACTCGGTGGCCGCCGTTGCAAGCGGCCTGACGGACATCCGGGCAACGCTGGCCGTGACGCTGGAACGGACCGTGGAGGCTTTCGGGCTGGAAGGCTGCGGGGCGTACGGTCTGGATGAGCACACCGGGGACATGGTCATGCTGGCCCACAAGGGCCTGTCGGAGAGCTTTGTCTCCCAGATGGTGCGGCTGGACCTCCAGGATTCCCTTGCCGGCAAGGTCATCAGCTTCGAAGAGCCGCTGTCCTGGGACATCAACGAGTATCCCGGCGGCCCGCGCAGGGAGTTCCTGGAGACGGAGGGGATCCAGCGGATCATCGGCGTCCCGCTTGCGGCCAAGGGGAAGCTCGTGGGCGGCTTTGTCATCGTTTCCCGGTCGGACAAGGTCCTCTCACCGGAAGAGAGCTCGCTCCTCATGGCCGTGGGCCAGCAGATCGGCCTTGCCATGGAAAACGCCCGGCTCCTGGAAGGCCAGCGCCTGCAGCGGGAGGAAGCGGAGCGGCGCCGGGAAGTTGCGGAAGGAATGCGGGAAACGCTTGCCGTGCTCAACTCCGACAAACCGCCGCAGGAAATGCTGGACTTCCTCATCTCCCAGGCCTGCCGGCTCATGAAGTGCGATGCAGCGTCCCTTTTCCAGATCGAGACGCCGGAAGGCCGCCTTCACATCCAGGCAGCGTGCGGCCTGGACATGGAGGCGGTCAGGGCCATCATGCTGGCCCTGGGAGAGGGGGCCGCGGAAAGGGCGGCGCGGTGGAAGAAGCCCATCATCGTTTCAGACACCTCGTCCTGGGAAAACGGCCATAGCGAGGATTCCAACCCGGAGTTCGCTGAGGACCTGAGCGGGCTGGAGGTCCTCATGGACCAGGGGTTCCGGGCCATCCTTGCCGTGCCGCTCAGCACGGCCGGTTCAAGCTACGGCGGGATCGTCCTTTACTATCGCCATCCCCGCCATTTCACGGAAGAGGACATCTCGCTGGCCATGGCCATCGGCAGCCAGGCCGCGCTGGCCATTGAGAACGCGCGCCTGCGGGCCAAGGCCGGACAGGCGGCGGCGTTCGCGGAACGCGGCAGGCTTGCGCGGGAGCTGCATGATTCCGTGACGCAGTCCCTGTACAGCGTCACGCTGTACGCGGAGGCCGCCGCGCGCCTCCTCCAGGCGGGCCAGGCCGCGGATGCCGCGGGGCACCTCAAGGAGCTGGGAACCACCGCCCGCAACGCGCTGCGGGAAATGCGCCTCCTGATCTTTGAGCTGAACCCGCCCGCGCTGGAGTCGGGGAGCCTGGCGGAGGCGCTCCAGACACGGCTGGACGCAGTGGAGGCGCGCGGCGGCATGTCGGTCAGCTTCACGGCGGAGGGGGCGGAATGCCTGTCGGCGCTGGCCCGGCAGGAGCTGTACCAGATTGCGCAGGAGGCGCTCAACAACGCGCTGAAGCACTCCCGCGCCCAGGCAGTGAAAGTCCTGCTCAGCCACGGGGAACGGGAAACCAGGCTCGAAATAACGGATGATGGGGTGGGTTTCCAGAAGGACGTTGCGCAGAAAGGCGGCGGCGCCGGTCTGCGCGGGATGAAGGAGCGCGTGGAGCGCATCCACGGGACGCTCACGCTGGCAAGCGCCCCCGGCAGCGGGACCACGGTGACCGTGACCGCACCGGGGGAGCCATAGGAGGCTGACGGGCTCTTCGGCGTCGGCCTTCGCGTCGGCGTCCGGCGCCTTCAGGAGGCCAGGCGAAGCTCCCCCTGCCTGCGGAGCGCGCGGAGCCTCTTTCTGACGCCGGAGATGGACATCCCGACTTCCTGTGCGGTCTCCGCCAGCGTCTTCTCTTCAAGATAGTGGACCCGGGCCGCTTTCCGCGTGCTCTCCCGAGCGCCCAGGAACACCTGATCAAGCTCCCAGGCATCCAGGACACGGTCTTCGGTGCTCTCACGCCCGGCCAGGCAGTTGATGAACGATTCCGCGCTTACCGCGAACTTGCGCCGCCGGCTCCGCATGGTGTTCAGGCAGGTATTTGTGGCAATGCGGTAGAGGAGGCTGGACGGATAGCGCGCGTCCAGGCTCTCCCGATGGCGGAGCACCTGCACGAACGTCTCCTGCATGGCGTCAGCCGCCATGTCCTCATCCCTCAGCATTCCCCGGCACCGGCGCAGCACCATGGGCGCGTAGCGGCGGTACAGGTTCTCGATGTCGCCGGTCTCAAGCCTCTTTGTTCCGTTCATGACTTCCTGTCTCCTGTCCTGGCCACCATAGCCCGCGGGACCTTTTTCCCGCATCACAAAAAAGTGTGATTTGCGCAGGAAAAATGGGGGAGCATGGACAGGCGCCCGGAAGCCGGGCGCCCGCCGGCCGGCCCGGATCTTTTTGCGATGCCGAATCCCACTTTTTTGTGATGGCCAAACGGCCGCAATCCGCCATCAATGCGCGCGGGGAGAGAAAAATGAAATCGTCAAACAGCTCAAAGTGGCTTGTCCTGGCAACCATGTGCTTTGCCGTCTTCATGATCAACCTGGACGGGAACGTCGTGAACCTCGCCATGCCCACGATCATCCGCCAGTTCTCGGCAACGCTTCCGCAGATGGAATGGATCAGCAACGCGTACCTGCTCACGTTCGCAGTCTTCCTTATTACGCTGGGCAGGCTGGGGGACCAGGTCGGAAGAAAGAGGATGTTCCTTGCAGGCCTGGCCGGGTTCACGCTGGGCTCTGCGCTGTGCGGATCAGCGCACAGCGTGGGTCAGCTGATTGCATTCCGCGTCATCCAGGGAATTGGCGGTTCCGCCATGATGCCCGCAACGCTTTCCCTCATCACGGCCAGCTTCCCCCCGGAGGAAAGGGGGCGCGCCCTGGGGTTCTGGGGCGCGGTATCCGGCCTTGCCTTCATTGTCGGCCCCACCCTGGGCGGCTGGCTGACCCAGGCCGGGCTGGGCCCCGCAATCAACGGAGCGCTGGGCATCACGCAGCCGTGGAGATACGTGTTCTACATCAACCTGCCCTTCGGCGTGCTGGCCTTCCTCATTGCGATGTCCGCGGTGCCGGAGTCCCGCGGGGCGGAAGTGGGCAACCGTCTGGACGCCGTCGGAGTGGCCCTGGCGTCCGCGGCGGTGTTCCTGCTCACGTACGGCTTTGTCGAAGGCCCGCGCCTGGGCTGGTGGAAAAGCGTGCGCGGCCTCAGCCTCTTCGGCACAAGCATCGTCCCCGCGCTGCTCCTGGCGGCGGGCATCCTGGGGGCCGCCTTCATCGCCTATGAAAAGAGGAGACGGATCGACCCGCTGGTGGACCTCGGGCTTTTCTCGGACCGCAACTACTCCCTGGGGATGGTGGCGGGGATCATCCTCAACTTCGGGCTCATGGGCGCCATCTTCCTGGTGCCTCTCTACTGCCAGTCGGTGCTGGGCATCGACCCCGTGCATACCGGCACGCTCATGATCCCGTTTGCCCTTGCCCTTCTTGTCGCCTCTCCCGCCGCGGGGATCCTGTCGGACCGGTTCGGCGGCAAGGCGGTGCTGGTGGCCGGGCTGGCCGTGCTTGCCGTCAGCAATGTGCTCCTGGCCCGGTTCCGCGTGGACACCAGGCCGCAGGAGCTGATCCTGCCGTTCGTGGTCATGGGAGCGGGGATGGGCATGTCCATGACCCCGCTCACCAACCTCACGCTCTCCGGGGTGTCGCAGGCAAAGACCGGGGGCGCTTCCGGGATGCTCGCCACCACCCGGCAGATCGGGGCCGTCATGGGGATAGCGATCTTCAGCGTCCTCCTGCAGGGCGGCATGGTCGGGTCGGTCAGGGTGCATGCCCAGGAAGTGGAGGGCCTTCCCCCGGCGGCCCAGCGCGTCCTTGTAAGTTACGTGGCGGCCGGCGGTCTCTACGGTGTTCCAGACAACAAGGAGAGCGGTCTGAGCGCTCAGCTCGCCAGGGCGGGCGCCTCTGCTTCCGACGGCATTGACCTTGCCTTGAAGCGAAGCTTCACGGACAGCATCAACCAGACCTTCCTGGTAGCTGCCGTGATCGGCGCGCTGGCGGCGGCCGTCTGCCTGTTCGTTCGGCGGACGCCGGGGAAAACCGCGCGGGAAGGCGCCGGGGAAGCTGCGCGGAGCTTTTCAGAAGAGGAGGAGCCGGTTGCGGCCGGGGAGTGATGGAGACGGAGAATCGCCCCTTCGACATCGACACGATGCGCGTCGCTCTCACCATCCTGCTGATGGCCCATCACGTGGGGGAGATGTACGCAGCGGGCTGCGGCCTGGCCGCGCTCTGGTACGCGTGCAGCCTCTGGCTGCGCCAGGTGCTGCCCGTGCCGGCGTCCATGCTGGCAGCCGTGCGCCCGTTGTCGGCGGCAATCCCGTTCCGGGAAAACGGCGCCGGCGTGCGCCTGCTCTTCCGCTTGACGGGACAGGAGGTCGTCGTCAGACTCATCGTCCATGAACAGGAAAGACGCAATGCTCTCGCTGCTGGACCCGTCATACAGACCGGAGACGGTGCCGGCAGCGTTTTTCCTTCATTTCGATCCGTCCTTTCACAGGGGCCGGGCGGCGGTGGACAAGCACCTGGAGTTCTTCCGCTTCACCGGCATGGATCTGCTGAAGATCCAGTTCGAGCACGCCATGCCTTCCGTGGAGATCAGGGATCCGCAGGATTGGAGCAAGGTTCCCCTGATGGGCAGAGACTTCTGGGAAGAGCCGCTTGCAGTGGTCAAGGGGCTGGTGCAGGCCGCGGGGAAGGAAGCGGTGGTAGTCCTCACGCTGTACAGCTCCTTCATGCTGGCCTGCGGGATCGGCGGCCAGGACGCGGTTGTCCGGCACATCGCGCAGGATCCCGCGGCGTTCCGAAAAGGCATGGACATCATCACGGAAGGCCTGCTTCTTCTTGTGAAGGAGTGCGCCGCGCTGGGCTTGGACGGCTTTTACGCCTCAACGCAGGGAGGGGAGAAGGGCAGGCTGCCTGACGCCCGGTCCTTCACGGAGTGCGTCCGACCGTATGACATGGCCGTCATGACGGAGATAGACCGCCTGACCGGCTTCAACATTCTCCACGTATGCGACTACCACCTCCCCTACCAGGACATCACCCCTTTCACAAGCTACCCGGGCCACGTGGTCAACGCCAGCCTGAAGCTGACGGGCGGGGATCTCAGCGCCGCCGAGGTCGGCCGCATGTTCGACAGGCCGTTCATGGGCGGCCTGGACAGGAAAGGCGTGCTTGCCACAGGCCCGGCGGACGCCATCCGCAGGGAAGTGAGCAAGGTGATCTCAGCGGCACCGGCCCGGTTCATCCTTGCCGCGGACTGCACCGTGCCGTCGGAGACCCCGTGGGAGAACCTGAAGACGGCCATCCAGGCCGCCCATGAGCACACGAGGTGACGAAAAGGCGGGGAGAAGCAAGCAAGAACCGGGTTGCGCCGGGACACCGTCGCTGTGATACTTGACCCGTGCGGCGCGTGGAGGCCGCGCAGGAGACGGCATCATGACGACCATGGAAACGCTGGAAGAGGATTACACGCGGGTGGAAAAAGCCATCCGCTTCATTGAGACGGAGGCGCTGCGCCAGCCTTCTCTTGCCGAGATATCGTCCTCCGTGGGGCTCAGCGAGTTCCACTTCCAGAGGCTCTTCAGCCGCTGGGTCGGGATCAGCCCCAAGCGGTTCCTCCAGTTCCTGACCAAGGAATACGCGCGGAAGCTCCTGGAAGAATCCCGCGACGTTCTCAGCGTGACGTATGACGCGGGGCTCTCCAGCCCCGGGCGGCTGCACGAGCTTTTCGTCACGTGCGAAGCAGTGACACCGGGGGAGGTGAAAAGCCGGGGAGAGGGGCTCACCATTGAGTACGGATTCCACCCCTCGCCGTTCGGGCGCTTCCTGCTTGCGCGGACGGAGCGGGGCATCTGCGGGCTGTCCTTCGTGCAGGACGATGCGCCGGAGGCGGCGCTGGCCGGCAACCTGCGCAGGCGCTGGCCGGGGGCGCGGATTGTGGAGGCACCGGAGGAAACGGCCGGTCTCTCCCGGCAGATCTTTTCCTTTTCCCGGGAACACGAGCCGGCGCCGCTTCACCTTTTTGTCAGGGGAACAAACTTCCAGATCCAGGTCTGGCAGGCGCTTGTCCACATCCCCTTCGGAAAAGCGGTGACCTATGAGGACATTGCCCGGCACATCGGCATGCCCACTGCAAGCCGGGCAGTCGGAAACGCGGTGGGGAGCAACCCCATCCCGTTCCTGATCCCGTGTCACCGTGTGATCCGAAAGCTGGGGGAGTTCGGCAACTACGGGGAGGGGCCGGAGCGCAAGAAAGCCATCCTGGGATGGGAGGCGGCGCTCACCGTTGGGGAGCGCTCTGCGTAGCTGCGGTTCCCGGCCCAGCCAGGTCCAGGGTGACGTCGTTGTCCGCGGGAGGCAGATCATCCCACAAACCTTCCACAAGGTCACCGCGGGAGGCCATGACAATGCTTCCCATGAAGCTGAGGCCGGTCCGCTTCACTTTTTCCCGTCCCGTGAAGCATTCATCCCCTTCAACGTGCGCCGCAAACGCCTCCGCAACCTGCCCGGACAGGAGCGCGGCCTCATCCGCGGGCACCAGGTACCTGCGCATCAGCCGGAACGTGATGCTCTTCAGGCTCTGGCGGAAGCTGTCCCGGGAAAACCGGCCGAAGTCCTCTCCCCTGGCCGCAAAGGACGGAAGCGTGGTTATGAAGGAAGAGCGGATGCTCATCTGCGCCGAGGGGTCCACGGCAACTTCCCGGACCGGATTCGGGTCCGTAATGAGGGATCCCGTCTCCACGTCATAGAGGAACCGCCCGTCGTCCCACCTCCTCTCCGTGATGTCCTGCGCGTGAAAATGCCCTGTAAAGACAACGCAGACGTGGTACGCGGAGAGGAGCGAGGAGACACCCCTCCAGTCCCTCACAAGGTAGTCCCCGAAGTACCTCTCCTCCCCTTTGAAATGCTCAACCAGGCCATGGTGCATCATGGCAATTACTGGGATTCCCTCCCGCGCGGCGCTGAGGAGCACCGCCCGGATCCAGGTGATGGTTTCCGACGACAACTCTCCGGCTGCAACCGGAGCGCTTCTGCCGGCGTTCTGCCGGTACTCGCACGCGTCCAACGCAAGCAGCCAGAGCCCGGGCACCGGTTCGGCCACATAGCTCAGGGAGCTGGGATCACGCAGGACTGCACCGTCGTATCCGAACCCGGCATAGAGCCGGGCAAACTCCTCCGGGGTCACGTTGGGCACCCGCTTCGGCCCCGAAGCAGTGTATTGGACAGCCCGGGGGTTCAGCACGTCGTGGTTCCCAGGCACAACGTACGCGGGGATCCCGCTTTTCTTCAGGTCTTCCAGGTAGCTCACGAAGAGCTTATGGTCCTGCAGCTCCCCGTCCTTTGTCAGATCCCCCGGCACAAGAAGGAACTGAACGTGCATGTCCTTCACCATCCTGACTGCCTGCTGGAGGATCTCTTCGCTTTCCGCGAGCATCTTGCGGTCAGCCGCGATGTATTCGGAAAAGGCCTTCCCCCGAGTCCCCAGGCGCGCGTCGAAGAGATGCGGGTCGCTGAATACGGCAAAGTGGGCCTGGGGAAAAGCGGGCGCCGGCAGCGAGAGAACGGTGGGAGTTTCCCGGACGGCGGCGCAGGAAGAGCAGGCAAGCACGGCCGCAAGGGCCAGTGCAGCGTGACGCAAGGAAATACGGTTCATGGAAAGTGTGCGGAGCCTCCCGCGGTGGTGATACCACAGGATCAGGTGGTTTCACAACGACGGGAGCGCTCCGCGGACCAGGAAGAATACACCAGCAGGAAGATACCCCGCTCAAGCAACGGACAACTTTTATCCTTATACGTTTTGCGAATATACTTTCAGCCCTGACTTTTTTTCTATCTTCCTGCTGGCTGCTTCTTACTTTATGCGGCTATTCTATTCCGAATGCCGGGATATGCAATGGGCCAAAAGTCTCATTTTGGAGAATTTATCAGGTTAATTAGCTGAATTTTGTTGGTAACTCCGGTCTTCTGATAAATGTGATAAATGTGATTCTTCACGGTGATGGAAGAGATGAAAAGTTTTTCACCTATGACCTTGTTGTTATACCCCTGGACCAGCATGGTGATGATCTCTCTCTCCCGGGGGGAAATTCCGTACTCCTTCACCACCTCGTCGGGCAGATGGAAAGCCGGGGCAAACTCCGGCTGGAAAAGGTGCCGGATGGCCCACGCAAGGAGAATGCCTGCCAGGACGAAGTAGAAAAGCATCTGGGCAACGGGGAAATCATCCAGGAATGCGGGAGCCAGGAAGGAAGCCCGCCCGACGGCCTGGATGACGGCGGCAAACACCATGACTATGGCGACTGCCTGGAGGCTGCGAACCAGGGCAAGCAGCCGCGGATGCTTGATGTTCTGAAGACGGCGCGCGATCAAGAGCACCGCGTACAGCAGGACCGCGATTATGACCGCCTCATTCAGAAGCACAAAAAGCCGCTGCAGCATCACCTGCCGCGCGCCTCCCACCCCGGCGGCCGCCACTGCCATCCCGATATGCACGGCCATTCGCGCAGGGGAGACGGGAAGGGAGACAATCTCGGAGGCCAGGACGCAGATCATGATCACCAGGAATCCGTTGCCGGGAACAGCCATGAGCAGCGAGAGAAGGGGA
>Ga0335078_10008324_pt1 | contig 15419 bp, 7 predicted proteins | sample Lox_Sample_32_FD_206711 | JGI IMG/M metagenome (GOLD analysis project Ga0335078, IMG submission 206711) | Soil microbial communities from Loxahatchee National Wildlife Refuge, Florida, United States - Lox_Sample_3.2 | ecosystem: Environmental > Terrestrial > Soil > Wetlands | place: USA: Florida... | reverse complement strand
AGGAGACTCATCCGGAACAGCTCTTCGCGCAGTGCAGCCATTACTGCGAGTTAGTCTCGCAACCTGAGCAGATGCCCCGCGTGCTCGAAATCGCAATGCAGACTGCACTTTCGCGTCGTGGCGTCGCGGTGATTGCACTGCCGGGCGATGTGGCCTTGCGAGATGCTGCTGAGGAAACACCGCGACTGCATTTTTCCGAGTCACAGACTTCCGTATGTCCTTGTGACGACGAAATCGACGTGCTCGCGGACCTGCTGAATCGGGCGAAGAGAATAACCATTCTCGGCGGCGCCGGTTGCGCCGGAGCCCACGAAGAGTTGGTCGAGCTCGCAAGCAAATTGCAGGCTCCAATCGTACACGCGATGCGTGGAAAAGAGTTCATCGAGTACGACAACCCTTTCGACGTGGGCATGACAGGACTCCTCGGATTCTCTTCCGGTTATCACGCAATGATGAACTGCGATGTGCTGCTGATGATAGGCACGGACTTCCCGTACCAGCAGTTTTTTCCCAAGGAAGCCACCATCGTTCAGATCGATCTTCGCGGTGAACAGATTGGACGCCGAAGCAAGGTTGACTACGGGTTAGTGGGAGATACGAAATCCACACTGAAGGCACTCCTGCCAAAGTTGCTACAAAACTCGTACGAAATCCACTTAGAAGAATCTCTGGGAAAGTACCGCGAAGCACGGAAGGGCCTGGACGACCTTGCTAAATGCGATTCTTGCGAGGCGCCAATCCATCCTCAATACGTTGCGCGCGTGCTTGATCAACTTGCCGCCGATGATGCGATTTTCACCTGCGACGTAGGAACTCCCACGATCTGGGCCGCACGCTACCTCACGATGAATGGCAAGCGAAGGATCCTGGGGTCATTCAACCACGGTTCGATGGCTAACGCTCTGCCGCAGGCCATTGGCGCTCAGATCAGTCATCCCGGCCGCCAGGTGATCTCTATGTCCGGCGATGGCGGCTTCGCCATGCTCATGGGGGACCTGCTCACACTGAGGCAGCACGACTTGCCGGTGAAATTGATCGTGTTCAGAAATGACTCGCTCGCTTTTGTCGAATTGGAAATGAAGGCGGCCGGCATCCTGGATTATGGAACATCTTTGCACAATCCCGACTTTGCAAAGATCGCCGAGGGAGCGGGCCTGATCGCATTCAAAGCCGAAACTCCTGAACAGGTAGAGCCCGTCATCGCGGAAGCGCTTCGATGTGACGGCCCCGCATTGGTCGAGGTCCTGGTCTCAAGGCAGGAACTCTCCATGCCTCCAACCATCACATATGAGCAAGTCAAGGGTTTCAGCCTCTTCATGTTGAAAGCCGTACTGAACGGTCGCGGCGACGAAATCATCGACCTCGCAAAGGTCAACCTGTTCCGCTAAGTCCGCTCGAACCTGAGAGAGGAAAAAGACGCAAATGGCTAAGGCCTCGCCCATCGCGCGAACAAGTCAGCCGGAGATTCCTCGCGGCATGGATCTCCTCAACCTGCAAGGTTTGAACAAAAGCACGGCCTTCACGGATGAAGAGCGCCTGAGACTTGGCCTTCACGGGCTCCTTCCGCCAATTGTTGAGACCTTGGACGAGCAAGTCGTCCGCGCCTATGAGGCTTACCAGAGAAAAGACAACAACCTCGAGCGGCATATCTACTTGCGCGCTTTGCAAGACACCAATGAAGTCCTCTTCTATCGGCTCCTCCTTGGCCACATCGACGAAATGACGCCAATCGTTTACACCCCGACGGTTGCGTGGGCATGTGAGCAATTCAGCCACATCTACCGAAGGCCGCGCGGACTATTTATCTCATATCCTCTCCGCGATTCGATTTCCCAGTTGCTGCGAAATCGCCCGAATAAGAACGTCGATGTAATCGTCGTGACCGACGGCGAGCGCATTCTGGGCATCGGCGATCAAGGCGCGGGCGGGCTCGGCATCCCCATCGGCAAACTTTCGCTGTACACGCTGATTGGCGGAATTCGTCCCGAGCGAACATTGCCGATCGTGCTCGACGTGGGAACCAACAACACGGAGCGCCTGAAGGATCCCGAGTACCTGGGATGGCGGCATGAGCGGATCACCGGGCAAGATTACTTTGATTTCGTCGACCAGTTTGTGCAGGCGGTAAGGGAGGAGCTTCCTGGAACATGCCTGCAATGGGAAGACTTTGCGACGCCCCATGCCCGCCCCATTCTCAGTCGCTATCGTGACCAATTGCTCACCTTTAACGACGATATCCAGGGAACGGCGGCGGTGGCCCTCGGCGCCATCCTAGGTGCGGTCACGGTGACTGGAGAAAACATCACCGAGCAACAGATCGTCATGCTCGGCGCAGGATCGGCCGGCATCGGTGTTGCGGACGGACTGCGCGCAGCAATGAAGGGAGAAGGCCTGACGGAGGATGAAGCGCTCAGTCGCTTCTGGATTGTCGACAGGGAGGGCCTTCTCCACTCAGGCCGAAAGGATCTGACTTCCGAGCAGAGCGCTTATGCCCAACCCGAGAGTCGCGTTTCCGAATGGCCACGGACATCCAATGGCCATGTCGGCCTGGGCGACGTTATCGGGCAAATTAAGGCAACAGTCCTGATCGGCCTCTCAACGGTTGCGGGCGCCTTTTCCGAGCCGATCGTTCGGGAAATGGCGCGTAAGGTCGAGCGACCTATCATCTTTCCCCTTTCTAATCCCACCTCAAGATCGGAAGCGAAGGCCGAGGATCTGATTCGCTGGAGTGATGGTCGTGCGCTGGTGGCCACGGGTTCTCCATTCGAACCGGTCAGCTTCGGTGGGCGAAAGATTCAAGTGGCGCAGTGCAACAACATCTACATTTTCCCCGCAATAGGACTTGGCGTTATCGCTTCCGGCGCTCGCAGGGTCACTGAGCCTATGCTGCTTGCGGCGGCCCGAACTCTTGCCGGGCACTCGCCGGCTCTCAAAGATCCCTCCGCCTCCCTGCTTCCGGCCCTCACGGAGCTGAGGAAAGTCGCAGCAGAGATTGCATGCGCGGTTGGCATAGAAGCACAAAAGAGCGGCGTCGCCCCAACAATCAGTGAAAACGAACTGCGTCGGCGAGTGCTTGACACACAGTGGACGCCCGCTTACCCAGCTTTGGACGGCAAACACTGAGAAAGTGAGGCCGGAATGGCAAACAGTCCAAGCTTCAATCCGGCCTAGCCCATTCACGCTACAGCAAGGTTTCCCCATTGCTTTTAAAGAACAGGAGAGGAAAAGGTGATGATTGAACTCAAAAGGTCGCTGGTTTCAAGACTTATTCTGGGCGTTGGTCCTGTCCTGGGGCTAATCATAATTGCGGCTTCGTCGGCGCAGGCGCCAAGCCCAACGTTCGCGGTACCGGTAGACACCGCACTCCGGATTCGCCTAGACGACACGCTGACAAGCGTCGATTCCCAGGTCGACGATCCGTTCAGTGCAAAGGTAGTCGACGAGGGCGAATACCGAAATGCAAGTGTCTACGGGCACATCACGGAGATTGAATCGTCCGGAAAGGTCAAAGGCCGTACGAGCATGCTGCTTCGATTTGACCGGCTGATTATGCCCGATGGCCGTCGCGCAAGGATTGATGCCGAAATCATTGAGCTTTATGATGCGCCGTCAGGCGAGAAGGTGGATGTGGAAGGCGCGATCGAGTCCGGTGGGAGGGGCCGAACAAGTGTTGCTCATACGGCGATAGGGGCGGGTGCCGGTGCTTTGCTTGGCGGCATCTTCGGCGGCGGCAAAGGAGCCGGGATCGGGTCGATCGTCGGCGGTGCCGGCGGGCTCGGGACAACCGCATTCCACGGACACCAGAAGATCACACTGAGTAGCGGCCAGGAAATGCTAATTCGTATTACGGGCCGCTGACCTCTGAATGAGAATACAAATCCTGAAGGGGTGTGTGCAGTTCTCGATCTAAGTTCGGCGAAGGCGGCGAAAATCTCATTGACCGCATACCACGAAGATCTCAGCTTGCGTGACGCTGCTTTGAAACTCGAATTGCTCATGGGCGAGCAGTTTGATGCGTGGGTTCGCCCGGATGAGATGACTCACCCCCTTTGATGAATCAAGGAAGCAAACGGTGGAAGGTAGATCTCCGAGGCTCAAACATAATGTCAAGACATCCGAAACACGAATTGTCCCTCCTGCATTTGACGATGGTCATTTCGTTTTTCGTGCTCTTCACGCGGCCCCTTCCAGCTCAGACTGCGCCCGTTTCACCCGATCATCCCTGGTATACATCCGCTGAGCGCAGCGTCGAAGCAGCTGCCCCTAAACTGCCTGATTCGCGATTCGCCATCAATCCTGCAAAGACATATTCGTTGCTGGAGTTGATTGATCTGGCGGAGACACATAATCCTGTAACTCGGGAGGCTTGGGAGCGCGCCAGCGTTCAAGCGGCTAGTCTGGGCGTTGCACGCGCAGAGTTGTTCCCCACGCTCGCCGCGATTGCAGCTTCGCAGACAAGCCGCCAGCAGGCCTTCTTTGGTAATCGTTTCTACGGCCAGGAAACCCAGGATTTTCAAGTAGAGCTGGACCTCAACTACACCCTCCTTGATTTTGGTGCAAGGGCTGGCCGAATCGACGATGCCAGAGCAAGACTTCTCACGGCAAACTTCGCGTTCAACGACACTCATCGTCAGGTCATTTACCAGGTGCAGCAAGCCTACTTTCGGCTGCTGAGTTCGATGGGGCAAGAGGATGCCGCGCGAGCGAGTTTGTCAAATGCACAAGCAGTGCAACAAGCAGCCGAAGACCGCTTGGCTCATGGTTTGGCAACTCTGCCGGACGTGCTGGAAGCGAGAAGCGCCACCGCTCAGGCTGAATATGATTTGCAGGCTATTCTCGGGACTGAAGAGATCGCTCGGGGCGATCTCGCAACCGCAGTTGGAACCTCCGCAACCGCGGTGATTCAGGTCCAACCGCTCGATCAGGTGCCCACTCCCGACTCAGTCGACGAAACGGTCGACCAAGCGATAGATCGCGCACTTTCGCAGCGCCCCGACCTTATGCAGCAAGTAGCTGACATAAGATCCGCAACTGCAAGAGAAAAGCAAGCACATGCAGCATACTACCCCGCATTAAGTCTCAACGCCAGCTCGGCCGCGCCGTTGCTCTATGGCTTGCAGTCGCCCTATCCCTGGTCGCATACTGCCGATCTGGTTGGCGCGTTGGGCTTTAGTCTGCAATGGACTGTTTTTGATGGAGGCGCACGAAGAAACCGGCTTGCTCTGGCGAAGGCCGGCGTTCACTCGGCGGAGGCACAAGTGAACGTTGCGCGTAATCAGATAGCGGACCAGGTCTGGGCTGCTTACTCGAATTTGACCACTGCATTTCGACAGCGCCAGGCAGCACTCGCACTGCTCCAAGCCTCTGTCGAGTCCTATAGCGCGGCCCTCGAATCGTACCAAAACGGAGTTCGAAACCTACTGGACGTGACCGCAGCTCAGCGCACTCTGGCACAAGCTCGCACTGCGGATGTCCTGGCGCAAACGCAGGTGCTCACTTCATTCGCGGAGCTGGCATTAAGAACCGGAGATTCGATTCGAGCCAAGGGAGGGCCCCAGCCATGAACGCGGTTCGTAGATTCACAGGCGCTGTTTTTGTGCTTGCGCTGCTCCTGATGACGGGCTGCGAACGCGCTCCTGCATTCGACATTCTCGGCTCGTTCTTCCCGGGATGGCTGATATGTCTCGTAGTGGCCATTTTGCTTACCTTCGCCGCGCGCTCGCTGTTGAACCGTTTTGTCAGGATCGCATGGCCGGTTGTCATCTATCCGAGTCTCACTGCCGTCTTTGCCTTCGCATTGTGGCTCGTTCTCTTCCGCTGAACAAGGAGCAATGAGTATGAAGACAAGAGAGAACACGCGGTCACGCCGGCTCCTCGGTCGCTTGATAAGTATCGTAATCGTCGCGGTAGCACTTGCCCTCGGACTGGCCGTGCTATACCACGCGAACTACTACCCGCGAACCGAAGATGCGGAAGTATTTGCCAACTTCATTGGGATCGCTCCACAAGTCGAGGGCCCCCTCATCCGGCTGAATGTAAAAGACAATCAGTTCGTAAAGAAAGGCGACCTGCTATACGAAATCGATGAACGTCCTTATCAATATGCGCTCGAAAACGCCGTCTCGGAGCAGGCTACCCTTGAAGGGCAGATCACAGACGAGCAACGGAGAATTGCCGCAATGGTAAGCGCGGTTTCTGTCGCTCAAGCCAATATTCACAGCTCAGAAGCTGCAGTGGTAAACGCGGAGCAGGGAGTCGCCCTGGCGCGGGCCGAGTGGAATTACGCGAACAACAATCTGCACCGCCTTGAGCCATTGCTCTCAAAACAGTTTGTGACTGTGGACCAGGTGGACAGAGCCAGAACTTCTGAAACCGCACAAGCTGAAGCTCTGAGGCAGGCCGAATCACGGCTTGATCTGGTTAAGGCAGAATTGAATTCATCTTTGGCACAGCACGAACAGGCGGAGCACGCAGTTACAACGCTTGAGCCCTTAATCAACCAGCGCGGCGCGAAAGCGGCAACCGTAAAGAAGGCCCGCTACGACCTTGACAACTGCCGAGTCTATGCGCCGTTTGACGCCATTGTAACGAATCTCACAATCTCAGAAGGCGCTTACGCTCATATAGGTCAGCAAATGTTCACGCTCATTGATGCGCGCACCTGGTGGGCAATTGGCAATTTCCGCGAAGGCCAACTCAAGCGCATTGTGCCCGGCATGCAGGCCGATATCTATGTGCTATCGAAACCCAATGTGCGTTTTTCTGGCATCGTGGACAGCATTGGCTTTGGAGTCACCCCGGACCCCGATGTGATTGGCAATTTACAGTCTGGACTTCCAGACGTGCAGCGCACACTGAATTGGGTGCAACTGGCATCACGATACCCGGTTCGCATTCGAGTGCTCAATCCGACACCCGATTTGTTTCGAATTGGCGAGTCAGCCGTGGTCACAATACGGGGCAAATGACAATGGCAACGATCGCCCAAGGGTTACATCCCTCACTTGATCCGCTGAATTGGGTGAGTGAATTCCTCAAGGCGGAACTTGCGCCCTATCCAGGCAGAGCCTCCACCGTGGGAAGGATGACGCTCGCAGCCACTCTGATCATGATCGTTGGAATGACTTTTCGCGTTCCGTATGCCTGGCAAGGTGCGGTCTATGCTCTCATGGTTTCGCGTGAAAACACTCGTGCCACTCTGCGGTCACTGATCGCAATCTTCCTTGTTACCGGAATCGGCGCCGCATATCTCATGGTTTCGATGTGGTTTGTTATTAGTCTTCCTCTGCTTCATTTTGTCTGGATTATCGCGACTCTATTCATTGCATTCTATGCGACCAGTGCGCTGACAAATTACACGGCGGCTGTGGCCTTCATCAACCTGCTTGCTCTCGCGATTCCGTTATGGGATCAGCACGTGCCAGCCGAGACGAATGTGGAGGACACGCTTTGGCTGTGTTTAGCCGTGTTGATAGCGGTGGTGATTACGGCGGCTGTAGAACTGGCATTTGTACGGAATCGCCCGGAAGACGATTTCATCTTGTCCATCACCGACCGATTGTCCGCAGTCGCAGCAATGTTCAATTGCTTCGCTGAAGGCTGCGCAATAGATCCTGCCCTCGGAAACCAGGTCGACCGCCTCGCTACGCTTGGAACATCCTTATTACGCCGCACCTTGCGCCGCTCGGATTATTCGCCTCAGCATACCTTCGAGATGGGCGGTGTCGCAGCAACGGTAGGCAGGCTCGTCGATCTTGCAGCGAACTTGACCCATTTTCGCCTCGAACTTTCCGCTAGTGACCAGATGCGATTCCGGAATCTGACATCGGCCGTCGCGAGCATTCGTGACGATCTGATGAACGAACGAATTCCGAATCCGATCCAGTTCGATAACGATGAACAACCGGCAAAACACCTTCCATTGCTGAGCGAGATGGAATACACAGTTACTCTCATCCCACAGGGGTTCGCGGCCTCTCGATCTACCAATCAGGACGTTCCGCCGCCGGACGACACTCCGCATCCAATGCTTCTTGCGCCAGGCGCGCTAACCAACCCTGAGCATCTACGTTTCGCGTTGAAAGGTTGTCTGGCCGCGAGCAGTTGCTACATAATCTATAACGCTATTGCCTGGCCAGGCATTAGCACGGCCGTGACCACATGCCTGCTGACTGCGCTCTCCACGATCGGGTCCTCTCACCAAAAGCAGGCCCTTCGCATCACGGGAGCGATCTTTGGCGGCTTTATCCTCGGCATGGGCGCGCAGATCTTTATTCTTCCCAATCTCGATTCAATCGGCGGCTTGACGATTCTCTTCGTTGCTGCCACTGCCCTGTCAGCCTGGATCATGACGTCCAGCCCTCGGCTGTCATACTTCGGAATTCAGGCCGCTCTCGCTTTCTACCTCGTTAATATGAGCGAATTCAGGATGCAAACCTCCCTTTCTGTCGCGCGAAACCGAGTTGTCGGCATATTGCTCGGTCTCTTTATGATGTGGCTGGTGTTCGATCGATTGTGGGGTGCGCCGGCGGCGGTCCAGATGAAAAGAACCTTCGTCTCCAATCTCCGATTGTTAGCGCAGTTTGCAAGAGAGCCGATTGCGAAGGACCTGAATAGTGCAGTCGCGCGAAGCCTTGTTCTCCGCGAATCAATCAATTCCAATCTTGATAAAGTACGAGCACTGGCAGACGGCGTTCTGTTCGAATTTGGGCCTTACCGAAAACAGGATCTAGAGCTACGCAATCGTATTCGGCAAACGCAACCGAACTTGCGCATGCTCTTCATCACCCGCATTGTCTTGTGGAGGTACAGTGCTCGACTTCCCGGTTTTGAGTTGCCCGAGGCAATCTATCCGGCACAAGAGAAGTTCGACAGACGCTTGGCCGCGGCCCTGCACAGAATGGCCGATCGAATGAATCGAAATGTGTCGACCCAAAAGGATGATCTGACGAGTGTCTACTTCGATCTCGAACATGCGGTCCGGAAGGCTTTGCCAAAAGAACAAAACCAGCTCACTCCGCAAACACAGTCATTTCTCATTCTCGCGCAAAGCGTCGCGTCCTTGGCAAACTCTTTGGAAGAGAAGATCTGACCCTCTGCCCTTCCCGGTGGCCGATTGACCACGCGTATCCCGCTTGCTTCAGCGGCACACCGACACTGTAATCTTTTGGTGGCACCAAATAATGAACGATGAGACTGGATGGATCGGCTAATTAGGGACGCGGCTCTTTTGTACTTCTCCAGAAAACACCCGGGGATTTGAAGTTGAGCGCTCTCCGTCGGCCCAACCTGTACATCCTTCTCTGATCAAAGTGCGCCGGACCAATCGATCAAGGTAATTCTGACTGAGCGACATTTCTGGTCTTCCTAAGTCTTGCTCCAGTCAACTTACTGGGCTGGCCGAAAAGGAACAGTCACCTTTACTCGGGTTCCGCGTCCTGGTTCGCTATCGAATTCAAACGATCCGTTCAACTGGAGCACGCGCTCTCGCATATTAATTACCCCCAGGCCGCCCGATTTTCCGATCTGGCTGGGGTCGCACCCTACCCCGTCATCGGACACGGAAAGGAAGACGCGACCGTCGGACCGGGTAAGCCGAATCTCAACTTTCGTCGCTTTCGAATATTTGGCGGCATTGCCGAGCGCTTCCTGGGCAATGCGGTAAAGACACAGTGCGGCTCCAGGGGATAACTCGTTCAGGCTCTCGTCCGCCCTGCATTTAACAGGAAGACCACGCACGTTGCTGAACTCCTCGCAATACGACGACAGGGCGGCGGGCAGGCCTGACTCTTGCAGTAACGCGGGGTGAAGCTCATGCGATATGTGACGTATGTCCGTGCCGATCTGGATGAGTTGTTGCTGCAAAGCGATGACCGTTGCTGTCGCTTCCGAATTTGGTTGCACCTGATTTCTCACCTTGGCCAACCTGAGTGTAAGGGAAGTGATCTGCTGGAGAACTCCATCATGCAGATCTCCGGAGATGCGCATCCGCTCCGCCTCTTGCGCTTTGATCATCTGTTCGTTGAGCGCGCGAATTTCACTTTGGTGTTTTTCTAAGATCGCCTGGCGCTGCTCTAATGCGCGGACACGACGATGATAAATGGTCCAGACCATCGCCAGGAACGTGAGCAGGCACAGAACGCGAAACCAATTCGTCTGATAGTACGCGGGCGCAATGCTGAACTGCAGTGTCGCACCTTCCTCGTTCCACACGCCGCTGCTGTTGCAGGCGATCACGCGGAAGTGATAGTTTGCAGGTGCAAGATTGGTATAGAACGCTTGACGGCGATTGCCCGCGTCTTGCCAGTCGGCGTCGTAGCCTTCCAGCTTATATTTAAAATGGATCTTTTTGGGTGCGACCAGGCTCAGAGCAGTGTAGTCGATCTCCAGATCGCGAGTCAGCCGCGGCAGGCGCATGTTTAAAGGTGCGTCGCTTAATGAGTTTTGCCAGAGAATCTTGTGGTCGGCGACTATTTGTTCGATGCGGATCGGCGGCGGGAGTTTGTTGAACGGAAGGTGGCGCGGATCGAGGACTTGGACACCGTCTCCTGTCACGAACCACAGTTTGCCATCGGGCGACTTTGCGACACGCGGGCCATAGCCACTAGCCGCGGTCGAGCGGAGCCTGACGCCGTCAGCCGCGTCCCAAACCGTCCGTTCAATCGTGCGTTTCGGGTCCGCGACCCATGCATCCAATTCCGCCCGGGTGATGCGTACAAGACCGCAAGAGGTGTACAACCAGAGCGAACGTTCGTCGTCTTCCATCGTCCAGAGAACGGTATCGCAGGGCAATCCGTTCCGGCTTGTAAGCGTCGTGATGTGACCATCTCTCACTCGGTCCAAAACGCCCTGGGTGGCAACCCATAACGCGCCATCCCGATCAAGGCGAAGATCTGTGACAGCGCCCGAGCTCAGGCCATTGGCGGATGTGTAGGAGGCGCGGACCTGGCCATCCTTGAAATACAACACACCGCCGCCCCGCCAGAATCCAAGCCACAGTCCGCCGCGCTCAGTATCGGAGAGAAGAACCGTGGCACTCTCCATACGGCCTAGCCGTGACCAGGGGATCTGCTCGACCAAACGTCCATCACGAATGTGTAAGAGATTTGACGTTTCCGAAAGCCAGAGGTTGCCGGACTTGTCCCCGGCGATGGAATGCACTTTTGTGCCGTGGACTCCGCTTACGGATACAAACCTGCTGTTCTCAACCTGGGCAAGCCCATGACCAGTAAATGCCCAGATACGGCCGCGATCATCCTGATAGAGGGATTGCGGCGCATCATCCAGCCGTCCACTTGAGTTTCGAATGGTCGAAATTTGGCCGCTATTCCACTTGTTCAAACCATCCCCGGTGCCAACCCAGATGCTGCCATCTCGCGCAGCCAGAACTGACCAGGCGAAGTCACTCGATAAGCCTTGTTTGAGCGAAATCGTGGAGACAGTCAAGTCACGAAATTGGTCGAGTCCACCATTGGTGGAGACCCAGATGTTGCCTTCACGGTCCTCAAAAAGACTGTAGATGAGGTCGCCTGAAAGGCCGTCAGATTTCGAAAACACATCTGTTTTGCCGCGATATACGTGTATGAGCCCCCGGTCGAGAGTGCCGATCCAGAGGCCACCATCATGATCCCGGAGAAGTCTGTTGGCATTGATGGGCTTTGCGCCTCGCTTCGGATACACCTCGGCCTTCCGGTGGACGAGTTGTCTCATTCCACCAGGCATAGCAATGAAAAGTTCTCCCTGGTCACCCGCATTCAAATCATTGAGCTCCGTACCCGGCACCGCATAGTGCGTTGGAGGACCGGGCTTCCATCGCCAAAGCCCGGTCTGCGTGCCGGCCCAGAGATTACCAGTACTGTCCTCAAACAAAGACAAGACCGTTCGGCCGAACGTGCCGTCCTGCCCGTAGCACTGAACAGTGCCGCTTCGTATCGCACAGAGCCGGCCAGAGGGATACCCCAGGCTGCCGGCCCACACCGTGCCCTCATGGTCCTGATGCAGCGCTGCCACAAGTTGGTTATCAAGCTCTGGATACCGGGTTAGCCTGGCACCATTCCAACTGACAAGGCCTGCGTATGTGCCAATCCAAAGAGTCCCATCACTTGCGGCGAGCAGACTCGTAATTCCGTTCCCAGGAAGACTCTGACCAGCGGGCGGTTGCCAGGGGATATACCGGTTGCCGTCGAAGCGAAGCAAGCCGAATTCTGTGCCGAGCCAAAGATAGCCATCCCCAGTTTGGGCAATCGAGTAAATAGTACCTCCGAAAAACCCTTCACGGGTGGTCCACACGGTGTGCGCGTACTGGCTGACATCGAGTGAGGGATTTAGCGCAAACGCGCAACCGCTAGACACCAGCACGATGCTCAATAAGATGCCTGCCCTCAATTGCGCTTTCCTCATACTCTAATCAGATTCTTGCCTTAATCCGTCATTTCGCGGCCTCTTGCCCGGGTAACCATCGCCCGCCCGATGAAGCGACGCATCGCACCATCGACCTGAACTGCTGAGCCGCATCCTGCCCATTCGATGCTTTGCCGACGAATCGGGAGCTTAGGATGCGAGGCGAAAGGGAACCGTCACCCTGACCGTGGTTCCGCGCCCTGGTTCGCTATCGAACTCAAATGTGCCGCCGAGTGGCACCACTCGTTCTCGCATACTGATCACCCCCAGCCCTCCCGATTTTCCGGTCTGGCTGGGGTCGCAACCAACCCCGTCATCGGAGACGGAAAGGCAAACGAAACCGTCGGACCGGGTAAGCCGAACCTCCACTTTCTTCGCCGCCGAATGTTTTGCAGCATTGCCGAGTGCTTCCTGGGCAATGCGGTAGAGACACAAAGCGGCCCCAGGCGACAACTGCTCCACACTCTCGTCCGCCTCACACGGCACAGGGATGCCGTGTACTTTGCTGAACTCCTCGCAATACGCAGAGACGGCAGCCGACAGGCCCGCATCTTGCAGTAGCGCGGGGTGAAGCTCATGGGATAGATGACGGATGTCGTCTCCGATCTTGATAAGTTGTTGCTGCAAGCCATTGACCGTTTCTATTGCTTCCGAATCGGGCGGTACCTGACGTCTCACCTTGCCCAGCCTGAGAGTAAGCGAAGTGATCTGCTGCATAACCCCGTCGTGCAGATCTCCGGCAATGCGCATCCGCTCCGCCTCTTGCGCTTTGACCATCTGTTCGTTGAGAGCGCGAACCTCGGCGTGGCGTCGCTCCAGCGTGCGGACGCGACGCTGATAAATTGCCCATAGCATCGACATGAAAACGGCCAGGCAAAGCGCGCGAAACCAGTTCGTTTGCCAGTATGCTGGAGCGATAGAAAAGTCCAATTCAGCTCCCTGCTCGTTCCACACGCCGCTGTTATTGCAGGCGATTACGCGGAAGCGATAATTTCCCGGCGGCAAATTCGAGTAATCGACGCTGCGTTGGTTGACAACTTCTCTCCAATCCTTGTCCTGTCCCTCCAGTTTGAAGCGGAAGTGAACTTTCTCCGGTATAACCAGGCTCAGCGCTGTGAAATCAATCGTGAGATCGCGCAGCAGCGGTGGCAAGACCGGATTCGAAGGCGATGCCCCGACAAAGTTCTGCCAATACGTTTTCCCATCGGCGATCACTTGCTCGATGTGCACAGGGGGCGAACGCCTGTTGAAGTAAGGGTGACGTGGATCGATGACGCTGACACCGTCTTCGACCGTAAACCAGAGTTTCCCGTCCGGGGACTCTGAGACTGGCGGATTGAATGTGCCGAAAACGCCTGATTTGGCTTCCGCTCCGTCGTAACTGTCTAACTTGGTCAGGCGAATGGATCGCTGGGAATCCTCGACCCACGCGGCCATGTCGGACCAAGCTACGCGCACCATGCCGCAGTCCATGTACAGCCAGACGGAATGGCTGGTGTCCTCTTCCGACCAATGAACCCCATCGCAGGGCAGGCCGTTTTTTGTAGACAAAGTCTTAACGTGGCCATTCTGAATGCGGCTCAAACCACCTTCGGTTGCGGCCCAGAGCGCGCCCTCTCGGTCGACACGAAGGTGAGAAATCCGCCCCTTGCCGAGTCCATCTGCAGCCGTGTACGAGCGCACGATCTGACCACGTCTCAAATAAGCGATACCACCTTGCCAGAATCCAATCCACAGACCCCCCTGGATGGGATCGACTGCCAGCTGGCCACCCAATTCGTCCTTTTTCCCCAACGCTTCCCCGGAGATCTGCTCGATTATCTTGCCATTCTTTAAGTGAAAGATGGTATCAACAAAATCAATCCACAGACTCCCGTCGGCGCCTTCGGCAATCGAGCCATTGTCCTCCCCGGGGACAGCTTTCATCAGAACAAACCTGCCCTTGTCCATGTAACCGAATCCGCCAAGCACAGTAACCCACAACCGTCCCCGACTATCCTGAAAAATGGACTCCACCACATGATGTCGCAATCCACTTTCGGGTATCTCATGCGAGGCAGTCACAGCACCAAAACTGCTCGTCGGACGAGGACGCCCGTAAACCGTTATCTCCCAATTTCTCCATCTGGTCAGCCGGTCAGGAGTGGCGAACCAAAGGGTTCCATCCCGCGCCGCGACAATAGATCCGTAGGTTCCAGGCGTAAATCCCTCATTGGAAGAAAACATCGGGATCGCAAAATCACGGAATCGATCGAGACCACCTTCTGTGGCGGCCCATATATCCCCTTCGCGATCCTCAAACAGAGCATGCACGTGGTCAGCGGAAAGGCCATCAACCTGCCGGAAAACATCGGTCCGCCCGTCGTGTAAATGAACCAGCCCTGCCGAAGTTCCCACCCACAAGCCGCCGTCGTGGTCGCGGAGAAAGCAGTAAACGCTGGGCTGCTGTATCATTCTACCCAGCGGGAATTGCGTGGTCTCTCCGTCCATTAACCGCCGAATTCCCGCGAACGAGCCGACCAGCAATCCCCCATCCTTGTCTTCAAACATGGCCGCCGTAGTCCTCGGGCCCATCGGGAAGAATTTAGGGGTCTGTGGCTTCCATCGCCATATTCCAGTGAATGTGCTCGCCCAAAGCGTTCTCTTAGGATCTTCGTACAAGCCCATCACACCTTGTGCCACGCTGGAGCATCGAGCCAGTCCGTCCTTGACTGCACACAGTTTCCCAGGTGCTGCGGGCGCGTACCCACCAGCCCAAACAGCACCTTCGTGATCCTGAACGAGCCCGCGAACAGTCCAGCCCACAAGTTCCGGGTACTGGGTGAGCTTGCCATCCTTCCAACTCGCCAGACCCGTAGCCGTGCCGATCCACAAAGTTCCGTCGCGTGACACCAGCAACTTCGTCACGACTTCGCTCGGGAGATGCTCACCGGCAGGCGGTTGCCACTGCACCGTGCGAACGCCGTCGAAGCGGCGCAATCCGAATTCCGTTGCCAGCCACAAATAACCGTCGGGAGTCT
>Ga0335078_10008323_pt1 | contig 15420 bp, 13 predicted proteins | sample Lox_Sample_32_FD_206711 | JGI IMG/M metagenome (GOLD analysis project Ga0335078, IMG submission 206711) | Soil microbial communities from Loxahatchee National Wildlife Refuge, Florida, United States - Lox_Sample_3.2 | ecosystem: Environmental > Terrestrial > Soil > Wetlands | place: USA... | reverse complement strand
AAACGGAAAGGCAGATCAACCCGATCCCAAGCGCGGAGAAAATATTTCTAAAAATAGGCCGCGAAATTTCTGGAAACACTTCCAGGGAAATCAGCACTCCCAGCATCAATTCCCAGGCTCTGGTGTGCGGCAGATAGAACGTCGCCGTCGGATCGCGAAAGGCTCCCACGGCGCTCGCGGCGAAGGACACGACCGCGATCAAAACAACGGAGAGCCGCAATTTGCGCGGGAAATAGCGATGCGCAAGGGCGAGGAAAATCGGAAGAAAAACGTAAAACTGTTCCTCGACGGCGAGCGACCAGGTGTGGATCAGCGGTATGGTCTCCACCGGCGCGCTGAAATAGCTGGAGTGCTTCCAAAAATAAAAATTAGAGGCCGAAAACAATGCGGCCAGGAGAGTTTTCGCGAAATTCATCAGCTCCACGGGGAGGAAGTACAGATAGGCGAGTAGGCCCGCGCCCAGCAACGTGACCACAAGCGCCGGGAAAATGCGGCGGATGCGGCGCTCGTAAAACGAGGCAATCGAGAATTTTCCCGCGGCAAGATCCTTCAGAATGATCGCGCTGATCAAGTAGCCGGAGATGACGAAGAAAATGTCGACTCCCACGAACCCGCCGCGAAACGCTCCGACTTTCAAGTGATAGGCGAGAACCGAGAGAACCGCGACGGCGCGGAGACCGTCGATGTCCGCGCGATAGCGAATGCTCGGCGCGGATTCGGAGCGTGCTTCGCGAGAAGGGTTGGCGCGATTTTCACCGGGCAAACTAGGACTTTTTGTGGCTAGCATATTATTTCCGGCCATGAATTCGATCCGCGGCCGGGGGCTTTCGGCGTGCGGTGCATGCGCTCGCGGCCACGGCGACCGGCCGCGAGGCGATTAAGGGGCCGTGGACGAGGTTACAAGTTCCGGCATCTGGCCAACTTCGATGACCGGTCCGCTCAGCGGCTGAGCCGCACCGAGCAAGGGCGTCACACTCTTGTCATTCCACGCCTCAGGAAAAAGAAAGGAACGCTTCTCGGCCGCGGTCTGAACTGGGTTCCAGAGAATCCACATGGGCGCGCCATTTTTGGTGAGACGGCACGACCAGGCGTGGTCCGCGTTTTCCTCGCACTGATTCAATTCCGCGCCGGTGAGCCATTTTTCAACAACGCCATAGGCCTGCCCCGCAGGCGTGAGCGTTCGATTGTCCGGCTCGGTTGTCTGGATGGAAACCCAAGCGTGATTGTCCCAGGCATACCAATAGAAGCGTGTGACGCCCGCCGCCCAATTGACGATGTAGGCCCTGGCGAGGTAAGCGGCGGCTAGCTCAGGCGACGGGAACGGTTTCGGCGCCTGCCATCCCGATTCCGTGTTCCACAATGGTTTGTCAGCCACGCCGTTGTCTCGCATGATCTGCCGGACTTGTTCAATCAGCGGCGCCATCGCTTCGGGCGGCTGCGGAGAAACATAGAAATGGTAGGCAATGACATCGACATATTTTCCGCCGCCGTAATTCAAAAACTGAGTGAGCCAAGGGAGGCCTGAAGTCGTCGTCGCAGCCGGGGAAACGACGGACGCTGCCGGATCGATCTTGTGAATAATCTCTGACGCCATTTGCGTGAGGGCCACCATTTGCCGGACGTCACCGGTCCAGAATCCTTTGTTGTTCGGCTCATTCCAGATTTCGTATGCCTGGATGCGCCCTTTGTAGCGCGTCACAATCGCCGTCACATAATTCTGCCAATCCGCATTGTCCGCCGGTTCGGCCGCATTGCCGGGCTGATAGACCGAATGCTCGAGCGGCCGCGCGGAGGCCCACTGCGGAGAAAGTCCCATGGGAATCAGCACTTCGGCTCTGTGCTCTTCGGCCACGGATACGAAGCGATCCAGCAACGCGAAGTTCCACTGTCCCTTTCTCGGTTCGAGTTGCGGCCAGGAAACCAGCGCGTCCCACAGTCGCAAGCCGCCGATCGGAACAGCGGGCCAGGGCGTTGTAGTCGCGGCATGATGAATATGCATGCCGAAGAAGCTCGCCGGAATGCGCTCGGAGGGAGGCGCGAGTTGAAATTTTCCATCGGCGCGCGCCGCCAGCAGTGCCAGAATGGCCAGCAGGCAAAACGCACGTCCCCGATGCCCTGCCATCATTCAAGCCTCCTTCACCGGCGAATCTTCCACCCAGGAATGCGCACGGCCCTTCGATTCCTTTGGCGCATCCATCCCGCGGGATCGATATGCCTGAAAATTCCTGCCCGCCAAGGCAGCGATCATCCCCGCGCCAAGAAATAATTTCGCAAGCGCCTGGACGAACGCGGCCGTTCCAAAGACGGGCGATACGCAAAGGGAAATCGCGCCTTGAAGAATTCGCCCGCAGGCCTTGGCGATTCGCGCGATCCGAGTGGGCAAGGTGCGGTCCAGGGACGATTCGCAGAGGACCCAGCAATTTCCGGTTTGATACGCGCGCCGCAGCAGCCAATGCAAATTGGCGCGGGAAGCCGGCACATCTTCATAAACGATGGCGCCGCTCGCGCAAATAATTTGGAAACCGGCGCGGCGAGCCCGGAGAAAAAAGTGGGTGTCCTCCCCGCCGGTCAACCCAAATCGTTCGTCGAAAGCGGGCACGGCGCTTATTACTTTTCTGCTAATCAGCACATTGCCCGTGCAGCAGGTTTCCATCGCGTAGCCGGTGCTATGGATGTGCTTGCTGAAAAATGAGCCGGCTTTCGCCCATTCGGGAACTCCAGGGGCAAATCGCGGCAAGACAGGCCCGCAAACAATGTCCGCCTCGAAACGCGCCTGCGTGCTGAGCAATTCATCGAGCCACAGCGGCGCGGGCACTTCGTCATCGTCAATAAAGGCCAGAAAATCGGAATCTTCCGCCTCGCGTATGGCCCGGTTCCTGGCTTGCGCGATTCCCCGGCAAGGTTCGAGAACGTATTTGGCCCGCCAAGGGAGCACAACAGAATCGCAAATGTCCGCCGCGCTTCGGTGGACATCGTTATCGACAACCACGACCAGAATCTCGGGAGCCGGCATTCGCTCGAAGCTGAGGCGAGAGATGCCGGCGAGGAGCCGGCGCAGCAATTCGCGCCGTTGGTATGTGGCAATGCATATCGCCACGCGTGCTTTTCGCTCGGTGCGCTGTTCGACGGGGTGCATTTACGAATACTCAGGCGCGGTTTCGAGAATAACTTCATCTGGATCGGGCGCAATAGCATAGTGCGTTTGCAGGCGCGGATCGGCGCCTACCACGGTGGCCACGCACAGCGCCCATTCCAGGGAATTCTGCCAAAGGATCGTGCATTCGCCGAGATTGTGAATCAGAAAAAAGATCAGGAAGGCGAGCGGCCACAGATCCTGAATCGATTCCGCATTTTTCGCCAGCATTGCGGCGCGCCTGACGCCGATCCATGCAAACCAGACAAAAAGCAGGAAGCCCGCAATGCCCAGGCTCAGCAGGATTTCCAAATACCCGTTGTGGGCATAGACGGGAGACCAGCCGATGTGCGTCTCAATGACCGCCGATTGGTCGGATGCACCTTTCCAAAATCCGGAAAAGCCGTAGCCTAGCACCGGCCGCTTGAGGATCATGACGGCCACCCAACGCCAGAGATCCGCGCGGCCCGACAAGTCCGCCGACCTTCCCAGCGCTCCGGTAACGGACGTGGCATTAAGAGCGATCAAGGCGCCCGAGAACATAGTCACCAAGAGCAGCACCGGCACGATCACGCGATAGTGATGGCGAAACGCTTTGAACGTAATCATCAGGAGAATAGCCAACGCAACCGAGACAACCGACGTGACCGAATGCGAAAGCAACAGCAGGAACGCGTAAGCGGACAGCCAGAGGCCCTTCATGACTTTCGATGCGTTCGTATGAGCGGGCATGTGCCACTCGATCAAGATGGCCAGCGCCATCATCGCGCCCAAATCGTTTTTGTGGTTGAAAATTCCCCGCCAAGCACCTGCTTCGATTTCAACTTGATAGCCGCGAAGCGTCGTCGATTCGCCCGAAACGAAACTCGTTCCTATTAGAAACCCCAGCGCCCACGCCGCATAGGTGAGCGCGGCGGCGATCCTGGCAACACGGCGAAGCAACGCCAACTGCTCCCCAAAATCCAACCGCGACGCCAGAACCAGCCCAAAGAGCGTCGCGCCCGCAACGCCAAGCGTTCTCCGCAACACCAGCCCAGGAAGCTCCGCCCAAATGCACGACGCGCAGGCCAAAATGAGCAGGCCCACGAGCGCCGGTGTGCGCAAGCCGAGCCGAACCATTTGGCCAAGATGAGCCACGGCGATCAACAAAACAGAGAAGTAGAGGAAGACGAGAATGTACTCAAACCGGCGGTCGCCGGCAGTGACAAGATCGGTGTTGCCGCTCGAAAGCACGCCAATCAACGCGCCGGAGAGGACGAAGGCGGCCACGCCGAAAAGTGTGTTCCGAATGAAATTCGTCGGAATGGCAATTCGTGCCATGAGAATCGTGACTGGAGCGAAGTGTTTTTTCCGCGCGCTAGAGTTCAACTGCATTCGGAGCCGGCGACAATCTTGTCGCGACCGCGCGCGACCTTCGTGACAGGATGAACACCGCGGCGGCTGTCCCGCAAACCAGCAAAGCATCCGACGCGATGCTCGACCAGGCCGCGCCGCGCCAGGAATACGCAGGGATAATCCAAAGGTTAATCAGCACGTTGAACGCGGCGACGGCGGCCTGAACGGACGTGCGCAATCCCTGGTGCCCGGCGCCGGTAAGCGAATCCGAAAGGAAATAATGCAGCCCCCTCAGAACAGGCAATGGCGCGAGCCAGCGCAGAGCCTCGGCGCTGCGCGCATATTCCGCGCCGATCACGTGAGGGACAACTCCGGCAAATAGGAGAATGAGCGCGCACACAAAGGACGAATACCCGAGCGTGCGCAGCAGCAATGGCTTGGCGTAGGCGAAGCTCCCTGAAATGCCTCTCGAACCGGCGCGAAAGAAATTCGGGTAGGCCGACCATAAGAGCGCCGAAACCGGCACGAAGCTTACGTCAATCAACCTGTAAGCCGCGCCGTAGATGCCCGTGGCGTCCAACGTGCCCAGGCGAGCGAGCATGGTCTTATCGATGTCGTTGTAAATCGTCTGGGCGCTCTGACTAACGGAAAAGTAAATACCCTCGCGGGTCTCCGTGCCCGGAAGCGGATCGAGAAAACTGGGCGGCCCAAGTCTTTTCCACACCAGAAGGAAAGCGGTGGCCGCCACGATTGCCGTGCTGCCTAAATAGATGTAGCCCCACTGCAGCGCCGTCGGATGCCTGTGAACACCGATCAGAATGACGGCGCCGCCGAGGCGCGTCGCGCTGATCAGCACATTGATCAAGGCGGTCCAGTTCAGCTGCTCAAACGCCTGAAACGATTGCCCGCAGATCGTGATGAGATTCAATCCAAATAGATCGGCGCCCGCGACGAAGAGCACGAGGCGCAGCGGAATTTCCGCCGGCAGCGCGAAATGGGACAGGGCCAGGACGGCGAATAAAAGAATCGAACTGGATGCCGCTGTAACCGCCAACGCCCGGCCCCAGTAATTCGGAAAGAGGCTCCGATCGCGCGCCACATTTTTCACGAGCAAATTTCCGCTTCCCAGCGCGCCGAAGGGATACGCGATCCCCACCAAAGCCACAACGCCGATGAACGCGCCGTAGTTCGCCGCGCCCAGCGACCGCGCGATCTCGATAAAATACAGCGCCTGAATAACTAAACGGAGCCCCTGGCCGAGAAACATCCACATCGTGTTGCGGACCAGCCCGTTTTTCAGGGAAAGACTAAACATGTGAAAAGTGGAACGTCGTGCTCGCGATTTTAGAAATTGCGTTTCGATCCGGCGCACTTTTTGGCTGGGGCGGAATTACGCCGCCCCGACGCCCTTGAGCACGGCCGGAATGGTTCGCACCAGAATTTCCAGATCGAGCCACAAAGACCAATCGTCCACATATTGAAGATCGAGCCTCATCCACTGTTCGAAGGGGATCGAACTGCGTCCGGCAATCTGCCAAAGGCACGTGATTCCCGGCCGCACGCTGAATCGCCGCCGCTGCCAATCTTCATTGAATCCTTCGTAGTCGCGTACAGGAAGAGGCCGCGGACCGACCAGACTCATCTCCCCTTTCAAAACATTGAGCAGTTGTGGCAATTCGTCGATGCTGGTGCGCCGCAAGAATTTTCCGACGCGCGTGATTCTCGGATCGTTTCTGATTTTAAATACGGGCCCTGACGCTTCGTTGAGCACCTCGAGTTGCTCGATCATTTTCTCCGCGTTCGGGACCATGGTCCGGAATTTATACATCAGGAATCTGCGCTTATTCAGCCCCACGCGCTCTTGCAGATAAATAATCGGTCCCGGCGATGTGCAGAGAATCATCAAGGTGGCCGCAACAAAAACCGGCGAGAGGAGAACGAGCAAGAGAATGGAAAATAGAATATCGAGCGTCCGTTTGATCCTCAGAGGCCACCAATCGCGCACCTCCGTCGAAACGGTGGCGTACGATTGGCCGACAAATTCCTCCGCCGGCGAGTGCGCCCTCTTCAGACTGAAAATATCCCTGTCGAATCGCATGGGGATCCCGTTCTGCTCGCACAACAGCGCCACCTGCAAGGCGTCCTCGTAATGCGAGCGCAACGGCAGGTACATCGCCACTTCATCCACAACGTTGCGGCGGAGAAATTCGGGAAGCTCTCCCGTGGCGCACACGAGCGGGATGCCGCTACCTTCACGATCGCCTTCCATCACCCACGTATCGTCCACAAAACCAAGAATGCGATAGCCTCTCTCGGGTTCCGCTTTGATTCTTCTCGCAAATTCCATGGCGCGTGAGTTCGTGCCCACGATGAGCACATAGCGCAGATTGCGCCCCCGCAGCAAAATCTGATCCAGCGTCTCGCGAAGGGCAATCCTCGAGATGGCCACCAGGGCGGTTCCGAAGGACCAGAAAAAAAGCAGGAAGCGCGGCGTCACCATTCGGATATCAAACAGCACCGCGCCCGCGGCGGTGCACGCGGTGGAAAGCCCAATGGCTTTCACCGCTTCGAGAATGTCCGCCTCGCGCGTGGGAATCCTCTTCGACCTGTACAGCCCGTAGGATTGAAGCAGGACATGCCACATGAACAGGAACAACACAAAGATGACGCAGTTGGATAGCTTCACCCGAAGGGACAGGAACTCTCCGATGGAGACACGATTGTCGGAATAGGCCGTCAGAATCGTGGCCGCTCCGAAGGAAAGCGTGACCAGCACGAGGTCGAAGACCTTGAGCAGATTAATAAGGAAACGGCGGCGTATTTCTTCCACGGTCTGTCTCTAAAGGCAACTTGTCGTTCAGCGAGGGAATCGGAGAGTTCTGGCGATTCTTCCAGCAGGGGTGAAATCAAGAAATCTGTTTTCCGATGTACGAGGATCGAGCGCTGGGCAATTTGAGCGTCGTGGCTGCCAGGATTTTGTTGCTACGCTTTTTCATTGCGGGAACACAAGAAACAAAAAGTTTCCCCGCTCCGCGCAATCCTGCGCCGCGATTACAGCCGCCGGTACAAACCTTCCGGAATCGGAAACGTTCGCTTGTTCAGAACAGCGCCCAGAACGGGGACTTGCGATGCGCGCAAGTATTCGGAGATTTGAATCGCAGCTTCGCGCCTGGTCGCATTCGCCTCGAGGATCAGAACGAACCCGTCCGCATTTTTCCCCAGGGCGATGGCGTCGGAATATCTCGCCAGCGGCGGGGCGTCCACCACCACATAATCGAATTCGTTTCGCAGATCCCTGAAACGGTTCTTGAGCCGGTTGGAATTCAGGAGGCTGTTTGAATCCGGCGCGAGCGATCCGCAGGAGAGCAGATAAAGATTGTCTTTCCCCACGGGTTTGGCGAAAGATCGAATGGGGCCTTCGCCGCGAAGGGCGTCGGTCAGTCCAAAATGGTTGGCGACGCCGTATAACTGAGGCAACGAAGGCGTGCGGAAATTGGCTTCGACAATGCAGATCGATCCGCGCAAGTTTTGGTGAAGGGCCTCGGCAACGTGAGCGCAAACCGTGCTGCACCCATTGCCAGGATCGATGCCCGCGAAGACGATCACACGCGGCGGTTCGGCTTTCTGCACCATGAATACGTTCTGGACCAGACGATAAGCCTCCTCGCGCGCCGCTTCATCCGTGGTCCAGCCGCCGACGGCCCGGCTGGATTGCCGCCTTGGGACGTTTGCAGGCCCGAGGGATGGAGAAATTGCGGGCACAATTCCCGGCGATAATGCAGGAGCCATGGGGTCCGCCAGCGCGGCCGATGACTCCGCGGGCCGGGGGATTTCGATTTCCAGGAGCTTGCCCGCTCGTTGCATCAATTCGAAATTCTTACTCATGCTTGGCCTCTTTCAGCGGATCGCGGCTTCTCGTGCTGATGTTTCGTTCTCCCAATTTTTTTCGAGATTTTAATTTGCGGCCGCATTTCATCGCGCGCGCAGGCGATTCTTCGGCCGAGCGAGAATCATCTTTCCGATCCCGCTACGCGGCTCGCTTGGGAACCGAGGCCAGGATCGGCATCTTCAGCGCTTCCGAAACTTCCGCGGGCGTTCGGAAAGTCGAATCCAAGTACTCGGCGATGTATCCGGAGGCCAAGCCAACGATCATGGAAAAAACGAAACCGGCGAGCAGCGCCAGCAGCGGACTGTAAGCGGGCAGCACCGGCGCCACCGCGGGAACCGCGATGGCCACATCCGCGATCCTTCTCTGATCCAAGGCATCCGAGGAGCGCTCTTGCTCGCGCTTGCTGAGATACAGCAAATAATTGGCTTCGTCCGCTTTTTCATTGCGAATCAGCGTGTTTTGCGTCACGGCCTTTCCGTCCAAGTCGACCATCTGCATTTTCATTTTGTGAATGCTGTCCAAAAGATCGTCGGCGGTGGCCTGTTGGGAGGCGAGGTCGGACTTTGTTTTGGCGACGTCTTCCCGGAGAAATTCGTAGGTGTTGTCGCGATCCGTCGTCTCGTTCACGTATTTCATGCTTTCCGCTTTTTGGATGGCATCCTGGGTTTCGGCGATTTCCTGATCGGCTTCCCGCACGGCGGGATAGTTGGGATCGAACTTGAGCGCGAGCTGCGTCCGCTTGACCTGCGCGGCCAACAAATTCGCTTGCAGATTTTCCAGCAGCGTACTGTCGGCGTTGGTGCTTTGCTGGGTCAGGATTCTGGGAGTCGTCGCCTTCAGCTGCGAGTCGTCATTTTTGAGCCGTTGCTGGTCGGCGGCGATGGATTGGCGCGCCTGATAGAGCGCCGCCTCGGAGTTGGCGACGTTCGTGGCCATGTTTGTGCGCAGCACGTCCGGGGCGGAGACGCCTTCCTTGCGGCTGAAATCGGTGAGCTGGGTTTCGTCGTTTGCGAGGGCCTTCCTATAATCCTCCGTTTGCTCCGTGAAAAATTCGGATGCCCCCGGCGGGCGCCGCATTCGCAGGTGCTTTTGAAGATAGAGTTGGCTCAAATTTTGAAGTACGCACGCCGGAGTCTGCGGATCGCCCAACGCGCCGTATTTCACCTCAAAGACATGGGAGGTTTTCTCTTCGCTGACCTTCAGCGATTTCGCCAGTCCCTTGGCGGCTCTCTCCAGCTTGGCTGCTTTTCTTTCCGCGGGATCCGCTGGAAGAAAAAGATCCGAAAGAGACCAATGGCCCTTCTCCGCCAGCCGGCAAGTCGCCGCCACCGAACGCAACATGTCTTGTCCCTGCAGGAGCGCAATTTCAGAAGTGATCTGATCGGTGGTGATTTCTTTTCCGGTTTGGACCGCAGCGTTTTGCCCTGTGGTTAATGCCGGATCGGACCGGTCCTGCTGCACCAGGATCTGGACGGTCGACGAGTAATAATTGGCCACCCAGAGCCACGCAAAAAGAATCGAAAGCACGAAGAAACATCCGAAGGTGGCGAGGACCAGATGTTTGTGGCGGAAAACGGGAGTCAGGATGTCCCGCAAAGTGAACTCGGGCAAGCCTTCGTCCATCCGCTTGGGAGGATTTAAATCCTTCATAGGGCCTCCAGATTTACGATTTTCTCGCGCCGGCGGGCTATCAATAGAATCCGAAGCCCGTTCCAATGCCGTACGGAACGTATTTACGGAATTTCGTTATGAATTTTTCGGGGACAATGATCATGTCGCCGGGCGCCAGCCGGGGATCTTCATTCACGTTCTTTCCGTGCAAAAGGTCGTTGACGTTAAACTTTTTAACCTCGATCCAATCGGGCGAGACGCGGTGGAAGAAAAACACCTGGGTTTTGGCCGTGGGCGCGAGACCGCCAGCCATGGCGATGGCTTCCGCAATCGTGGTCTCGTGGCGCAGTTCGTATTCGCCGGGTTTGCCCACCTGCCCGGAGACCATGAAATATGGCTTCTGAAAATCGACCAGGTCCACATCGATGATCGGGTCATGAAGAATGCCTGTGTACGCTTTCTTCAACGTGTCGACGACTTCCGGAACCGTCAATCCTTCAATGTGCACGCTTCCTGCGCCCTGCAAATTGATGTAGCCGTCCGGTTGCACCACGGCCTTCGGTTGGTCGAATTCAGGGGATAACGGAAAAGTAATCGATAGTGTGTCGCTGTGCTGAATTTTGTATCGCTGGTTGCGCCGCTGTAGCTGCGGCTGCCCGCTGTCCGGCTGCGTAATGGCGGGGTCCGCGGAGTCGGCAGCGGCGGCGGAAGCGGAAAGCTTCCCGCCTGCCTGCGCGCCCGCCCTCGCGGGGCAAAAACCAAGGAAAAGGAATAGCGCAACACCCATCACGCCGATTCCGGCCGACTTGTTCACCTTCATTTCAACCTCCGCACGACAAATTCTTTGCTTCTTATTTTTCTAATGGGATCGCCCGGCCCCGGCGTACGCGTTGTAATTCGCCGTTACAGTCACGAGATCGCTGGGAAGTTGGATCCATTGCCCCGGGGAGAGGACATCGAACGGGTCGTGAACCTTTGGATTCGCCGCGCGGATGGCTTCGACGATTTCCCAGTTGGATTGGCCGTAAAGTTCGAGCGCGAATTGGAAGAGCGTCTCGGAACGGAGGACTTGCACCTTCAATGGGACGGCCGAAAGCGCGGTTCGAGAGCGAGATGCTTCGCTTCGACTCTCGGCAACGCTGGCAACAGTTTTAACGGCGGGGACAGCCGCGGGATTTTGCGGCGGATTTGGTTTCTGCGTCTTTTGCGCCCGGTCGGATTCGGTGGATGCCTCCTCCGAAGCGCCGCCGGCCACCGACGCTGGCCCGGTCTGGCCGGCGGATGACGAACCCGTGGATGCGCTGCTTGTCGAATTTTCCGCGGGCTGAGGCTGGGGCGGATTGATTTGGTCGGGCAACTCTGCCGCGATCCCTGGTTTGGGAGCATCCGCCTTCAAAACGGCTCGGACAACTTTTCCTGAAATTTGTCCCGGCAACGTGTTCGCAAGCCCGAGTTTCGAACTGCTTAACGCGATGATCGATGCGGGCACAAACGCAAAGCAAGCGGCGGCGGCAATCCACTTCGTGCGGGAGGGGCGCGGAGGCGCGGAATCCGCGCGGCTCCAGGCGACCCGGCGAGAGATCTCAGCGAAACGGGCCGGTGGCGGGGCAGCAATTGGCGTCCACGGAACCGGTTCCTGCCACTTTAGTCGATCGTTGGTCTTGGCCGTGAAATCCAGATCGGAAACTACTTCTCCGAGGATGCCGGCTCCAATCTCTTTGGATTGCGTGGCGAATCCGATCGAGAGCGCCTGGAAGCACAGACTGTTGATATTTCTCGGAATTCCCTGGCTCACTCGCGCGATGATTTCAAACGCGTCGGCGGAAAATATCGGGCTTCCATCGTGGCCCGCCGCGCGCAGCCGATGGTCGATATATTTCGGAATTTCGTCGTCGCGAAAAGGTTCCAATCGGATCACGCTGGAAACGCGCTGGCGAAGTTGCATCATTTTCGGATCGGAAAGTTTCGCCGCCAATCCCGGCTGGCCCGCCAGGACGATGTGCATCAGTTTTTGCCTGGGGGTTTCAAAGTTGGAAAGCAGACGGACCGTTTCGAGAACTCTTTCGTCGAGGTTCTGGGCCTCGTCAATCACCACGATGACCTGCCGGCCGGCATTCAACTCTTGCAGCAAGCTTTCGTTGAGCGCGGCGTGCATCGCGACGGGGTCATGGGCCGCGGAGTGGATGCCGAGGTCGCGCAGCAAGGTGCGTAACAGTTCACGCGAGTCTCCTTCGGTTTGAAACAAAAATGCCGTTCGCGCCTTTTCCTGCAATGTCTCGAGAACGCGAAACAGCAAGGAAGTCTTTCCCATGCCCGGCTCGGCGACCAGGGCCGAAAACCCGCGCTTGCTTTCAATGGCGTAGAGCAGCGACGCGATGGCTTCCCTATGTGTCCGCCCAAAATAAAGAAATCGCGGGTCCGGAGTAACGCCAAAGGGTTGTTCGCGCAGTTTGTAGAATTCGAGAAACACGTCTAAATTCCCGCTTTCCAAATATTACATAGAGAACGAATTCTCCTGATCCCCCGCTGTCAGTAAGGCTGAGGCGCGGAAGAGGATGCATGGAAATTGCCCGCGGCAACGCGCGGCATCGCCAGGCGGGGCGAACTCAAGCGCTCGGTCGCAAAGCCGTCGATCTCCACTGCCGCGGATCTCCCGAGGATTTTCACGGAGAGAACCAGCCGCAGCGCGTCCTTCTTGCGGGAGACGATGCCCTCGAGACCCGCGAGCGGCCCGGCTTTGATCCTGACGAGATCGCCCTCGTTCAAGAAAGGATGCGGCTCCACGCGCAGAGTGCTCTCCACCATCCGCCGGATCGCCACAATCTCCGCAGCGGGAATTTCCGCCGGCACATTGCCGATCTTGATGATCGAATTCACGCCGGGTGTTGAGAGAATCGATCCCCACCGGCCCGCTTCGTTCCCGAAAAAAAGATAGCCGGGGAAAAGAGGCAGCGTGACGCGCTTATTTCTGTCCGACCAGCGATGAACGGCGTCGTACGTGGGCAGGAAAACCTCCAAGCCCTTGCTCAAGAGAGCCGTCGCCACCAATTTCTCGTGCTGGTGACGCGTGTGAACGGCAAACCACCGGGGAGTTTGTTCAGAGAGAACGCTTGAGGCTTGAATTGGATTTTGCATGTAGCTTCGCCCTTTGACTCCCAATTCCGAGCTTCCATTGCGTGCCGCCACGAATCCCGCATTCTCACAAAACATCGAGCGCTGGCCGCTCCAGGAATTAGCTGCATCCGGCCCGGCCGCCTCGCCGAAAATGCTGTGTGGCATATATGCTGGCTATTCGCCGCCCCGCTATCCCGAGTAGGAATCCTCGGTTTCCTGCAAAATCGTCCAGGCAGAAGCGACGGCGAATCCGCACATCCCTTTGCTGTTCGGCAGGATCTCAGTCCGCACCACTTGGCCGCTCATTTCCAGCCGCTGAAACATCGCGAACTCGCGCAAGTCGGGAAATCGAAATACCAAAATGATCTGCGCGCCCACCGGCGGGCAATTTTTTGACTGAATATAGGCCCCGCCCTCGCCGATATTGCGGCTGTGTCCTTTTGCCTCCCGTTGCGCCCCTTCGCTGCTGAACCAGGTAAACGAAACGGGCGCGCGTAACGGGTAGCGAATCTGGCGGCGCACGTCAGCGGTTGTTTCCCCGTCCAGGGCGCTGGCAGATTCTGCGAGATCGCAAGGCATTGCGGCTAGCTTCATGGCCAAAATCCATCCTCGCACGCCCGCATGTTAGGCGCGGCGCCGGAGCCTCACAAGAAGCGCAATGTCACAAAAGACGAAGCGTTTTGTCTCCTCCACTCGAGGTGGGCCACAAGTCTTCGGCGGCGTGTAAAAATCTCTGGTGAATCAGGTGAGGATCATTCGTTCACGCCGGGGGGAGAAGATTCCGCCAACCGGCATGGACAAATGTTTCTTTTAGCTAAAGTGAAAAAATCGTGGACGTAGGGTGATCTCCCACGAAGCACGCAGAAACCGAGCCAGGACGCAAGAAATTTCGACGATTTGAGAATCCGGAATGGGCAACGGGCTGCCGCAGTCTCGCATCGCATACGTCGAGAGGCGGCATGTTCGGCACAGCGAACATCATCTTTTCCATGCTGTGCGAATACTTTCAACTCGCTTCGGATGCGTTGAGAGACACACAGCTTCAGATCGCGCCAGTCCCGCCTCCTCTGCCGCTGCCCCAGCCGTGCTTGACTTTGCTCCCCGGTGAAGGAAAGACCGGACGAGTTTTCCAACTTTTTTTGAATTGAACTACAGGATTTTGTGGATAACGCAGCAGCTATTGTTCGGTGTTACAGTTACAGGCCGGCTGCATAGAAGCCAGGGGCGTGGGAATGCATTTGGAACTAAAGGCGGCCAGGGCTTGATGAAGACAGTTCGAGGGCGGCGTGGACCGCAGGAGGAAACCGGGGGCGGGGGATGGAAGGTGGGGGCGATGCGAAAAGGGAAATTGAATAATGGATACCCGGTTCGAGTTTTGGTTGCTGAACCTTGCCGGCTGAGCTGCGAATTGATGGCCGCGGCTCTTTGCCGGTATCGCCGGCGACTATCAGTCGTAGCTTGCGCCACCGATCCGGCCCAAGTGCTGAAGGCCTACGCGGCCAAGAAGCCCGAAGTCTGCATCATTAGTTCGCGGCTGCGGGACGGCAATTCAAGCGGGATCGGCGTGGCGCGCGAACTGCACGCAGCGCATGAAGAGGCTCACGTTCTCATGCTGATCGACTCGCTCGAGCGCGCCTCCGTCGTGGAGGCCTTTCGCGCGGGCGCGCTGGGTGTTTTCACCCGAGATGGGGCCTTCGGCGACCTTTGCCTGGGCATCCAAAAAGTGAGCACCGGCCAAATCTGGGCCAATAATGAGCAGCTGCAATACCTGGTCGAATCCATCGCGGATGGAGGAGGTTCGCCGGTGGTCACCGACGCGGCCGGAAATCCGCTGCTGACCCGGCGAGAACAAAGCCTGGTCGATCTCGTGGCCCAGGGCCGCACCAACCGTGACATTTCCCGCGAGCTGAATTTGAGCGAGCACACGGTCCGCAATTATCTTTTCCGGATCTTCAATAAGCTGGGAACTTCAAACCGGCTGGAGCTTGCCCTTTACGCGCTCAATCATAAGGAAGCAGGCAAGGAACAGCTGGTCACCCAAGGTTAGCGTCGAAATTCCGCGGAAGGGAAACGAAGTCCCGAATTGGAACCCCCCAAAATTCTGCAGGACTGCGCGCCTTCAAGCCCGACCGCAGTAAGCGCTCTGCACGCAAATCTTTCCGAATGTGACGAAAGTACACATACCCGCCATCCAGTGAAAAGAGGGAAGTTATGCCATTCGAAGGGGTTGCGGGCGTTTATGTATGGTAATCGACGTGCTGACCACAAAATCGATGTCTGCTACGGCACGGTTTGTTTGGTCTAATGTGAAGTCAGCGAAACACATTATTTTTCGCTG
>Ga0335078_10008322_pt1 | contig 15420 bp, 14 predicted proteins | sample Lox_Sample_32_FD_206711 | JGI IMG/M metagenome (GOLD analysis project Ga0335078, IMG submission 206711) | Soil microbial communities from Loxahatchee National Wildlife Refuge, Florida, United States - Lox_Sample_3.2 | ecosystem: Environmental > Terrestrial > Soil > Wetlands | place: USA... | reverse complement strand
ACGCAAGCCAGCCGGCCAGGCGCGACTTGACCGGGCACCAGTGAGGCAGCCCGGGCGGCCCCCGATTGAGCGGGCCGTGAATTGCTGACATCCCGACATCGACGGCCGGACGCTAAACCCCCAGGTCGGGCCGGGGACTCAATAAACGGCTACCGGAGGTCTGGGTCCTCGACCAGGTGATAGATGAAATCGAGGGGCATTGCCAGGTCGGAGTTGAATACCCCGGCACGGTCGGCGAAACATGAACCGTCGTAGAGGAAGGAGCTCTTGGTTGGATCGTCGGCGAACCGGCGTTTGCACAGTGCGATCGAGGCCCCGGGACACGTCGAGGCCGATATAGCCGGGATATTCGGCAATGGAGAGTTGATGACCGTCACCGGAGCCGAACTCCATGACCGATCGCACGCCGTGTTTGCGTACGCCCGGAAGTGGGCGCACCAGCTCCTTAACGGTCATCGTGATCTTCTCTCATTCCCCTGCTTCCACCACGCGACCGAGGGCAGGCGCTCAGCAATCGCCGCGGCACAGGCGACGTAGTTTCCTTCGACGAAGGTCTCGAGGTCGGCGTCCCAGCCGCGATAGAACTCAACGCCGCGGGGGGTGAGCTTTCCCAGGCGGTAGCCAAATGGCTCGAGCAAATCGAATGCGTCGTAGAGGAATGAGCGCGAGTAGAGCCACCGGTGGTTGTACTCGAATTGTGTGATCATGATGCGCTGATCGGCGAAGAGTCGCCGCGCCCCGCGCAGGACGGCCAGGTCGTGCCCCTCCGTGTCGATCTTGACGAGCGTGATGTGCTGAAGGCCGGTGCGGTCGGCATACGCGTCCAGCGTGGTCGTCGCCACTGCCTCAGTGGCGGCGCCGTCAGGGACGCTGGGTTGCGCGTGCAGCGAGTTCGTTCCCGCGCCAGGTGCGGCCACGTGCAGGGTCGACCGTCCGGACATGTCGCTGAGGGCCACTTGGTGCAGGCTCACCCCCTGTCCTCCAAGCGCCGCCGACAGACGCGCGAAGGTGTACGACGACGGTTCGAAGGCATGCAGGTCGAGGTCATCGAGCCGTCCTACCTGCCGCGCCGCGCCGCGCATCGCATCGGACCACTGGCCGACGTTGGCACCGACATCCACGACGTGAATGTCCCGGCCAGCCGGCGAGAGGCCAAGGGTCCACCGCTGCAGGGACGATTCGCCGTTGGTGCGCAGGTCGTTGGGAACGTCGAGGCAGGCACGCCGGAACACGAACCGTGCGGCGCGAACGACATGCCGACGGCCTACGGCGCGGCAGGCGACGTCCGTGCCGGACGTGGCGGCTCGGCGAAGTGCGGACATCGGCTCCCTCACGACTCCGGCTCAATTTGCCCGGGCGCGATCGGCGTACTCAGGCTTGTCCCGTCGTCACCGCGCGGCAGCCGCCATAGGCAGCGCAGCATCGCGGCAAGCGCGATGCCGTAGGCGACCGTCGAGGCGATTGCCGCACCCGCCACGCCGACGATCGGCAACAAGGCAAAGAGCAGCGCAACCGTGAAGATCGCCGCCAGCCCCTGCGCCCATGCCACAACGATCGGACGATTCCTGCCCCGCAACAGGTCGCCTGCAACCTGCCCGCACGCCAGGAAAACCGCCCCGGGGGTCAGGATCCACAGCAGCGGTACGGCTCCCCGGTAAGCGGCGCCGAAGACCAGGGGCACCAGCCAGTACGCGACCAACGCGAGCGGCACGAGCATGCCCGCAGCCAGGGCGGCGCTGCCGAGGACCGCGAGCTGCTGAAGCCGGTGCGTTGCGCCGGAGACCGCGCGCTGCGAGGCGAGCCGCGGAAATGCGACGTAGCCGACCGCGGCGACCAACGGGACCGGGAGCGACGTGAGCGAGACCGCGATCGCGTAACGACCGAGGTCCGCCGTCGACACGGTCAGCGACAGCACGAGCTTGTCCAGTTGCGCGTTGAGGACCGCAGGCGTCGAGCCGGCGATACTCGCGGCGCCGTACGCCGCGAGCGGCCGGAACAATCCGGCATTCACCCGCCCAGGCACCAGCTCGGTGCGCCTGCAGCAGCGGTAAGCCCAGCCGAGCTGAAGCAGCATGGTCGAGGCGAGGACGGCCAGCGCGGTGTCCAGAGTGAGCAGCCGAAGCCCCCACAGCAGGGCGATCAAGATCAGGCTGAGCGCCGGCTGGCTCACCCGCACCACGTTCCACCGGTGCAGATCCCGGGCCTGAAGCGAGGAGGTGTAGCTGGCTCCGACGAACGCCACGATCGAGGAGGCGAAGGCGATCCGGTAGCCGACCGTCACCATCGGGTTCCCGCGGGCGAGAAACGGGGCCAGCAACATCCCGGCGGCGATCGCGAGCGCGCCGGTCGTGAGCATCATCACTCGCGAGGTCGCCACGTATTCACGGGCGCGCTGCGGATCACGGGCGACGTAGAAGCACAACGCGGCCGGCTGGCCCACGTCCCCGACCATGAGCGCGACACCGAACCACGCCGTGATGGCCGCGTATTCACCGCGCACAGCCGGCCCGAGTACGCGCGCCAGGATCACGCCGCCAAGCCCAGCAGCCACCGTCGACGCAAGATTGAACCCCGCCGTGCGCGCGACGCGATGGCCGACGCCGGGTCGGCGCAAGGTCGTCGCGAGCCCCTGCAGCCGACCCGGTGCAGCGCGCGATGTCACTGCCCCTCGGCCCTGCGTGTCAGGTCGCGGGCCAGGGTGTACGGGACAGCCAGATTTCGCAGCGGATCCGCCATTGGGCAATTCCTTAAGGGCGATCAAGGTCAGGTTCTGGGTGACGATGTGGCCACGCAGGACACGCGTCTCAGTTGGAGCGCGATCTTGCGCAATGTGCTGATTGGCTGCCACGGCTGCACGCGCGGCGCTCACCAGGCCGTGAGCAATCGGCGGGCAAGGCAGGACGGTGACCGAGCCGAAGCCGGCCGCGACCGCGATCTGCCGGACGCTACGCGCCGTGTACCAGGGCTCGTAAGTGAAATCTCCGTAGCGGATGCGGCCGCTGAACGGGCTGATAGCTTTCGGCACCCGGGCGATGAGGACCCCGCCCGGGACCAGCGCGGCAGCCACGTGGTCAAACGCACCGAGCGCCTCGTCCTTGGCCAGATGCTCCAGCACATCGGTAGCATGGACCGCAGCGAGTCGGCCAGTGCGTGCCTTGATAGTGTCCCGGTAGTCGCCCTCCCGGACCCGGTCCAGACCGGCCGCGTCCGCGAGGGTCACCTGCTCCGGGGTGATATTGGTGCCCTCGACGTTATAACCGTCGGCGAGCAGCAGCCGCACAAGCTCCCCCTGTTCGCAGCAGATTTCTACGAGCAATCTGGCACTCGGCGTCAGCAGTTTGCGAGGCATGCACCTCGTACAGTCGGCCCCGCGGAGCCGGTCCTGGATTGGCTTCCGGGTGATGCCATGAGCTTTGGTCCCCCGCTCCGGCGGTCCTCTCTTGACTACGACGAAGTAATGGCCGCGAAGGCGCTTCACGCGAGCCAACGGCTGGTCGAGGCGTCTCCGTTGCACATCCGGTTCCCTCCACGTCATATGCTACTCGTCACGAAACCCCATTTCGGTGAACGCGTGAAGCGGCCGAGTCATGCGGAGAACAGCATTCCCAGGCAACGTTACAGCGTAACTTGATGACGATCAATAATTTTAATTCCGGTGTGGATCGGAGGCAGCTGCCGATAGAATATCGGGCATTTCGAAGAAAGTTACGATGCGAGCCACATTGGGCAGGGATTTGCGTTTAACCGGGGTGCCGTTTGGGACGCTGATGGCTGTTGCGCCCAGCGCTTACTGTCCTTGTAGCCCAGCCCATGCGGCCCTTTCGACTCCTCGGTTCCGCTTGTCCAGATATGTAATAATTGGCCCCGATCTGGCCAGAATAGGTTTTGTCGCGTCTACGGTCCCTGCTCACTGGTATGACGACCGGCACCGTCAGCGCCGACCGGTTGAGTAGCTAGGGTCACCGTCCCAGATCAGCGGGCCGCGGCGGACGGAACGGTGAGCATATTCTCATCGGGTTCTGCCGGCGCCACCGCCACCAGCCGCCCAGCGCGCATTTGCTGCAACCGCGCGCCGTGCCCCGCTGTGGATTCGGTGGCACGGGTGGTCATGGCGATCTCCATCCGATAACGCCCACGTCCTAATCTTTAAAGACGCGGGAGGCCACAACGGCTCCCCCGGCAGTGACTCACTTTTTCCCGGCCACAAAAACCAACCGTCCAAGATACCTCGGATCGCAGGCCTGGCATGAGGAGGTCGACGCCTCTTGAGCATGTCCGCCATAGCGAGGCGCCCCAGGCGAAACATTAGGTATGCAGTAAGCAAAACCTGGACTCTTGAGCCATGATGCTTACGAGCGAACCATACCGTATTGCGCATAACATAGTACACTGATGCAGTGGATGTCCGTGTGGACTCTCCCGAATGGAACGCGATAGCGGATGGAACAACGACGACGCGCCACCCCCGCTTCTTCGTTCTCAACGAAATGTCCACGTCTTCAAAGGTAAGAAAGAAGCTTCCGTCCCATCCAATATCTGTTATAATTTCTTTTCGGCAGAAAATTGGTGCGCCAGTGGCCCAGTCGTTGTCGATAAGATCATAAGAGTCACATCCACCATCAACATTAGCGCCTTTCAATGGAATATCAATGGGCAAACGTAGAATTCGACTGTATGTGCGGTTACCGTATGCATATTTCCAGTTCAGTATCGCATTATTTGTGCCAGGATGATACACGTAAGGGGCCACTATTCCAACATTCTCGACGTCAAACGCTGAAACGCAGTCGTGCACAGCGGCCTCATCCATTGTTATATGTGCATTGAAGAAAGCGTATACATCCGCGGGGCATGTCGTTGCTCCCAGCTGGCACGCGTCTCCAAAACCGATGTTCCTCTTCGGTATCAGCCATCTGCAGGAAGTATTCTTCAAGCTCTCTGGTTGCTGAGACAGATCGTTAGCAATTACGACAATGTCCGAGAACACGCCAAGGTTCGAGTGACTCAAGACGGCTCGGATTATTCGTTGCTGATCCCCGTAGTGCACCAGCACTGCGACAACTCGCCTCGTTGTCACAGTCTGTTCGTCTAGCTCGCTCAAGCTGTTGCATTCCAATTCATCAGTAGCTACAAAGAGGCCGGTCCCACAGCGTCAGTCCATTCAGAGGTCAGACTTGGCCCACTACGCGCCGCGCACCCGCACATGGCCTAGATTCGCACTTTAGAGTAATATTCCACATCGCTCGATCTCGTCAAAAACATTGAGCACCTCCGCGCAGGGACTTGGCCTTTGGAGTGGGCCGCATAGGCATTTAGGCTCTTTCGGAGATACATAACTAGGGTCGGACCGCCTCCACGTAGACGCTCTCGTCTGCGCGTTCTGCCAGGTTAAGAGCTCCCGGATCGGCGATATTCGTCATTCCAGGCGACATAATTCTCACACTGGTAAACTCGGCATCCCGCAGTAGTACCGCCAACGAGCGACCGTCATACATCCAAAGGTGATGCCGTGGTCCTATCAGCGCTGCCCGCAAACGAGGGAATATCCCAATAGGCCGCAGTTGTCCCATGCGGGTTCCGGCAATGAACTGGTTGGCATCACCAGTAGTCACATAGTTTCGTACGAGTCGTGCAAGGTCGGGCGCTGCTAGACGTATGATGCCGCCAGACCGGAGAACTCTTCTTACTTCTAGCAGGAATGCCCCTGCCTCCCGGCGGTCAAGATGCTCGATCATATGGGAACTATATATGACTTCGACAGAGTTGCTTGCAAACGGGATCCGCAGGCTGGCGTTGGCGAATCGGATCCTCTTGTGATTTGCAACCTTAGCGAACTCGCGTGAGTTTGTGGGCAGGATCCGTGTGCTTGAGAGCAACTGCAGAACCAAGGGCCACCGTGCCATCCGCACTACCCATGAGTTATCAAGATTGATCCAGCCATCCGTTGGTGTGGCACCGCATCCAATATTGACTTGCACAGAGCCCCCCGAGAAATTGTCACCCAGGTGTCCAAGGTACATCCGCTGATCTGAGTCCCTGCATCGCGGTTACGATGCAGGTAGATATATGGATTACATCATGCCATTCAGCTGCCCTTCCTGCGTGTTGCGTCACGCTCCGCTTGGCTGCTATCAGGGCTAATGCTTGAGGAGCCACGTCGCCGTGCGGAGTACGACGGCTACATCCCTGCGGACGGACCGGTGCAGCAGGTAGTCGAGATTCAACGCGACCTTCGTGTGTAGCTGGTGGCGGACAAAGTGTCTCTCTGGGTCGGCCAGACCGTCCAAGCTTGCGGCGTCCGCGGAGAAGTACAGCTGGCCGGGTCCGGTGAGGCCGGGCCGCACGCGCAAAATGCGTTGTTCCTCCGGGGTGTATTCAGCCACATAGCGGGCTACCTCTGGGCGCGGCCCGACCAGGGTCATGTCACCGTGAAGGACGTTCAGAAGCTGCGGGAGTTCGTCGGCCTTAGTTGCGCGCAGCACGGCCCCAAGTCGTGTGATGCGTGGGTCATGCTTGCCCGTGATGAGCGCCCCGCTCCTGTCGGCTCCGCAGACCATCGTGCGGAACTTCACCATGCGAAATGGGCGGCCACCGCGGCCGACCCTCTCCTGGAGATACAGGGCGGGTCCACGGCTGGTCGCGCACACCGCAAGCGCTATCGCGATCAGCGCGGGAGTGAGCGCAAACAGGGCGAGCGCAGCGACGACGAAATCGACGGAACGCCGCAACGTGCTGTCGGGCCGGATCGTGGCTTGCGCCGGCGCGCCTACCAGCGAGAATGGGTTAACGTTCATGGCGCCACCTCACGGAGGAGTCGGAACGGTTCGGCGTATCCCCTGCTCACCTGGCTGCCCCAGTAGGCTGCGCGCTCGACAAGTGCGCGGCGTGAGCGCGGATGCGGATAATCGCGCAACTCGGTCTCGTAGCACTCGATCGCTTCGAGCTTGGCATCCAACGTGTCGGTTACGTCGACGAAGAGGTTCGGGGCGAGGGTGGAGTCGCCGTAGGGCCAGGCCCATTCCGTGGAGGAAGGTGTTTCGAACACAGCGAACCGTCGCAATCCGGGCAGACTGTATGGTCGGCACGCGATCCATGTCGCCCGCGCGACGATGCCGTGATCTGCGTTAACGTCTCCAGGGAAGTGGGTGTAGACCGATTCTGGTCTTAGCCGTTCCATGATCGCCTCGACTCGCTGGGTGACAGTGAGCAGAGGAAGCGAATCGAGTCGCTGATCCGGCAGATCCTCGAATGCAACTGAGGCGAACCCCAGGAGCTGGGCAGCGCGCTGGGCGCTCTTGCGCAACGTCTCCACCATGCCATCGTCGTACCGGCTGCTCGCGCCTTCAGACATGATCACGGCGTGAACCTCTTCGCCGACGCGAGCGTGGGCGGCAAGGGTTGCACCCGCCCCGAGGACCTCGTCGTCGGGGTGCGCGGCGATGACAACGATGCTCACGACGACCCCACCTCGGCCAGCAGGGGCTGTGGTCCGAGGCCTAGCGCCCACAATGCGGTAGCGGAGTCAACCGGGTCGAATCGGACCCCGGGCCTAATGCCCGCCACCTCTGGCAGTGTGGTGAAGTGCCAGGGCGGCTGCCCCGGGGCGGAGATCTCTGAAACCGTGAGGCAACCAGCCGCGGTTGCGACGGTCATGCCATCCGGGCCAACGGCAAGCACAGTTCCTGGCGGCGCGGCGGCCGGTGCCGGATCCCCGCAGCCGAGCGGCCCGGATCTCCAGAGCATGATCTGGCGACCGCGAAGTCGGGTAAAGGCACCCGGATAGGGCCGCGTTTGTCCGCGGATCCAGTCGTGCAGGGCCGACACTGGACGATTCCAGTCCGTGATGCCCATCTCAGGGGTCCGCTTGGGCAGAAAGTCGCCCTCAAATTTGCACTGGGGGCGCCGTGGCGCCATGCCTGCGAGCAGCGCGGGAAGATGCGACCGCAGCATGTCGGCGCCGACCGCGCCGACCCGCGCATACACCGTGGCGCAGGTGTCCTCTGGCCCAATTGCGATTGTTCGCTGATCTACGATATCGCCGGTGTCCGCCGCCGACGCTAGCAACATCATCGTATTACCGGTGATCGTCTCGCCGTGGATGATCGCCCAGTTGACAGGGGCACGACCGCGATGAGCGGGCAGCAGCGAGGCGTGGCAGCCCACGCAGCCATGCGTCGGCAGGCTGAGCAACTCACGGCCGATGAGGCGCGACCAACCGATGACAACAAGCAGGTCAGGACTGAGGGCGCGGATACGCTCGACGGCCGACGGCTCGTTGACATCGGTAGTACGCAGCACAGGCACATGGTGCCGCCGGGCAAGGGGAGCGAGGTCGACGAACCCGCACACCCGCGAGGCCTGGTCAACAGGCTGCGTCACGATTGCGGAGAGCTCGCAAGGACTTTCCAGTAGCGCCATCAACGCCGGTTCTGCCTCATGGACCGCGCCGATGAACACGACTCTGCTGCGTCGCAGGGCCATTTCGTCTCCTTCGTTCCCGGTTGTGAGATCTCGGCTACGCCTCTTGTGCAGCACCGAAGACCAGCAGCGCGGCGCGCTGGAAGGCACTTCCTGCTCCCTCCCGTGAAGCTGTGGGTGCAGGGCGTCCGGCGGCGTTGACGCATTGCGCGCCGCCGGACGGCCTCGTGCTCAGCGAGCGTGGCGGGGGACCAGATCCGTCACCGCAGCGGCCACCCGCGTGACGTCCGCGTCTGACATCGCCGCGTAAAGGGGCAGCGACAGCATGCGCGAGTAGCTGTCCTCACATACCGGGAACTCACCGCCGCTGTAACCGAAGCGTTGCCGGAAGTGGGATGTCAGGTGCAGCGGCGTGAAGTGGACGCTGGTGCCGATACCGAGCCGGTCGAGGTCTTCGATGAGCTGGTCGCGGCGGAGGCGGGCGGCGCCCGCCAGCCGGAGCGGGTACAGATGCCAGGCGGAGCGCATGCCGTTTGCGACCGTGGGCAGTTCGACCAGATCCCCGAGCGCGGCGAAGGCCTCGCCGTATCGGGCGGCGATCGCGCCGCGGCGCCTCCTGATGGCGGGCTCCCGGCGGAGCTGGCTCAGGCCGAGCGCCGCCTGAAAGTCGGTCAGGTTGGCCTTGAAGCCGGCCTCGGCCACCTCGTACTGCCAGCTCTTGCTGTGCCGGTAACGGCGCCAGGCGTCACGTTCGATGCCGTGCAGCCGGAGGCGCGCCACCCGGTCTGCCAGCTGCTCGTCCTCGGTAGTGAGCATCCCGCCTTCACCGGTGGTGATGTTCTTGGTCGCGTAGAACGAGAATGTGGTCACATCCGCGATGGAGCCGACCGGCCGGTCACCGACGGCAGCGCCCAGGGAGTGCGCGGCGTCCTCGACCACGGCAATACCCCTATCCTTGGCCATTTTGAGAATCTGTTCGATCTCGCAGGGGTGGCCGCCGTAGTCGACGGCGATGATCGCCTTGGTCCGAGGCCCGAGCACTCGCTCGATCTGCGCGGGGTCGATCTGCATCGTGACCGGGTCGATGTCGGCGAACACCGGTGTCGCGCCGACGTGTTCGATCACCTGCGCGCACGAGCAGAACGTCAGCGGCGTCGTGATGACCTCGTCGCCCTCGCCGACATCCAGCACCACCAGTGCGAGGTGCAACGCCGCGGTGCCGGAGGAAAGTACCATGGCTCGGCTTGCGCCTACATGAGCGGCGAAGGCCGTCTCGAACTCGCGGCAGAGCGGGCCGTGGGTCAGCCAGCCGGACTCAAGCGCTCGCCGGACAGCCACGATGTCCTCATCCTCGACCGACGGACGATGAAATGGCAGGTACTCCTGGGCCATTGCGGTCGCGGGACGCTCTGGCTCGGCCTCGCCTGATGGGCTCCGCCCGATCTCGGCGGGTTCACTGAGAAGGTCCTCCGCCTCGTCCGGCTCGCTAACGCTGTCCACCTGGCTGCGTGTGCCTTGCGCGATCGTCTTGATGGGGATGGCGCTCACCCTGCTATCTCCTCCGCCCACGACCGGCGCAGTGGCGCATCGCGCCAGCTACGTCGTGCCCGCGCCCGGAGAGCTGCCACCCGAGATAGCCGTCCATGCCCGGAATGAGAATTCTCATCGTTTTTCCCCCGTAATTCGCGCTGCTTCTGCCTGCGGCGGCGACTGGTCAAGAACGCCACAGAAGAACGGCCGCATAAGGCGACGATCTTTGCCTGCCCGGAAAGACGGATGCCAAACATCCTTGCAGCGACGGAAAGCCCTATTGGTTCGCCGACCGTTGCCGAAGGTGAACCGGGCCTGGTTTGGCCATTACCCGAGGAGTTGGCTTCGCGTCCGCAGCCCAGCCAGCCTTGGGACCGATTTCGAGTGGGCACCGTCACGGGACCCGCACCCGGCCGGTGAGGGAGAGCGCCGCCGCGCCGTGCAAAAATGCAGGTGCGAGTGCGCCGACACGACCAGTGTGGCACGACTGGCGCCGGGAGCGCCCGGGTTCAAAGGCTTGCATCCCACAAATCGGTTAGTGAGGTCGCGAGGTCGCGGCGGGGCTTCCAGGCCAAATCCTCGCTGGCGCGAGTGATGTCGGCCTGCTGCCACGGTATGTCTGCGGTACGTGCCAAACCCGGCGCATCCTCATGCACCGTACAGGTGCACCCGCTGATCGCGAGCAACTCATTAACTACCGCGCGCGCCGGCATGCCCCGTCCACTGCCGATATTGACCACCGGGCGAGGAGGCACCGGCGCGGCCACGGCAGCGATCACGGCGTCCGCAAAGTCGCAGACGTCGACGAAATCCCGCACGATATTCAGCGACCTTAGCCGCACATCGGTACCGTGCGCGCGTGCCCGGCGCAGCTCGGCGGCCAATCGGCCAGGTAGGCCGGTCTGCGGTGCGCCCGGGCCGACTGGGTTGAACACACGCAGCACAACGGCGTCGAGTCCGGCCGTTCTGGCGAGCTCTACTAGCCGGGTACCGGCCAGCTTGGTCACCCCGTACACGCCAGCCGGCCGGGGCGGAATCGTCTCGGTCATCGGAACGCCTGGCTCGACGCGCCCGTATTCGGCGGCAGACCCAATGTGGACAAGCCGTGACGATGTCCCTGCCAGGAGCATCGCCGTTACCAGCGCGTACGCGCCATTGACGTTGGCTGCCGCCAGCACATCCGCACCGCCGTCGGTCGCTCCGGCGCAGTTCACCACGGCATCCGGAGCCACATGCGAGAGAATCGTGGCGATCCGGGCTGGGTCATCCCCGGCAAGGTCGACTCGTTGGTGGCGTCGTGAGTCAGGCAGCTCAGACCGGCCCGCCGTGACCACCTCTATCCCGGCGCCGGAGGCTCGGCGCCGGACGTGTGCACCGAGGAACCCGCTCGCACCGATGACCATGAGGCGCATTAGGCCCATTCGGTGGACTTCCCCGAAATCAGGCCAAATTCGGCATTGGCGCGATCGTACTGGTCGGGCCGCTCAAATATCAAACCAATACTCCTTCAATGCATGATCCCGGGGCGGAGCGTCGAACCCGTAAAACAAGCTCGGCGTACGCTGGCGGTTCTTCGTGTTGAAGGCTGAAGCGCATAAGCGCTGCAGTCAGCAGCGAGCGTTCCGGGTGCCCGTAAGACAATTGCTCGCTGGGTCATAGCAGCGTTGCGACCACGCGAGCAGCGTAGCTTTCCGGGGCGAAGCATTCACGTGACCATTCGGCGGCACTTTTTCCCATCCGCGCTAGCCGCTGGGGATCCTGCAGCAGGTCCCTGAGAAGCATCGTCAGGGCGGCGGTCGTCTCGTCCGATGGGGCAACGCCCGTGACCCCGTCGATGAAGGCGTCGCGTGAGCCGCCATACGCCGGTCCGACGACGGGTGTCCCGGCGACCTGCGCCTCTAGCAGGACAAGGCCGAAACCCTCACCCGAAGCGTGCCGGCCAGGCCTGGTGCGAGTTGCCAAAACAAAGAGATCCGCCGAGGCTAGCTCACAAGCGAGTGCGCGGTCGGTGAGCCGTGGCCGCAGGGTGCAGAAAGGACGCTCCTGCACCAGTTGTTGCAGATCGGCTGGCGGTCGGCCGCTACCGGAGACGGTCACGCGGATGTCTGATCGGCCCAGGGCTGCGACCGCGTCCAGCAACTGGGGAAGGCCCTTGTCCCGCCAGACCTCGAGCCTGAACGCGGTCAGCAAATTGAGTCCCGGGTCAGGTGGCCGGGCAATAGTGGATGCCTCCACGAGCGTGTGAAACCACTCCCGGGACAGACCTGGCGCCAGGATAGTTGCTTGCCTACCGCGGGCGAGCACGCCCGCGGTGAAGCTGCTAATCGCAACCACACGCACGCCAGGGCGGCGCATCAGCTGTTTCTCGACGTGCCATCGGGGCCGAAAGCGGGCCCCCCAGGCGTCAGCGCCGTAGCACATGACCGACATGCCGGAGACTTGGCGTTGCCGGGCGAGCAGTGATGCCACCGGCAGCAGCGCGCGGTGTGCGACGACAAGACGAGTTGGCGCTCGGCTCGCCCGAAGTTGTGCATTCGCGCTGGCGAGTATCCGGGCATGGGCGGCCGGGCCGGGGCGGCTGAGGTCGATCCGCTGGTATTCGACACCTTGCGTCGTGAATGCCCATTCCAGTGTTTCCACATAACGCTCGATGCCCCCGCCGAGGCCACGGGACGGGGTCAGCAGGAGCGCCCTGCCGCTCATATCACGCACCCAAAGTGAGCGCGAGATACTAGGTTTTCCACGCAACAGTCCGGAACAAGCCGCGCGGCAAGCCCTGCTCGCATCTGAACCTCCGATCGAACATTGAGTTATAAGTATATACGAAGCCTAATCAATGGCGCGTGATCTTGCCTAGGGAGCCGATGTGCCGCTGCGGACAGCGCTTTAGCAACAACCCACCGCTTGGTCGTCCGAAGGCGGCTACCGCAGGCCTTTTCCGCTGCCTAGGTCTACACATCGACCGAAGGAGCCTGCGTTATCTCCGGCCTTGTACGGACGCCGTCGATCCGCCCCTGCTACGGCAAGGTCGGCCGACTACACGCGCGCCAAGATCAGGCTGCCAAGCCCAGCGGCTACCGTCGACGTAACATTAAATCCTGCCGTCCGCGCCACGCGTCGGCCGACGTTCCGGCCGGGCGCAGAGTGGTGGCGAGTTACTGCAACCGGCTCGGCGCGGTGGCGCCGTCACAGGATCTCAACGTTGGCGCCGGATAGCCGGTTTCTGCAGTCGAGGATCCAGGCCGCTTCACGCTGCACGAGCTCGTAGTCGATGTCGTCGTGGTCGGTGAGCACGACCACCGCATCGGCGGCCCGTGCCACGGTGGCGTCCAGTCCGAGGCGTGGGGCCTCCTGCGCTAGGTGGTCCGCGGGCACGTGCGCGTCGACCGCGCCGACACGTGCGCCGAGGCAGACGAGCGAACGCGCGACGCGGGTAGCAGGAGACTCCCTGACGTCGGAGGAGTTCTTCTTGTACGCCAGGCCCAGCAGCAGGATGGTGGCGCCGCGGACGGGCCTGCCACGTCGGTTTAGACCATTCATGACCCGTTGCACAACGTGGTCAGGCATGTGTTCGTTGATGTCGTTGGCGAGTTCAACGAGGCGGAATCGGCGGCCAGTCGCCTGCTGCGCGTGCCATGACAGGTAGGTCGGGTCGATCGGCAGGCAGTGCCCGCCGACGCCGGGCCCGGGGTAGAACGGCATGTAGCCGAACGGCTTGGTGGAGGCCGCATGCACGACTTCCCAGGCGTCGACGCCGAGTTCCCGCGCGAACATCGCGAACTCGTTGACGAGCGCGATGTTGACATGCCGGAACGTGTTCTCGAGCAGCTTTGTCAGCTCCGCCGCGCGCGCGGACGACATCGGGACGACGTCGGCAACCAGTTTGCTGTAGAAGTCCCTGACGGCGGCGAGCGACGCGTCGTCGATGCCAGCCACGAGCTTGGGTGTCGCCGTGAGGGTCCAGGTCGTATTGCCGGGGTCCACGCGCTCGGGGCTGTAGCCGAGCGCGAAATCCGCCCCGGCGGTCAGGCCGCTGTACTTCTCAAGGATCGGCCGCAGCAGATCCTCCGTTGTGCCGGGATAGGTGGTTGATTCCAGCACGACAAGGCTGTCGCGCGTCACGTAGGGAGCCAGGTCACGGGCTGCATCGGTGACGAACGACAGGTCCGGTGAGCGGTCACGCAACGGCGTCGGCACCGTGATCACGGCAACCGTGAACCCGGCCGCGTCGGCGTAGTCGCCGGTCGCCGTGAACCGGCCGGAGCCGAGGGCAGCGCGTAGCCGTTCATCGCTGATGTCGTCGACGTAGGACTCGCCCCGCCGCAACCGCTCGACCCGGTGCGGGTCCAGCTCGACTCCGACCACGCCGTACCCCAAGTCGACGGCGACCATGGCGAGGTTCAGGCCGACATAGCCCTGGCCGATCACGGCCAACTTCCGCAGCGGTTCAATCATCGGGCTTATTCCTTCTGTGCGACGAAGGTCAGATTCTGGGTGACGCTGTGCCACTTAGCGGCACTTAGCGGGTGCGAAAAACGCCCTGACAGCCTGCGTTTCCGAGCCAGGAGACAATGTCGTCGTGGGTGTCTGTCCCGGCAGACTGGCCATCGCGAGAATACGCCGGATCCCCGGGGTGCTCACGATTGTTCCGTCCCCAGTCCAGCAATTTTGAAACAAGATGAAATGGCAAATCGATAAAAGGGCACTTAAGCAGAAAGCCGGGCAAAACACAGAGGCTCTCCGCGGCTCTCAGGTTTTGGGTTGTTGCTGATTTCTGCGGCGTGTCGGTCCAAAGCGGGCAGCCGGCGTCCCGGTAGCGTGCCGTGCCGGAAGGTGACGGTACGCGACAGGGCGGGGGCTGACGGTGGCGGGGTCGGTGTGGGATGAGGTGCCCGGCACCGAGCATGCGGTGGTGCTGCGGACGTATATCGAGCGGTGGCCGCGCAAGGACCGGGCACCGGAGAAGGTGCTGATCATCGTGGCCGGGCCGGATGAGGAGACCCGGCACCGGTGCCCGCGGTGCGGGCAGCAGGGCAGGCCCGTGGAGCATGACGTGAAGCGGTGGCGGACCCTGGATGTGCACGGCAAGCGGGCGTTCCTGGAAGCTGGCCTGCCCCGCATCCAGTGCCCCGGGCACGGCAAGATCACTGCGGCGGTGCCGTGGGCCCGGCATGATGACCGGTTCAGCAGGCCGTTCGAGGAGTTCGCGGCGTGGAAGGCCGCGCACATGCCGTGGACGAGGGCCGCCGCGGAGCTGCGGATCACGTGGGAGGCGCTGGCGAATATCACCGCCCGGGTCGCCGCGGACGCCGCCGCCGGGCGGGACCGGCTGCAGGGGCTGTGCCGGATCGGCATCGATGAGAAGTCCTGGGGCAAGGTTATCTTGAGCTTTCGCGTCAGCCGAGGCTGTGACCTGCGGTTTCTCGTTGTGGACGGTGTCCGTGACGAGAAACCGCAGGTGCTGCCGTGTTC
>Ga0335078_10008320_pt1 | contig 15424 bp, 17 predicted proteins | sample Lox_Sample_32_FD_206711 | JGI IMG/M metagenome (GOLD analysis project Ga0335078, IMG submission 206711) | Soil microbial communities from Loxahatchee National Wildlife Refuge, Florida, United States - Lox_Sample_3.2 | ecosystem: Environmental > Terrestrial > Soil > Wetlands | place: USA... | reverse complement strand
CTCCTGGCAGCTACCCGGACGCGACTCGCACCCGCTGGCAACGACGAGCTTATGTTGGAATCACTCACTCAATAAGCACCCTCCAACCCTGGGCGCACAACCAGATTCGAGCAAACAGCTGCTCCTCCAGCCGCCGGAAAGGAGGGCCACCCGGCGTAGCTCACCGCGGACCGCACCGAGAGACGCACCTTTGGCGAAGTGCGCGTCCCTTGTGGTTGCGGGGGGTCTGCCCTGCCTTCTTGCCTGCGCGAGTACGTGGCGACGCGGCCGGCGCGGCTGCCTGTGTCCCGGTTGCAGCAGTCAGGCGGCCACGGGCGAGGTGGCTGCTCCGTCACGGATGGAGCAGTCTGCCGAGGTGCGCTTCGGGCGCTCGCGACTCGTCCACGGCGAGAGTGTGCGACGTGCTGATCGCACCGCCCGCCAACTGTCGTATCCCCGGCCGAGCAGCAGTGATACGACCTCCTTGCGATCCTCGGCGAGCACAGCTGTCAGCCTGCCAACGAGTTCGCACCTAAGACACGACGCTTCCATTGCGAGATCGCATGCCGCGTTGCTACTGCTCTGCGGCGCGGCGAGCGGCGACATCTAGCACCTCCCTCGCTTTGCCGGGAGCGGGGTTGATCGGCGTCGCCGTGCATGTCATCCGCCGACGCCGAGCTGTACGAGCTTTGCGATCAGCAGGGCTACCGCGAGCAGGAGCTGGCAGCGCAGGATGATCAGGGCGAACTGGCGGATTCTCGATGGAGTCGGGGTTGGCAGCTTTTCGAGCGGGGGCATCGTCCACGTCTGCCGGGCGGCTGCTGTCATTGGTTGGCGTCGGCGAGACATAGCGGCCGCGGGGGCCAGCACGATCGGAAGCGCGCCGAACATGCCGAGGCACAGGGTTGTGATGTCGATGCTCGGGAAGATCGTGGTGATCGTGAGCAGAGTGGATAGGACAACGAGGACACCGACGACGAGCGCCGCGAGCATGTTCAGCCAGCGTGGGTTGATCCATGGTCCGAGCACGTCGCGGTCGTTGCACAGCAGCAGGAGAAACACAGTCGCGCTCGGGAGCAGGATGCCGGCGAGCGCTTGCACTCCGGTGGTGATCAGCCCGAGCGGCGCGCCTGGGATCAGGACGATGATGGCGGCGAGGGCGATGAACGCGCCGTAGGTGGCGTGGAAGGTGCTCGCGTCCCGCCAGCCGCGGTGGAGCGAGTGCTTGAAGCCGAAGTAGTCTCCGACTGCGTAGGAGCTGGCGAGCGTGACGGCGGCGGCGCCGATCAGCGACGCGTCGAGCAGCGCGATCGCGAACAGCGTCCCGGCGAGTGATGAGACGTGGATCCTCAAGCCGGACGCGACGGCGCTGGCGTTCTCGAAGCTACCGTGGGCTGGCGTGCCCGCGAACGCCCAGGCGCAGGCGAGCATTACGGCGACCGCGCCGAGAATGATCAGGAGCGTGCCGATCAGAGTGTCGGCCCGCTCGTATTTCAGCCAGCGCGGTGTGATGCGCTTGTCGACGACGTTTGACTGTTGGAAGAACAGCTGCCAGGGCGCAACGGTCGTGCCGGCGAGCGCGCTGATGAGCAGTAGCGACGCGGAGGACAGGCCTCCCTCGACGCCGGGTGTCAGTCCTGAGAGGCCGGTTGAGTGGCTCGTATGATGCGATAGGACGGCGAGCGGGATCACGACCGCGCTGACGGCGACGAGCAGGTACATGGCGCGCTCCCAGCGCCGGAAGCTCCCGGTGGCGGTGAAGGCGAGGAGCAGCACGGCGGCGATCGGCACGGCGAGGTAGCGGCTCACGCCGAAGTAGGCGAGCGCGAGTGCGACGCCGATGAACTCGGTGACGATCGTCAGGGCGTTGAGGATGAGCAGGTCGCCGATCGCGAACGCGCCCCAGCGGCGGCCGAAGCGCTCGACGATCAGGCGCGCGTGTCCCGCTCCGGTCACGGCGCCGAGCCGGGCGACCATTTCCTGATTGATGAACAGCACCGGCGCGAGCAGCGCGAGCACCCAGAGCAGGCTGGCTCCGTAGTTCTGCCCGGCCTGCGCGTAGATCGACAGTCCGCCGGCGTCGTTGTCAGCGACCATCACGACGAGGCCTGGGCCCATGATCGCGAGCAGCGTCGCGAGGCGCCGGTGCAGCGAACGTCGCGGCGCGGTGTCGAACGCGATCACCGTTCCGAGCGCCCCCTCGATGTCCCCGACGTGGGCTCTGTCGAGCACCGAGCGGCGCTCGCTGGGCGGCGTGAACGTCGCGCGCACGACGGTCGCGGTCGCGCTGGCGTCAGCCGGCATCGCGGAGACCCCTCTTGGCCTTGCGTTTTCCGGATTGTCCGAGGTGAGCGACGTGGCCGACGGCTTCGTCGAGGAGCGAGGCGACGTGCTCGTCGTGTAGCGCGTAGAGCCGCTCGCGCCCGCGTCGCTCGGCGACGACGAGGCCGTATTCGCGCAGTACGCGTAGCTGGTGGGACACAGCCGACTGCTCCATCCCGACCGCCGCCATCAACTCCCGCACGGTGTGGGGACGTTCGCGCAGCCGGCCGAGGATCCGCACGCGACTCGCGGTGGAGAGCGCGAACATCGCGTCCGCGACCGCTTCCGCCGTTTTGGGCGACAGCGAGCCGGTCGTGCTGTGATCACGGCTCACGCGAGCGACCCGCTCAGCATGGGTGGGTGTCCCGTCGGTTGGCTCGATCGGATTTGCGAGCCCACATCGGCCGGATCCTAGCCGCGTGTGGTGTGCCGGAGGCGGCGGCGACCCATCGCAGTAGGTCATCCGCCGCCGAGTTGAACGGCCTTGACGATCAGCAGGAGCATCGCGACGACGAGATATCCGCGCAGCGTGAGCATCGCGACCTTGCGGCCGGTCGACCACTTCGGGCGTTGAAGCAGCGCGAGCGGCGGCATCGTCCACTGCTCTCTGGGCACCGCGTGCCCGCCCACGGCCGGCGTCGGCGCGGGCGCGCGGCGCGATGGTCGCAGCGTGACCGCGGCGAACACGATCAGACCGATCGCCAGCAGCGCGCCGCCGACGAGCGCGACCGTGGTCACGTCCACGCTTGGGAACAGGGTCGTGGCCATCAGGATCAGTGAGAGCAGGACCAGGGTCGCGACGATGACGCTCGCGAGCGCGTTCAGCCACGGGCGGTTGACCCAGGGGCCGAGCACCTCGGGGTCGTTGCACAACAGCAGCAGAAACACGCTCGCGCTCGGCAACAGCACGCCGGCCAGCGCCTGGACCGCCTCGGTGATCACCCCGAGCGGCGCCCCGGGGATCAGCACAATCACGGCCGCGCCGGCGATCAGGAGCGAGAACACGCCGTAGAACAGCTTGGCGTCGGCGAAGCTGCGGTGAAGCGAGCTCTTCATCCCGAACACGTCCCCGAACGCGTAGCTGGTGGACAGCGTCAACGCGCCCGCGCCGATCAGCGAGGCGTTCAAGAGGACGAGCGCGAAGAACGCTCCCGCGACGCCGCCCAGGGTCTTGTCGAGACCTTCGGCGGTGGCGCCGGCGTCGATGAAGTTCCCGAAATACGGGGTGTGCGCGAACGCGAAGGCCGACACGCAGATCAGCGCCGCCGCGCCGAGCACGACGACGAACGCGCCGATCCAGGTGTCCACACGCTCGTAGTTGATCCACCTCGGCGTGATCCGCTTGTCGATGATGTTCGACTGCTGAAAGAACAGCTGCCACGGCGCGACGGTGGTGCCCACCATCGCGATGATCAGCAGCACCGACGCCGAGGTGGCGCCGCCCTGGATGCCGGGGATGAAGAAGTCGTGCACGATCGAGCCGGCGCTCGGGTGCGACATGAAGAACAGCGGGATCACGAGAAAGTTGGCGAACACGAACACGAACATCGAGCGCTCCCACGCGCGGAAGCTGCCGGTGACGGTGATCGCGACCAGCGCGATCGCCGCGAACGGCACCGCGATGTACTGCGAGACGCCGAAGTAGCCGAGCGCGAGGCTGACGCCGATGAACTCAGTCACGATCGTGAGGAAGTTCAACAGGAACAGATCGCCGACCGAGAACCACCCCCAGAACTTTCCGAAGCGCTCGTTGATCAACCGGGCGTGCCCGACCCCGGTGACCGCGCCGAGGCGCACGACCATCTCCTGGTTGACGATCAGCACCGGGATCAGCAACAGCAGCACCCACAGCAGGCTGGTGCCGTAGTTCTGGCCCGCCTGCGAGTACGTCGCGACGCCGCCGGCGTCATTGTCGCCGACCATCACGATCAGCCCGGGACCGATGATCGCGAGCAGCGCTAGCAGGCGCGATCGCAGATCCCGGTGTCCCTCCTCGTGCTGGCGGATCGTCCCGAACGCGCCCTGGATGTCGCCGACGTGCGCCGGGTCGAGCACGAACCGCTCCCGCTGCGACGTCGCTACGGACCCGGTCGCCGGCGCTGGATCACGAGCACCGTTCCCGGTGGACGCCGGCGTCAGTCGCCCGCCCTCGTGTCGATCGCCGGCGGGCGTCATCCGCGCGCGTCCCCGGCTCGCCACCGCCACGTCGCCGGGAGAACCTGCTCCAGCACGTCGTCGAACGCGATCACACCGATCGGCTTTTCCTGATCGTCGACGACCGGGATCGGCGAGGAGGTTGTAGTCGGCCATCAGCCTCGCGACCTCAGGCAGCTCGGTCTCCGCCGAGATCGTGGGAACCCGGGTCTCGATCAGGCTCGTGACGCTGGCGGCACTATCGGCGAGCAGCAGCTCGGACGCGTACACGCCGCCGACCAGGCGTCCCTCTGCGTCGAGCACCCACAGGGCCAGCAGCTGGGTAGGTGCGAGCTGGCTGTCGCGGACGCGGGCTCGTGCCTGCTCGACGGTGGCGTCGGTAGGCAGCGACGCGAAATCCGGGTTCATCAATCCGCCCGCGGTCGACGGGTTGTAGCCGAGCAGGCGCTTGATCTTCGCCTGCTTGGCTGCCGGCAGCAGGTTGAGTGTCGGGATGCGGCGGTCCTGATCGAGCTCGACCAGTAGGTCGGCGGCGTCGTCGCTGGCCATCCGCGCCAGCACAGCGGCGACCTCCTGATCGGATCGCTGGCGCAGGAACTCGACCTGGTGCTCGTCGTCGAGCTCCTCGAACACATCGGCCTCAAGCTCCTTGTCCTGACCAACCGCCTCGAGGATCTCCTGCCCCTCGTCGTGCGAGGCGGCCTCGACCAGATCGGCGATCTGCGCCGGATGCAATCGCAGCAGACGACGCGAAGCGAGCCGCAGCCGCGAGCTCGGGACGTGACCGACGAACGGTTCGATCTCGGACCACGGCACTAACTGCGGGTGCTCCGCCTCGTGGCCACGGAATCGGCGCGGCAGGAACCGCTTGATCCCCGCACGGACCGCCGGGTCGATCCCGGCGACATACCAAGTCCCGTCCCGATTGATGAGTTCCACCTCACGGGCGGTCACCAAGCGAGCAGTCCCGACGTTGATGACGCTGTGCCCGAGCAGATCGCCCCTGAGCAGCACCTCGCCGGGTCGGCGCTCGAACTGGCCAAGGTCCAGTTTGGTCGTCGATGTGCGCACCGCCCCGGGCTGGAGTGCCGCGATCCGGTCCGCCGGCACGAACAGATCACGGCCGCCGATCCGCGCCTTCAGCCCAGCGACCAGCGGCAGCTCGTCGCCCGGACCGAGCTTTGCGATCAGATCCTCGACCCGCCCGAGCCGCTCGCCGGTCGAGTCGAGCAGCGGACTTCCCACGACTGCCGACAGATGCACAACCGCTTCGGTGGTCACTAGGCCGGCTCCGCGAAGGGCGTGGTAAGAGCGGGACCCGGTCCAGCCGAGCCAATCTCGGGGGTGATTCGGATCACTGCGTTCCCTTTCCGATGTGAGAAGCCGTCGGGCCGACGAGGCGAGACCGAGGCTCGTTTCGACTCCAACATTCCCGCATGAATGGTCCTTCATGCCTGGATCTCCTCTGTGAACGAGGTGTGAACGGGGCGAGCGACCAGCCGGCTCGCCCCCTCATCCGATCAGTGGCCAAGTCCGACCTCGATCGCTTTGACGATCAGCATCACGACGGCGAGCAGCAGGTAGCCACGAAGCGCGTACATGCCGACCGTCCGCGTACGCGACCATTCGGGCCGCGCGAGTAGCTCCAGGCGCGGCATCGTCCAGCCCGCGCGGGCTGCCGTGTCACCGCGGGGACGAGTCGGCCGCCGCGCTCCGGCTGGCAGGTTCAGCGGACCCGGCGCTCTGCGACGATCGCGCGCCACGAAGACGCCGGTTGTGAGAAGCCCTACCGCTAGCCCCACAAATAGGACAGACGCGAGCAGCTTCACATCGATGTGCGGGAACAGGGTGGTGGCGGTCAGGATCGCCGAGAGCACGACCAGCACCCCGACGATCGCGGCGGCGATCGCGTTCAGCCAGCCGGGGTTCGTCCACGGTCCGAGCACCGCCTTGTCGTTGCACAGCAGCACCAGGAACACCGTCGCCGAGGGCAGCAGCACACCCGCCAGCGCCTGCACCGCGGTCGTGATCGTGCCCAGCGGCGCGCCCGGGATCAGCACGATCCCGGCAGCCAGCGCGACCATCGCCGCGTAGCTCCCGTAGAACGCCTTCGCGTCGCTCGGGCCGTGGTGCAGCGAATGCCGGCGGCCGAACACGTCACCAAACGCGTACGAGCTCGCGAGCGTGACCGCGGCCGCGCCGATGATCGACGCGTTCAACAGCGCGATCGCGAACAGATCCCCGGCTGTCGTTCCGAGGCTGTGCGCGAGCCCGGTCGCGACCGCGCCGGCATCGGTGAACTGGCCATGCAACGGCGTCCCCGAGAACGCCGACGCGGCGGCGATCAGCAGCGCCGCGGCGCCGACGATGACAACCACCGACCCGATCGCGGTGTCGGCGCGCTCGTAGTTGATCCAGCGCGGGGTGATTCGCTTGTCGATCACGTTGGACTGCTGGAAGAACAACTGCCACGGCGCGACCGTGGTCCCGACGATCGCGATGATCAGCAGCATCGCCGTCGAGGTGACCCCGCCCTGCACTCCTGGCGTGAGCGTGTGGCCGAGGATCGCGCCCGGGTGCGGGTGGCTCGCGATCGCGAGCGGGATCGCGACAAAGTTCGTCGCGACGAACACGTACATGAACCGCTCCCACCGGCGAAAGCTCCCCGTCGCCGTCATCGCCACCAGCGCGACCGCCGCGATCGGGACCGACAGATCCTTGCTCACCCCGAAATAGCCGAGCGCGAGGCTGACGCCGATGAACTCGGTCACGATCGTCAAGAAGTTCAGGATGAACAGGTCGCCGACCGAGAACGCCCCCCAGAACTTTCCGAACCGCTCGATGATCAACCGCGCGTGCCCGACGCCCGTGACGGCGCCGAGCCGCACGACCATCTCCTGGTTGACGATCAGCACGGGGATCAGCAACAGCAGCACCCACAGCAGCGTCAGCCCGTAGTTCTGACCAGCCTGGGCGTACGTCGCGACGCCACCGGCGTCGTTATCGCCGACCATCACGATCAGCCCCGGACCCATGATCGCCAACAGCGCCAGCAACCGCCGGCGGCCGCCGAGCGGCGGTCCATGGTGGCTGCGGATCGTGCCCAGCGCGCCGTGGATGTCGCCGACGTGGGCGTCATCGAGAACTGTGCGCCGGCCTCCGGGCGGCGCCAGAGTTGTAGTGCTCACTTTGGCCTCCATGTCAGTGTCAAGTGGTGTGCGCGACGCACCCACTCGGAGGCCATAGGTCCCGCGGTTGGCTAGGACCTGGCGCCGAGGATGCGCGCGCCGGGTTCATGACTCGGTCCAGCGTCCGGGTCGGGCATCGCTTCCTCGGTCGAGTTCTTCGTGGAGTAGGACGGCAACAGCAGCGACCACGCCAGCCCGGCTGCACACCCGGAGCCAGCGGTCTGCGCGCCGGCGTGCCGCGGGTCGCCGGCGCCGCAACGCACGACGCGGCTGAGCCGTGCCGTCTGCTCGTAATGGGTGCTGCCTCGCATCCGGGCGCCCGGGCCGCCAGGGCCCCGGCGCAGCGTGTTCGGCGTCATCGCGCCACCTCCTTTGCGGATCGCCTCTCCGGCCACCCGCGGAGGTCAGCGATCTGGACTACTCCAAAACGCGTCCGCAGGCGAGCGCGGAGATGCGACTACTTCGGGGTTCTGAATCCATCGATCTCGCTAGATCTCCTCGCGTCCAGCGCGGACGCAATCGCCATGCATGATCAACCTACCATATGAGCGCTGGTTCATGCAACGGGCGCCCCGAGTGGCTCTGCGAGATCTCCCGCGGTAATGGCCCACTGAGGTAGCATGAATGCCTGTTCATTGAATGGTCGGTCATGGACTTGACCTCCCCCAACGCATTATCGAGAGCGCCCGGCCGGCGTGATCACCGGCGCCGCGCCGGTCGCGCCTCGGGTTCTCACTCAGACAAGCGCCAGCTGACCCCCGAGCTCGCCCCAAGGAGTGCGCCGCCTTATGCGCGTGAACACCGCCGCCGCGGCTAGCGCGACGGGAGCGGCGCTGCTCGCGGCCGTCGGCCATGCCCAGTACCCGGCCCAGGTCGTCGTCTCCACCGCCGCCGCCGGCGCCTTCCTGGCCTTACTGACGCGGCGAGGCCCGGCCGGACGGTCAGAATGGCTCACCGTCCGCGTCCTGCTGGCCGGCAACTTGATCGTGTTCGGAGCCAGCTACGACGATCACCTAGGGACAGCTCTGACCGCGACCGCGATCCTGTCCGGGCTAGCGCTTCTCATCCTCGCGATTTGGGCTCACCTCCCCGAGCGCAGACGACGACGAACCAGACACTAACGTCCGCTGTGTCGGTGGCCTGACAGCTCAGACGTGCCAACCGGCCGCCGACAGTCGTCGCCGCGGCCACCCGCACGGCGCACCCGAATCCTCGCTGGAGTTCGCTGCGCAAGCGGTGGTCAACGCGTGCCGCGGACTCGCCGATGATCCTGACCACGACCGAACGCATGCCGCCGGAACCTGCGCCGGGCGAACGCTCCACCTCAGCCGGCAACCCGGCGGAGTCCAGTCTGCCCACGAAAGCTCCCCTCCTCATTGGCAAACCGGGCAGTCTGGCTCAGCTGTGTCGCTCCGGACGACTTGCGAGCATCCGCCGCCGACCCGGGCGGACTGCTCCATCTGTGACAGCGCAGTCACGTTGCGCGCCGTTGGCACGCTGCTCCTTAAGGCGGCCGTTGGCTGAACTCACTGCTTGCGCGTTGGCAACCGTCCCGCTGCGGCGCCGCCCAGGGATCAGAGTGGCGTCAGGGGTTATGCGGGGTAGGGTCGCGAAGCCGGATCGGGGTGATGAGGAGCCCACCTATCGCCTTGAGCCGGACCTCAGGCTGGTGGCGGGTCGATTTGCTCAAGGCAGTGTCGGGTGCAGACTGTGACGATCTGGTCGATCGGTTGTGGGTTGCTCCGTTGCTCGGGCGGGTTGCGTCGCGTCAAATCAGCCGGGTTCGTTTCCTCGACTTCGAGTAGCTCCGCGATCTCCTGCAGCGCGACGGTGAGGGAATGGGGCCGGTTGTGTACGTAGCACGGGCCGCGCCGGTCGCTCAGCAGGGTCTTGAGTCGGGCGATGCCTTGTGCGGCGAGCGGCTCTCCGGACAGGAGACAGGAGCGGATTGCGAGGATCAGTGGCATCGCGTCGCGCACCTGCTCGCGACATGGAGGTAGGGGCGCGATCCGAGACCGGGGTCGCTGATTTTGTGCGCGGTCTACCAGCGTGTCCAGTCTGCGCGCCACCGTCCGTCGGGCACGCTTGCCGGCCAGCTGCTCCGCGCGGGCGGCGTGGGCCTCCGACGAAGACGCTCGTGTGCCGCGGGCGAGCTCTTCATCGAGCCACGGTGCGAGCGCGTGCGCGATCAGCCGATCCTCGAGCGTCGGCTTGCGGTGCCGGCTAACTCCGGCTGAGAAGAACAGGGCGTGCTCCCGTTCGAGTTCCACCACCACATCATCGGCCCGATGCTGTGCGGAGCCCGTGCAGACATGCTCCTCCGGGATACAGGTTTTGTGAAGACGCGCTCAGCGGGGGCCCGAGGATCGGAGTCGCACCTGCGGAAGCCTTCTGTGGCACGCGCACGCTCAGGACTGCCCCTGCCACCCGTTCGCAGAGACAAGGCGGGTGTCGTCCGGGCTGACCGGAGGATCATGACCTCGGCAGGAACGCGCTCGAGAAGCCATTCGAGGTCCCCGCCGGTGAGACCTCGGCGCGGGCTGTCGGTCGCGGAGATGATGATCCGGTCGAACCGCTCCTGCTCGACGAGGTGCCGGAGCGCGTCTCGGTAGGTGCGTCCGCCCGCGATCCGGGCATCGACGTCGATTCCTTGCGCGGTGGCTCCCTGTTCGATCGCGTCGAGCAGCGGCATGCCTTCCCGGCATGCGGCTGGGAGAGGAGCCTCCATCGGGAGGTTCCTGGGGACTCGGGCCAGGAAGGCCGGCATGATTGTCGCGTTCTCCGCTTTGGCAAGCCGAAGGGCGGCGTCAAGCGCGCGCCGGGAGATGGCTTGCCCGGTAAAGGGAAGCAGGATGCGCCCGGCCGGCCGGGGCCGCTGGCGAGCGACTCGCCGTCTGTGGGTAGCAAGCCAGGCACCCCCAGCGAGACCGGCCGCGAGGCACATGACCGCAACGACGATAGTTGCCACGGTGTTCATCTCGGCTCGTCTGCGCGTCGCGGGATGCGGTCGGCTCGCGACCAGGATCTGCGCCGCATGCCTGCACCAATGTCGTCGCCGCGCCGATGTCTCACATTGATCATGACGACCTCGTCGCTATTCACGGTCATGATCGGGCTGACGTGGTGGCAGGCCGTACAGAGCCTCGAGCTCGTCGACGTCCGCGCGGACGGGCGGCACCCGGAGCACCGGAATCCCGGTTCTTAGCTCGATCAGTCGTCGCTGGGCGTAGTCCATCTCGTCCCATGTCTCTCGGAGCCAGGCGATGATCCTGCTCGCGCGGGAGCTGACTTTGGGTTTCATGATTGCCTCCATCCGGGGCAGCGGCTCAGTGTGTGCGAGCAACGGCCGCGCCTCGCTTTCCCCCGGTGTCGTTGAGCGCGTTCCTTCAGCAGCCTCCGCACACGACGCAGTTCCTCGCGGAGCGCAGCGAGATCGTGGCCGTTGAGCGGTGACGTTGCGTGCTTCACCAGGCGCTCTACCGATGCGACGCCGCGAGCCGTCACGCGTCCGCCTCGTAAGACGGCCCCGAGGTCCCGCAGCTCATCGGCGACGTGTGCCACGATGGGTGGCTCGAACAACGGCGGCACGAGCCGCACCCGACCGGTCCGAGGCGCTGCCGCCTCGCGAGCCATCTCCTCCAGACTCCGCGCCAGCCCCGCGCGATTGCGATCGGAGAGGAGCCGGCGACGCTCCCGCTGGACAACTGCAACAGGTAGCTCCTCGCTTCCCTCGAGAATCACGTCGATCACGCGATCGCGCCGCGCCTGCACGCGCACCGCGAGCAACAGACTCAATGCCACCAGCATGCCGCTCGCGCTGCAGATCAGACCTGAGGCCCAGCGTCCACCCTGGGCGCGCGCGATCACGCTGCCGGCCAACACCGCGGCCACGTGGTTCCACTGACGAGCGGTGCAACGAAGATCCTCGGTAGCGCGAGCGAGAGGATGATCGCGCCGCACACCAACCAGCTGACCCTCGCGGTGCACGCCCGATCGCCAAGCACCGAACCCACGCCGCCTCCGGGGCGGGGAACCGGCACGACGGCCGCTGACCGAATGAAAGAAGGCTGGTCGCCTCATGGCACACCCACGAAACGCCGACCAGACTTCCCGGCTCGCCGCGTGTAATCCTACGCCCCGAGGGCCGGCCCGTCCAGTCAGGGAGATGCCAGGTCGCGCTGACGCTCCGCTGGGAGATGGCGAATAGGTTGGGGTGCCAGCCGCGCACACCGAAGGAGTGGCGCTCGCCGAGGATGCAGTGGCTCGCGCGCGGCGGAGGTCATCCTGGACACCGATGTGCGCTGCCGATCTGTCCCTCGCCTCGCCGCCCGAGCCGCCCGCGCGGCTGCGCGGCTGCGCGGCTGCGCTAGTCAGTCGAGCGCCGGCGTCGCCCGCCTCAGCCGTTGACCCGGTGGTACAGCTTCTGCGCCGCGGCGATCACGGCTGCCCGGTCCGCGGGGGCGTTGGCCTCCTCACCGACCAGGTAGAAGTAATCGCCATCGGTGAAGGCGACGTTCACGCCAGAGCCCGGCTGGGTCTTGGGCCGCCGAAGCCGATGGCGCCCGGGATCCCCGCGACCCGGAAGGTCACCACGCCGACGCCGCCGTTGTTCGACGCCTTGAACATGCTGAGCGTATTCGCGAGCTCCGCGCGGGCGCCGGGGCTCGAACGCAACTGCTCGACGATGGATATCCCGGCACCGGCTGCGCTGTCGAGGTTCAGTCTGGCCGCCGCGAGGAAGCCGATCCGCTTCAACCTCGCCGTCTCTGAGGACATCGTCTAGCCCGGCGCGAGCTGCTCCCCGCTCAGCCACTGTTGGATGCTCGTCGCGACGGTCGGGTTGCCAGCCGCGCTGAAGCCCGTCGGCATCTCGCTGGTCGTGAGCAAACGGTGGGCGAGCGCGGGCTGCGGGGCCGACGATGACGCGGGAGCGGTGGTCACGACGGAGTTCGTCGTCGACGTGCTGTGAGTGCTGCCTCCACACCCGCCCAGTGCTGCAACCAACAAGAGCCCACCAATGATGGTCCGCCGCCCCATCGAGGCCACGATCGTACGCCCGGTCAATTCTGAGATCAACGTCCGCGGGCCCGTTGCGGATGATCCGGTTGCCCGACCGCACCGCATCGGACTCGACCGTCGCGCGGCCGTCTCGCACGCGGGCCGAGCTCGGCCCGCACCTTCGCGACGATCTTCTCGTCGGCGTCGGCCGCCCAAGCTCGTCGATCACGGCCTCCAAGAACCCGGCGTGCGGGGCATCGGCCACGGACGCCAAAGGTCGTCGCCCACCTGCGCCAGCTCACATCTACCCGGCCTTCCCAGCAACGCCTCTTCGACGCTTTGACCCGCCGCTCGTTTGGGCTACGAGCATCGATCACGTGCGACTGCTGGTTTCTGGCTGATCAGCGGCGAGTGGTTAAAGCTTGCTGGTAGGTCTCATCGACGCGGACACCCGCTTCCGTGCCAGCACGCGCATCTCGCCAACGCGGCTCGCGCACCTGGAATGCGCGGATTCCGAGGCGGCCGCGGGCTCGGCGTCAGCCGCGACGTCCCAGCGGACCGCTGAGTCGGGCTTTCCGCGCATAGGAGGGAACTCCGCGTCACGCTTCAGATGCTCGTCGGATTCGTAGAGCAGGTCTCGGTTGACCTCGGTGCTTCGCCGTACATCGCGACTGATCGGACGCAGTCGCTTCACGCCTGCAACGGTCGCGGCTGTGCTGTCGCCGCTTTGCTCGGCGACGGGTAGCGCGGTGGCGGTCAGGGTCGGATCGGCTCCACCAACCCGAGACGGCCGCTCCCTCCGCGGCTGCAGCACGGCCAAGCCAGCTGGTGGGTCTGGCTAGCGCGTCCGTAAAGGTGCGGCAGCTCGGAGCGCGTAGGGAGAGTTTGCTGGTGTGGATGAGGCCGGGCAGCGCTTCGACGACTGAGGCTGGCAGTCTGGATCCTTACGGGGCTGCGCGAGCGGGCGTCAGCCGTGAGCCGGCCTGCAATGACGACGTCGAGTACCCGTGTCGTGGGCTGCGCTATTCAGACGCACGGTGCTAGCCGCGCAGGCGTGGCGAATCACTGGAGGGGCGTCGAGCACAACAGATGGATGGATGTGAAGATTTCGATCGGTTGCCAGCCGACCGGCGAACTCGGGAAGCAGCGCCGGCGAGTCCGCTCGGCGGCCATCTGCACGAAATCTGTACGCGTTTGATGCGGATCTGTACGGCGCTATCACGGGGGCGGATCTACGCTGAGAGGGGTAAGAGGTGACGGCTCGCGCAAGCGATTGCGGAACGCGATGCGGTCACCCGAGCACCCCTTGTTTCTTAGGAGTGTCAGATGCCCGACACGGTAGATCCACATGGCGCTCAGCCCTACTCCACCCCTCCTAAGTCGGTCCCGGATTGCGGATCCGGCCGCCGAGCGAACTCGTTGCGGCTCCGGCTCCGTACCAGTGTTCATCGTGCGAAACTCACGCGCGCGCTTGCCGAAGGTGTGGAGCCGGGTGCGAGCGACGAGCTTGCGTTCCGTGCGCGACGGTTGACCAGCGAGCGCAATCGCAGGGCGCTCGCGGGCGCTCTGCGTCGGTCGATCGCCGACGCGCACCTGCCGGCGAGCACGCGTGCCCGAGTGTCGATTATCGATCGCCGTGGTGTGCTCAACGCAGAAGCTGCGATTGCAGAGATGATCGAGCGCCTTCTTAGGCCGCGGCCGGTCCAGGTGAAGGGAATGGCGATGCTCGAACGGATACTGACGAACGCTGATGGCAGCCCGCTCTACAACCGGAGCGAGCCTGGAGCGCTTCGGCAGATGATCCGCAATGCGACCGCCGCACTGGACAGGCAGCAGGCGGGTTCACACGAGTTCGCACTGCCCGTGTAGGTCCTGATCGCCTGCACCGCCAACCACACTCAACATTGTCGGGGCGGGAGAGAGTAGGCGCTCGCCCGACATCCCAGGAGAGTCAGTCGATCATGGCTCAACATCGTTTCTCCAGCCCGTACGGCAACCCGATCCGCCCCGGCTGGGCGCTGCTTCTTCCGTCATGGGCAACGGCTCCGAATTCGCCGCAGCCGTACCGTCGCTTGAGAGTCCGACCCGTCCGCTTGCGGTCCGCGGCGGCATTTCGTCGTGCCCAGACGCGGGACGCCGCCTGTGACGTGGCGTCCCTGGAGTTGATCGCTGTGCAAGGTACTTCGTCGGCACTGCGGATCCGTCGCCTGGATCGCGGCTTACGACTGCGCGTCCGGATCAGGCAGCGTGTTCTCGACCTCAGGCAGCGTGTTCTCGACCGCGAGATCGCCGCTGGGCTTCGGACTGATTCCGATGCCGCGCGTGCGCTGAGGGCACAGCAATTGACGAGCGCGCCTGAGCGGCGCCGTGTGGCCGCGTCTATCGCGAGGATCCTCGAGACGGCCGACGAGCGGCACGCAGAACCTGCGGCGAATCTAACCGTGGTTGACGCCCAGGTGCTCGCAGCTCGGCATGGCCTGGTCGTGCTCGTCGACGCCCTGCGCGGCGAGGGAGCTGTGTCCGCTCGCGGAGTCGCGCTCGCTCGGCAGCTCATCGAGTCCGTCGGGAGTCCGCTGCTGCGGGCGCAATCGGGGCTCACGGTGCAACGGGCGGTGTCGGAGACGATCGCAGCGCTCTAGCCGTTTCGCCCCGAGAGGTCACGCGCCAACTCCGAGGCGCTACGATCCGTCTCGGTGAGCCGGGAAGGCTGGTCGGCGCAGTGAAACCGCTGCCCGCATGTCGTTGTCGAAACCTCAGCTCCCGTGATCTCGCTCGTTGCGTTG
>Ga0335078_10008319_pt1 | contig 15424 bp, 16 predicted proteins | sample Lox_Sample_32_FD_206711 | JGI IMG/M metagenome (GOLD analysis project Ga0335078, IMG submission 206711) | Soil microbial communities from Loxahatchee National Wildlife Refuge, Florida, United States - Lox_Sample_3.2 | ecosystem: Environmental > Terrestrial > Soil > Wetlands | place: USA... | reverse complement strand
TGTTGGCAGACCCGCACCCCATATGACGCGGCCCGCCACCGCGCCCTGCAACAGCATATGTTGGTGACAGTCCCCACGCCATCGGGCCCTGTGCCCGACACAGCCGCCACCCAGCGGATGCTCGGCGCCGCCGTCACCCGACAGGGCCGGCCGCAGGCCCGAGCGCAACGCGCTTGACAGCAAGCCGACATCCGCTACCGCACCCGGGAGGTTGACACAGGACGTCTTGACGGCACGCCGACATCCGCTAACGCACTCGGGGGTTGACACAGGACGTCCACGATTGCGACGGCGCGGCCGGCTGGGTCGTCTCGACTGCCGGTGATCGCCGAATTGTGCGCTCGCCAGAATCGGTGGCCGCCGACATACGACCGGCGGCTCGCTGGGCCGCTCTTCCCCACGGGCGAATCTCGCAACACCCGTGACGTGGATCTCCTTCTGGTGCTTGTTGCGGTTGCGTGAGTCGTGCCCGACGACGACGTCCGGCTCCGCGACGGTCGGCAGACTTGTGCGGGTCGTACGCCCGGGAGGTGTCGACCGAAGCGCGCGAAGTCGCTGCTGGCGGCTTCTTATGGATGCTCGCCCAGGAACCTGATGTCGATCCGGCGAGGGTCCCAGAGGCGACTCGGGCGTCCATCCGCCGTCATCGCCGGCGCGGCTGTAACCGACTGGACGGTGTCGGTGATCAGCCGTCGCCAAGCCGCTAACCGCTTCACGGGTTCGCGCAGCTTGCCGATGTCCTCAGGACCGATGACATCGCTCTCGCCGCCATCACCGAATCGCGCCCCGGCGGTGTGCGCGTTCATCGAGGGTCTTGGTCAGCTTCTCCAAGGTCTCCTGGGTCGCGCCCTTCTCCGGAGCGAGGCCTGAGGTGATCGGCTTGTTGCCGGAGTACACGGGCCATCTGACGGGGCGGTCCTGGCGCGGGAGCGGCGGGTCGGCGCTGCTCGCGCCGGCGGGGTTCGTCGAGCTGCAGCCGGCCAGCATTCCGCCGAGCACCAGCCCCGCACCGGCGCTGAGCAGCTGACGACGGGAGATCGCGGATCCGTCGAGCGAAGGGCGCCGCCGGATCCCGTCGCCCAACCATCCCTCACGTGGATGCATCGACGCTCTCCCGGCGAAGATCGCGGCCGAGCCCGCTCGATGCGAACGCCAGACAGCGCTCCACCATCCGCTCCGGAGTGACATCCGGCTGGCCCACGGTTACCTGGACGCCGAGTCCGTCCATCAGGCCGCTCAGCGCGAGCGCGAACTCGTCGGCACTGACGTCGACGTCGAACTCTCCCTCCTTCTGGCCCTCGCGGATGATGTCCGCGATCAGCTTGCGCTGACGGCGGTCGAGCCGGAAGTACGCGTCGCGCACGGCGGGGTCGCGCCGCGCGCGGACCCACATCTCCATCCACAGCGTCCAGTCGCTGAGCCCGCCCGGCCCGAGGCTGGTCTCCTCGATCAGGTGGACGAGCTTGTCGACCGCGCCCTCCTGCCGGGCCTGTCCCTCGGTCAGCCGCTCGTAGAAGTCGCGATCGGTCTGGTCGACCGCCTCCTCGAGCAGCCGGTCCTTGGACTCGAAGTAGTAGAGGATCGTCGGCGCGCTCGTCCCCGCCCGCTCGGCGATGTCCCCGATGCGCGTGTCGAACAGGCCGCGCTCGTACAGCACGTCGGCAGCCGCGGCGATGATCTGCGGCTTGCGCAGATGCTCGACCCTTGGTCGCGGACTCACCCTCGTGGAGGGGCGCAACCGCCGGGGTGGTCGCGTCGAGGCGGTGACGCTGCCCGACGGGCGCGTCGTCCAGGCCGGCGGCGAGGTGTTCGGGCCGGGCCACACCGCCTACGGTGAGCTGGTCGAGGAGCTCGGCCTGTCGGTCGAGCCGAGCTACGTCGCCGACCCGCGCGAGATCAGCTGGGGGCTCGTCGACGGCGTCCACGTCGGCGACGACGTGCCGTGGATGAGCAAGGCCGAGCGGCGCGACGACGAGCGCGTCCGGCGGGCGTTCGTGGAGCTCGCCGCGAGTGTCGATCCCGACGATCCGTGGGCTCATCCCGACGCCGCCGCGCTCGACGCCGTCAGCCTCGCGGAGTGGCTGCGCCGGCAGGGCGCGCTCCCCGCGGTTCGTCGACGGCACGAGCTGGCGTCGCTGTCGCTCGCCTGCGACGGCCCCGAGCGCACCTCGCTGCTGGCCGAGTTGCGCAAGCACGCGGCGCTCGGCGGCGACGGCTTCTACGACCTCGAGCGGTGGGAGAGCCTCAAGGTGGCGGAAGGCTCCGCCGCGGTGCCGGCGGCTGGCCGCCGAGCTTGGTCACGAGACGATCCGGCTCGGGGCGACGGTCCGTCGGATCGAGATCAGCGCCGGCCGGGCGCGCGTGACGCTCACAGACGGCGAGGCGATCGCCGCCGACGCGGTCGTGTGCACGATCCCCGCCGGCCCGCTGCGGGCGGTCGAGATCGCCGGCGTCAGCGACGCTCGCCTGCGGTCGCTGCGGTCACATCGCAGCGCGCTCGCGGCCAAGGTCGTCGCCGCCTACGAGGCATCGTTCTGGCGGGAGGCGGGCCAGAACGGGCTCGCCGAATGCGAGTGGCTGTTCGGCTCGACCTGGCCCCAGCGCGAGGGCGTGCTGTCGATGCTGGTCCCGCCCGAGCGGTTGTCGGCGTTCCTGGCCACGCCGGAGGCCGTGCGCTCGAGCACCGTGGTCGACTACCTGGTGGCGCTGAACGGCGAGCGGGCCCGGTTCCCGGTGGCGATGCTCGAGCGCGCCTGGGGCGTCGACCCGTTCACACAGGGCTACATCGCGAGCTGGGCACCGGGCGACCTGACCCGCGTGGGGCCGCTGCACGGCACCCATGAGCCGCCGTTGTACGTCGCCGGCTCGGACCACTGGGTGGCGGGCTACATGGAGGGCGCGGTCCGCACCGGCCGCGACGCCGCGCGGGCCGCGCTCGGGGCCGGCTCGCGGGCCTGAGCCGCGGCCGGCTCGAGCGTCTCGCCCCGGGGCGAACGGGGATCCAAATCCCGGGCCAGCGCGCTCGACACCGCCCGCCGGGCGCGCTCGAGCGGGATCGCGCCGTCGCCGATCAGCGTCCTGATTCCGTAGCCGTCGAGCAGCGCGAGCAGGCGATCAGTGACCTCGTCCGGGTCGCAGCGGGCGAACTCCCCGTCGTCGACGCCGGCGGCGATCTCGGCCCGGAACCAGGCGTGCAGGCGCGCGTACAGCTCCTCGGCGATCGGCCGGAGCTCCGGGTGTCGGGCCGCACGCAGCCACAGCTCGACCCACAGCACCCAGTCCTGCTCGAGCGCGGGCGTCGTCGGGAGGCACTGCTCGATCATCAACCGCAGGCGCTCGGCGTGCGACGCCGCCGGCAGCTCGCCGCTCGAGATGCGCGCGTCTCCCGCATGGGAGTAGGAGTAGTCGAGCGCCTCGGCGAGCAGGGCGTCGCGGGTCTCGAAGTGGTAGTGGACGAGCGCGGTCGAGACCCGCGCCTCCATCGCGATCCGGGCGATCCGCACGCCGTCGATCCCCTCGCGGGCGATCTGCCCGGCGGCGGCGGCGAGGATCCGGTCGCGCGCGCTGCGCTTGGCCGCGCTCACGCCGCGGCAGCCGCTCGGAGATCCGCGCGGACCCGGTCGGCGAACCACGCCACCGCGCTCTCGCGACGCGACAGTGGGCCGCACCGGTGGCCGCGCGTCCGCAGGCCGAGCTGCACGTTCTTCACGAGATCGATGTCCTCGTCGAGCACGAGCGTGTTCAGCCGGTGGTTGAGCCACTGCACCGCTCGGGTGCGCGGGCCGGCGCCGGGAGCGGGGTAGCACGCGAACACGTCACGCCTCTGGCCCACCCCGTCGGGAACGATCTGCCACGTGTTGACCTGGTCGGGATACAGGTCGATCGTCGTGTTCGGATAGATGAACACGTAGCGCCAGGTGTATCGGTCGTGCGCGTCGAGGCCCGGCATCGGCGTCACCAGTTGGGCGTACAGCCGCTCGAGCCGGTTGCTGCTCGGCTTCTCCCGCAGCGGTGCATCGATCCACGCGTAGTGATCGTGCAGGTCGGTCTCGTAGCGCTTGTAGTCGAGCATCCGCATCAGACCGGGATGCACGATAGGGATGTGGTAGCCCTCGTGGTAGTTCTCGACCACCACCTTCCAGTTCGCGGGCTGCGAGCCGGCGGCGGGCGAGAACGGCTCGAGCTCCGGAACGCGGTAGCGCTCGAGGCGGGCCGGCAGGTCGCCGACGAGGTCGGCCAGCGGCGTCGCGTCGGGATCGAGGTTGACGAACACGAGCCCGCACAGCTGCTCGACCCGCGCCGGCATCAGCCCGAGCGAGGGCTTGTCGAGGCGGGTTCCGAACTGGAGGGCCTCGGGCGCACCGATCAGCGTCCCGTCGAACCTGTACGTCCAGCCGTGGTAGCGGCAGCGGATCGCCCCCTTGCACCGGCCCGACCCGCTCAGCAGGCACGACCCGCGGTGGCGGCAGACGTTGCGGTACGCGCGCAGGCCGTGCGCCTCGTCGCGCAGGACCAGCACGGGCTGCGAGCCGGCGAATCCGGTCGTGTAGCTGCCCGGCCCCGGCAGCGCCGAGACGTGTCCAATCAGCTGCCAGGTCCGTTCGAAGATCCGTTCCTGCTCGGCCTCGATCAGCTCCGGATCGAGGTACAGCCACGGCTCGAGGGCCTCGGCCAGTGGGGCCTGAACGTCGGTCACGGCTGCCATGAATCGTCCTCGCGTCTGGTGAATGTGGTCGCGCCGCTCGCCGCCCCACCCCGGGCAATGGCGGCTCGCTACGCCCGCGGCACCTGAAACAAAATCAAGAATCCTGACTTTGTGATCAGTTGCTGTTAGTCTACCGCCCGTGGTCAAGCGCGCGCCCTGGCTATCGGTGACGCCCGAACCCGAGCGCGAGCTTCCGGCCGCGGTCGCGACGCTGTCGCACGGGCGCCGCGCGATCGATACGGAGGTCGCCGACGAGACCGCCAGGATCGAGCAACTGATCCTGCGCGGCACCGAGCGGCGCTGGGACGACTACCTGCACGGCGTCGTCTCGCCGATCGACCACCGGGCCGGCGACGCTGACCCCGACGTGGCCCAAGCCCGCGAGATCGCGATCGCCGTGGTCGCCAACCACCACAACCTGCTGCTCGGGCTCCGCGGGCGCGGGGCACGACGAACCGAGACAGACAGGCGGCGGCTGTCCGAGCTGCTCGCCACGAGCAACGAGGAGCAAGCATGAGTTGATCCCCACGACCGCCGGCCACGAGCTGACGTCTGACCAGCTCGAGCTCCAGGAGCGGGCTTGCACGTTCGTCGAGACGGTCCTGATGCCGCTCGAGCTCGAGGCCGAGGAGCTCGGCGGTCAGCTGCCCGAGGAGACCGTCGAGCACATCAAGCGCGAGGCGATCGCGGCGCGGCTGAACGGCGGACGGTTCGCGCCCGAGTACGGCGGCCAGGGATGGTCGATGCTCGAGTGGTTCCTGGTCAACGAGCAGTTCGGCCGCGTCACCAACGGGCTGCACTGGCACGTGCCGAGCGCCTACAACGTGCTGCTCCAGGGCACCCCCGACCAGGTCGAGCGCTATCTCGTGCCGGCGCTCCGCGGCGAGGGCGGCGACGCCTACGCGGTCACCGAGGCCGAGGCCGGCTCGGATCCGGGCGGAATCGCGTCGACCGCGGTGTCGAGCGGCGAGGGCTGGCGGATCAACGGCGAGAAGTGGTTCGTGACCTCGGGCGACGTCGCCCGCGTGCTGATCGTGATGGCCAACGCCGTCGACGGCGCCGACCGGCTCCCGACGCTGTTTCTGGTCGAGCCCGACGCTTCCGGGGTCGAGTTCGTCGACAACCCGCGATTCACCCACAACTACCCCCACGGGCATCCGACGATCCGCTTCACCGACGTCGAGGTCGGGCCCGACGCCGTGATCGGCGGCGTCGGCGACGGCGAGGAGCTGCAGCGCGCCTGGTTCACCGAGGAACGCCTCGGGATCGCGACGCACGGGCTCGGCGCGATGTGGCGCCTGCTCGAGGACACCACGAGCTGGGCGCTGTCGCGCCGGCAGGGCGGGGCGCGGATCTTCGACTACCAGGGGGTGTCGTTCCCGCTCGCGGACTCGGCGACCGACGCGGCGCTCGGCCGCCTGCTCGCACTCCAGGTCGCGGGGATGGTCGATGCCGGCGCCGATGTCAAGCTGATCCACGCCAAGGCCTCGATGGCGAAGCTGTTCGTGTCCGAGGCCGCCGGCCGGTGCGCCGACCGCGCCGTCCAGATCTTCGGCGGCCGCGGGTACATGCGCAGCAACGTCGCCGAGCGGTTCCTGCGCGAGCTCCGGGTCGACCGGATCTGGGAGGGCACCAGCGAGGTGCAGCGGCTGGTCATCGCGCGCGCTCGAGCGCCGCGGGGTGCAGGCCACGATCCACTGAGTCAGCGCGATGGATCTGACCCGCCTGATGCGCCCGGCGTCGATCGCCGTCGTCGGCGCCACCGATCGCCCCGGCAGCTACGGCGCCCAGGCGCTGCTGAACCTCGACGCGATCGGGTTCGCGGGTCCGGTCTGGGGGGGTGAACCCTGGACGGAGTTCGGTGCTGGGTCGGGTGTGCGTGCCTGCCGTTGCCGAGTTGCCCGAGGCCGTCGACGCGGTCGTCGTGGCGATCCCCGCGGCGGGGGTCGCGGCCGCGGTGGATGAGGCGGGCGCGCGGGGCTGCGGCGGCGCGGTCGTGTTCAGCGCGGGGTTCGCCGAGATCGGCGGCGGGGTCGGATTGCAGCGCGATCTGATCGCGGCCGCCGCGCGTCATCGCTTTCCGGTGTGCGGGCCCAACTGCAACGGCATCGTCGCGATGCACACGCGCGCCGCGCTGTGGGGCGACGCGCTCAGGCCGCGCGAGCCGGGGGCGGTGGCGCTGATATCCCAAAGCGGCAACGTCGCGGTGAACGCGCTCGCGACGCGCCGCGGCCTCCGTTTCCACACGGTGGTGGCGAGCGGCAACCAGGCGGTCGTCTCGGCCTCCGACTACCTGGCGTTCCTCGCCCGTGAGGACGGAGTCGGGGCGATCGCGCTGTACCTCGAGGACGATGGCGGGCCTGCGATGTGCGACGGGCTTGCGGCATGCGCGGAGTCCGGCGTACGCGTGGCGGTCCTGAAGGTCGGCAGCTCGGCGGCCGGGGCCGATGCCGCGGCCGCCCACAGCGGCGCGCTCGCCGGCGACCAGCGGATCTTCCGCGCGCTGATCGAGGACGCCGGCGCGGTGTGGGCCGACGACCTCCACGAGCTGCTCGAGCTCGCCAAGACGCTCGCGGTGCGCCGGGGGTCACGGGCGCGCGCGGGCGGTGTCGCGATCATGACCTGCTCGGGCGGCGACTCGGCCCAGGGCGCCGACGAGGCCGAGCGGCTCGGCGTCTCGTTGCCTGCGTTCGCGCCGGCGACGTGCGACGAGTTGCGCGAGCTGCTCCCCGCGGCGGCCACGCCGGCGAACCCGCTCGACTACACGGCGATGATCTGGGGAGACACGGCGGCGCTGTGCGGACTCGTGCAGGCGGTCGGCGCGGATCCGGCCGTCGGCCGCGTGCTCGTGTTCTACGACCAGTTTCCGGACCTGGACGGCGCGATCAAGGAGTCATGGGACGCCGTCCGCGAAGGGGTGATCGCCGGCGGCGCGGTGAGCGAGGCCGACACGATCGTCTCCTCGACGCTGCCCGAGCTGCTCGACGACGACGACGCCTGGCGGTTCATCCAGGCAGGCATCCCCGCCGTCGCCGGCCTGCGCACGGGCCTTCGCTGCGCCGCCGCGCTGGCCCACGCGCCCGGCGATTCGGCGCGGCTGCGCGAGATCGCCGCCCTGGCGCAGACCGCCAGCGCCCCCGTCCCCCGCCGAGTGGCTGGCCGAGCACGACGCCAAGGAGCTGCTGCGGAGCGCCGGCGTGAGCGTGATCGAGGGCCGACTCGTCGAGGACGAGGACGATGCCGTGGTCGCGTGGACGGAGCTCGGCGGAGACGTCGCCCTCAAGCTGAGCGACCCCGCCGTCCAGCACAAGTCCGAGCTCGGGGCCGTCCGCCTGGCGGTGCGCGACGAGGCGCAGGTGCGGTCCGCCTACCGAGAGGTGTCCGCGCTCGGCGCGAGCGTGCTCGTCGAGCGAATGGCGGCACCCGGAGTGGAGATGATCGTCGCCGCCCGTACGGATGCCGTCGTACCGGCGCTGGTGATCGGCCTCGGAGGCGTGTGGACCGAGGTCCTCGACGATGTGGCGATCGTGCCGCTGCCGGCGTCGGCCGCCCGGATCGAGCGGGCTCTACGCTCGCTGCGCGGAGCGCCGCTGCTGACGGGCGGGCGCGGCGGCACGCCCGTCGACGTCGGCGCCGCGGCCCTGGTCGCGGCGCGTGTGGGCGAGGCACTGATCGAGGCTGACCACGAACTGATCGAGCTCAACCCGAGGCCTGAAGGTGTCGGTCAGCGACGAAGCCGACGTGGCCGGTTAGTACGTCGGCGACGAGCGGCGGTCGGCACGATCGAGCAGCGGGACGAGATCGCCCGACGCGGCTGGGATCGGTTCGTCGACGGCGTCCGCGAGGCGCTGCCGGTGCCGCACGAGCCGCGATCGCGGGCGGCGGCGCGTTCGAGCGCCGACTCGGGACGGCTGTGACTGCAATCGCTCAGCGGAGCGGCCGGGTCGAGGTGGAGACCCGCGACGGATCGGGCTTCGCGGCGCGCGCGGCGAGTCGCTGCACCAGAACGCGACCCGCCCGGCGCATCCGTTCGGCTATCTCGGCACCGAGTCGGTCGACGGCGACGGCTCGCAGCTGATGATCGGCTTCGGACCCGACGCGGCGCGGTGCGACGCCGGCGACCTGCCCGCGGTGCAGGACCATCTCGACACGATCCTGCCCGGCTACGAGGTGATCGACGCCACCGCCCACGACTGGCTCGGCGGCGAGTTTTCGCGCGGCAGGTGGGCGATTCACCGGCCCGGCTGGTACGAGCATCACCATCGCGCGATCTAGCGGCCCGAGGGCCGCGTGCTGCTCGCCGGCTCGGACATCGCCGACGGGTGGGCGGGATTCATCGACGGCGCGATCGAGTCGGGCCTGCGGGCGGGCGGCCATGCAGCCACCATCTCGGGTTGATCGACAAGTCAATCGGGCGCGCGCGCTGGCATGATGGCCAGCCTCACAACACGAATCTGGAGGCCTCCGACATGGCAATCCTGGACGACAAGGTGGCGATCGTCACCGGCTCGGCGCGCGGCATCGGTCGCGCGACCGCAGAGCTGCTTTCCGAGAACGGCGCGAAGGTCCTGATCAACGACCTCGACGGCGAGGTGGCCGATCAGACGGCGAGCGAGCTCGCCGGTGACACGATGGTGTTTGCGGGGGATCTGACGCAGCCAGGGGTTCCCGACGAGCTCGTGCAGGCGGTCATCGACAACTGGGGCAGGGTCGACATCCTCATCAACAACGCCGGCTACACCCTCGACGCGCCGATCCACAGGATGAGCGACGACTGGTTCCAGAAGATGCTCGACATCCACACCGTCGTGCCGTTCCGGATGTGCCGCGCGGTCGCGCCCCACATGCGCGAGCCCGCCAAGAAGGAGCGCGAGGAGGGCGTCGAGGTGTTCCGCAAGATCGTCAACGTGTCGTCGATCTCCGGCACGATGGGCAACGCCGGGCAGGCCAACTACGCGTCGGGCAAGTCGGCGGTCGTCGGCCTCACCAAGACGCTCGCCAAGGAGTGGGGCCAGTTCAAGATCAATGTCAACGCCGTCGCGTTCGGTTTCATCGAGACCCGCCTGACCGCGGCCAAGAACGAGGAGAACGTCGTCGAGATCCAGGGCGAGAAGGTTCAGCTCGGCATCCCCGAGCAGCTGCGGGCGCTGGGGCCCGCGCTGATCCCGTTCGGGCGGCCCGGCACGCCCAAGGAGGCCGCCGGCGGCGTGTTCCTGCTGTGTACGCCCTGGGCGGATTACGTGAACGGTCAGGTGCTGACGATCAGCGGCGGCCAGTTCGGCGGAATGATCTCGTAGTGGCGGCCGCCTCCGGCCCCGTTTAACTCACCGCCCTCCGGTCGCGCGCAGGTACGCGAGCACCGCCAGCACGCGCCGGTGGTCGTCGTCTCCGGCGGGCAGGTCGAGCTTGGCGAAGATGTTCGAGACGTGCTTCTCGACCGCGCCGAGCGTGACCACCATCTCGCGGGCGATGGCGGCGTTGGTGCGGCCCTGGGCGATCAGCTCCAGCGTCTCGCGCTCGCGGGGCGTGAGCGCGCCGAGCTCCGCCCGCTCGCCGCTGCGGTCGCGATCGGCGATCAGCGCGCTGACGACCTCCCGATCGAGCGCGGTCCCGCCGGCGGCGACGCGCTTGACCGAGTCGACGAACGTCCGCACCTCGCTGACGCGCTCCTTGAGCAGGTAGCCGACCCCGCCCTGCCCTGCCGCGAGCAGCTCGGCCGTGTACACCGGCTCGACGTACGCGGACAGAACCAGGATCGCGACCTCGGGATGGCGCCGGCGCGCCTCCAGCGCCGCTCGGATCCCCTCGTCGGTAAACGTCGGGGGCAGCCGCACGTCACAGATCGCCAGATCGGGCTTGTGGCCCTCGACGATCCGCAGCAGCCCGGGACCGTCCTCGGCCTGCGCGACGACCTCGATTCCGTTCTCCGACAGCAGCGCCACCATCCCTTCGCGGAGCAGCGCCTGGTCCTCGACCACGACTACTCGCATGGCAGCACGGCCCAGACGACCGTCCCCTCACGGGCCACGCTGTGAACCTCGAGCCTGCCGTCAAGCGCCTCGACTCGCTGCTTGAGCCCGGTAAGCCCGCCGCCCGCGGGGTTTGCGCCCCCCGGTCCGTTGTCGGCGACCTCGACCACGAGCATCGCGCCGTCGAGGTGCACCGTCACGACCGCGCTGGCGCCCGGCGCGTGCTTGGCGACGTTGGTCAGCGACTCGGCGACGACGAAGTAGGCCGCGGTCTCGACCACCGGGGGAAGGCGGTGATCGAGCTGTCCGACCACCTCGACGTTCGCGGTCGATCGGCTTGCGAGCGACTCGACCGCGGCGACCAGGCCCCGATCCGCAAGCACCGGCGGCGCGATCCCCCGCGCGAGATCCCGCAGCTCCCTGATCGCGGCCGTCGCCTCCTCGCGAGCCTGCCGCACGAGCGCCGCGCTGTCGGGGTGATCGGCCAGCCGCTCCTCGGCGCGTCCGAGCTGCATGCTGAGCGCGACCAGCCGCGCCTGGGCGCCGTCGTGGAGGTCGCGCTCGATCCGGCGGAGCTCGGACGCCTGCACGTCGAGCGCGCCGCTGCGGGAGCGCGTCAGCTCGTCGACGCGAAGCTGGAGCGAGCGCTGAGCGGGCCGCAGGAACAGGCCGTGCAGGGCGAGCGCGCCCGCCAGGCCCACGAACGGGAAGATCGGCCAGAAATAGCCGCCTCCCGACATCGCCCAGACCAGCACATCGGTGACCACCAGGACGAGCGAGATGCTCGCCTGCAACGCGTAGCGGCGACTCGCTCCCTTCGGCCGGAGCATCGCCCAGCGCACGGCGAGCCACAGGCCCGCCGGGATCGCGAGTCCGAGGGCCGCCCACATCGGCCAGAAGTAGCCGGCTCCGGTTGCCGCCCAGATCACGATCAGCGCGGTCAGGAGCACGAGGGACGGCGCGAACGCCGCCCCCCGCACCACCGACCGCAGGTTGATGTCGTTGCCGCTCGAGTTAGTCATTTTGCGATCCGATCGCGGCGACACCGACCCCATGATCCCAGCCCCGGGCGGGGGGGCGAGGCGCGCGAGCGCGAGCGGGAGCGAGGCCGCGGTCGCCCAGCAATGTGAGCGCCGCCGGCAGCGCCAGTCCGCGCACGATCGTCGCGTCGAGCGCGATCGCGGCCGCGAGCCCGACCCCGAGCTGCTTGAACTCGAGCAGCGGCAGCGTGGCGAACACCGAGAACACGGCGATCATCACGAGCGCGGCGCTGGTCACGGTTCCGCCGGTCGAGCCCAGTGCCACCGCGGCGGCCTCCTTCGCGCTCGCGCCCTGTTGGCGTGCCTCCCGGGCGCGCTCGAGCACGAGCACGGTGTAGTCCATCGACAGGCCGAACAGCACCACGAACGCGAACAGCGGCAGCCAGTCGACGACCGCGCCGTCGGAACGGAAGCCGAGCAGCGACTGCGCCCAGTGGTGCTGGAACACGGCGACGAGCACGCCGAACGCGGCCCCGACCGACAGCAGGTTCAGCCCGATCACCGACAGAGCCAGCCTTACGGAACGGAACGTCGCGATCAGCAGGATGAACGCCAGCCCGAGCACGAACGCGATCACCAGCGGCGTGACATGCGACAGGCGACTCGTGAAATCGAGATTGCCCGCGTAGTCGCCGGTCAGATCCGCGTGCGCCCCGGGGATCGCAGCCGCCACCGCCGGCTCGAGCTCGTGCCGCAGCGTCTGCACCTTGTGGTCGGCGACGCTGAGGCTGGACTCGGGCATCGGGACCTGCAGCAACGCGGTCTGACCGTCGCGCGAGATCTGCATCGCCACCGGGCCCCGTCCTTGCGTGATTCGCCGGCCTTGCTGGCCGATGCTCCGCAGCTGCTGTGTGGCCCGCTCGCTGTGGAGTCCGTGCCCGCTGACGACCAGGTCGGCGGTGTCGGTCGATCCCGGGAACGCCTGTTCGATCGCCCGAGCGGCGACGCGGATCGGCGTGTTCGGCGACACGTCGTTCTGACCTGGCTCGGCGGTTTGGATCGAGATCAGAGGCGCCGCCAGCGCCGCGAGCAGGATTACTGCGAGTGCCAGCGCCGTCCGCGGATGGTTGGTCACCCCGGCCGCCAGCACCTGCCACGACGATCGCCGGCGCCGGGCGTGGGCTCGACGGCGCCGGCGCGGCCAGATCCGGCCACGGTCGATCCGGTCGCCCAGCAGCGCGAGCATCGCCGGCAGCACGGTCAGCGATCCGACCACGGCGATCAGAACCACCAGGATCGCGCCCAGCGCCATCGAGGTGAACACCCCGAAGCCGGTGAACAGCAGTCCGGCGAGGCCGATCACGACCGTCATGCCGGCGACCACGATCGCGCGGCCGACGGTTGCCGAGGTGGCGGCGAGCGCCGCCTCAGGAGATGCGCCGTTTCGCCGCTCCACTCGCTCGCGGCGGATGTAGAACAGCGAGTAGTCGACGCCGACCGCGAGGCCGATCAGCACCACGACCGGAGCGGTCGAGGAGCCGTTGGGCGCGATGTGCGACATGAGCCCGAGCGCTCCGAGCGCCGCTCCGACCGAAGTCAGCCCGAGCAGCAACGGCACCGACGCGGCGACCAGCGCGCCGAAGGCGAGCACCAGGATCAGCAGCGTGATCGGAATCGAGATCAGCTCGGCGCGGTGCAACCCGTTGTCGACGAGCTTCGTGATCGCGTTGTCCTCCGAGCCGCTGCCGGCCTCCAGGAAGGTGACGCCGTGCTCGTGTGCGGACAGTTGGTCGACGACGTGCTGGACTTGCGCGGCGCGGGCGTCGGGGTTGTTGGGATCGCCGCGCAGCGTGACGACGACGAGCGCGGTCCGGCCGCCGGCGCGTTGGAGGTCCGGCGAGCGATCGGGGCCGCCGGCGCGTTGGAGGTCCGGCGAGCGATCGGGGCCGCCGGCGCGTTGGAGGTCCGGCGAGCGATCGGGGCCGCCGACCGCCTTGACCGCCGGCAGGCGGCGCGCGTCCGCCTCGAGCGCCTTGACGGCGTTCGCGGTGCGCTGGGCGCTGCTCGAACGGACGAGCACGCTCTCGGTGGCGGGGCCCTTCAGTCCCGACGCGGTGAGCCGCGCGTCGGCGCGGGCCGATTCGCCGGTGCCCGAGCCGGAGTTCGAGAGCGTGCGCATGCCGGCGCTCGATCCGAGCGCCACGCACGCGACGATCAGCGCGAGCCAGAGCGCGACGGTCGTCTTCGGACGGCGGGCGGCGCTCCGGGCCGCGGCGTGGACGAAGCGTGAAAGCACGCCGGACCCGGGCGAACCGCCGGCGCGCCCCGACCCGCCGGCGCGCCCCGACCCGCCGGCGCGCCCCGACCCGCCGGCGCCGCCCGACCCGCCGGCGCCGCCCGACCCGCCGGCGCGCCCCGACCCGCCGGCGCCGCCCGGCGCGCCAGATGTGGTGATGGATGAAGGAGTGGTTTGCATGGACCGCAGACTGCCTGCGCCGGCCGCCAAAATCGCTGGGGCGACCGGGCCTCTGAACGGCCGCGAACCCCCGTCCTCGATGGTGGGGAAAACCCCACGGTGCGCCGGCAGTCGGCGCCCGGCCGCCAGCGCGGGCGGTCAGCGGCGGTTCAGGCGCCGGGGCAACGCCGCCGGGTTGAGCGTGTAGCCCCGGCCGTAGTCCGTGGGCGTGAACACGCGCCGCTCGTCCGGTTCCCAGACGCCCTTCCCGACATCCTCGCGGGCGGGACGACTCCAGCTGTACGGCATGCCCAAGAACCGCCCCTGCGGTTGCGAGCAATCGCTCCAAGGCTGCTCCGGCGCCGCGCAACTCGCCCCCGCCGTCCGCTGCCACGGAACCCTGGCGAGATAAGCGCCCTGGTGGCGCTGATCTCGCCGGAGTGGCCGGCGGGCGAGGGGTTTGGCGAGGTGGCACGCCTCGGGGCGGGGCGCCCGATCCGGGCAGCCTCCGGTTTGCTGCGCCGTGCGGCGCCACCACCATGTAATTCGCGCCAAACTACCGTCGCCGCAAGCGCCTCGGCCACATAAGCATTGGGTGGATGCTTATGTGGCCAGCGCGGCTCGCCAGCGGGCGATTTGGCGCGAATTACAGGTGCTCGGAACAACCGCGGACGCGCCGGCGATCACTGGCGCGGACCGCGCGTCCCGATCAAGGGGCCGACGACCGCCGCCGCCACCACCCACCCTAGACACTGATCACCCACTCAGGTAGAACTGTATTGGACATATTTGTGCATAGCGAGCGGAGGGTGTAGATGGCCGAGAAGACATGGGGTGGCGAGCCCTTCTGGGGATTGGGCTACGAGTGGGATCCCGAGTGGGTCCTCACCGATCGCCAAAAGGAGCTCCGTGACCTCCTGATCGAGCTGTGCGAGAAGGAGATGCGGGCCAACGCCAAGGTCTCCGACGACGACCTGAAGTTCCCGCGGCGCAACCTCGAGCTGCTCGGCGAGCACGGGTTCCTGGCGCTGACCGTCCCCGCCGAGTACGGCGGCCTCGGCGAGGATCACGTCGCCTACGCGATGACGTGCGAGACGATCGCGCGCTACGGCTGCGCATCCACCGCGATGTGCTACGTCATGCACATCGGCGCCGTCAATACGCTGATGCTGCGGCCGACTGCGGCGCTCATCGAAAAGTACATAAGACCCCTGAGCAGCGGCAAGATCGGCACGCTCTCCTACAGCGATCCGGAGACCGGCTCGCACTTCTGGTACCCGATCTCCTCCGGCGCCGAGCGCTCGAACGGCGGCTA
>Ga0335078_10008318_pt1 | contig 15426 bp, 15 predicted proteins | sample Lox_Sample_32_FD_206711 | JGI IMG/M metagenome (GOLD analysis project Ga0335078, IMG submission 206711) | Soil microbial communities from Loxahatchee National Wildlife Refuge, Florida, United States - Lox_Sample_3.2 | ecosystem: Environmental > Terrestrial > Soil > Wetlands | place: USA... | reverse complement strand
CGGCTCCGGAAAGGAGCCAGGGGCGTGTCCCAGGACAACGACGGGCGGTTCCCCGACGACAGCGCGGTGGAGGTCCGCTACCCGCGCGACAAGCGGGAGGAACAGCGTGTCGACCGGGGCGGGTGGCCCTGGCTGCCGGGTTCCATCGTAGAGCAGTGCGGCCCGGACGAGTGGTACATCGCGGTCTGCGAGCGCTCGCTGGCCGTGCTGGAAGACGGCCGCCCCGCGCCGGACGGCACGGCGGAAGATGACCTGTTCTACCCGTGCTGCTGGCGGGACTCCACCGAGATCCGGTACCGCCCGGCGCCCGGCGCTGCGCCCGCGTCGCGGAGCGGGGCGGGCCGGTGAGCGGGGACAAGGTGATCCGGTCGGCGATGTCCGCGGTGGTGGTCGCGGTGGCCGGGTTCGCGGCGGTGGTGTCCTACTCGCACATCTACGGGCTCGGCCGCGCGCACGGGCAGGACGGGGCGGCGGCGCGGCTGCTGCCGCTGTCGGTGGACGGGCTGATCGTGGCGGCGTCGCTCGTGCTGCTGCACGAGGCCCGCAACGGGCGGGCCGCGCCGGGGCTGGCGCGGGTGATGCTGTGGCTGGGCATCGCGGCGACCGTCGGGGCGAACGTCGCGTCCGGCGCCCGGTTCGGGGTGCTGGGCGCGGTGATCTCGGCCTGGCCGGCTGTGTCGTTCATCGGCGCCGTTGAGATGGCGATGACGCTGGTACGCCGGGCACGCGGCACCCAGCGCGCCGCGGACGCGCCGACCCCGGCTGCGGTCCTGTCTGTGCCGGCCCTGCCCGTGGCACCGGGAGACGTGCGCGAGGCGGTGGTAGCGGCCTACGCGGCGTCGGTCGCGGCGGGCGCGCCGTTGAGCCAGCGGGCGATGGCCGCCCGGTTCGGCATCTCCCGCCGCCAGGTCAGCCAGCTCATCACCCAGGCCAGCGGCCTGATGCCGACGAGGGCGGAGGCGGCCGCGTGAACGGGTACGGGGCGATGGCCCGGCGGCACTGGGAACGCTGGCTGCCCGAGCAATACGCGGCGATAGAGGACCCGGACGCCTTCTTCGCCGCGCTCGGGGAGGAGGCCGCCCGCCAGGTCGATGACCTGGCCGCCGAGCTTGCTGGGGACGGGCCGCCGGGCGAGGGATACCTGGAGCGGGCCGGGCGCCTTGCCTCGGCCCGTGCCAGGGCGGAGGAGATCGTGCTGCCGCAGCGGGTGCTCCCGGCGCCGGAGGCACTCGCCAATGATGAGCAGGACGACAGCGAGGGGCTGCGGGTGGAGGGCGGGGCGCGCCCGCCGGCGGTGGACCCGGGCCACCCGTCCTGGGCTGAGGTGGACGCCGAGCAGCGCGAGCGCGCCGGCCAGCCGGGCAGCGGCTAGCCCGTCCGGGACCCCGACGCCGGTCGGCCCGGCACCGGCAAGGGGCGGGCCCTGAGGTCGTCGGCGCCTGGCCGCTGTACCACTCGGCCGGGTTCGCCCCAGGGAACGCGCGTTCTGGCAACATGGGGCATCGCGGGACAAAGAGGCCGGTCCCGCACGGGACCGGCCTCTGTAGATGGGTAACTGCTAGCGGAGCGTTCCGAGGAACGCCTGCCATGCGTCGGCGGTGAAGCTGAGCGTTCCTCCGTCGCGGTTCGTGGTGTCGCGCACCATAACGACGCCGTCACGGCTGGCTGTCTCTACGCACGATCCGTTGCTCCCGCTGTAAGTGCTCTTTCTCCAGTCCATACCTCTTCCGCCTTCCTGATGATCGCCGCACTGTCGGAAGCGCGGTAGCACTCGGCATGAATGCTAATGAAGATCCGCTCCAGGTGCGCAACCGTTACGGGTTCCGTGTAAACCCCGCCAGCGGCCAAGTGCTCAGCGTATGCCGCGTTGTTGTCCGCGATGATCAGCTCGCTTGCGGTGGCAGGGTGGGCGACAGCCGGGAGCACTTGCATCGTGACGTTGGGCATCTTCGCGAATTCGATCAGGTGGCGCATCTGCGCGGCCATGATCTCAGGCGACCCTACAAGCCGGTACAGGGCCACGTGATCGATGACGCACGTGATCACCGGAGGATCTTCGCGGAACAAGATTCGCTGCTGCCTGGCCATGCGGTTAGCCACTCGCGTCACGATTACTTCTCTCGAGACTGCTGGCTGAGCCTCGATGAACACCCGCGCGTAAGCCTCCGTCTGGAACAAGCCGTGGACAGTGCCCGGACACCAGACGCTGAGCCGCGCGGCGCGGTCCTCGTGCTCTGCCCAGGAGCGCAAGCCCGGTGGTATCGCTGACTTGCTGTCTTCGTAGTACTCGCGGTACCAGCCGTTCCGCCCGGGAAACGCGGCATCGAGCGCGTCTGCTACCGCCTCGGTCGGCGGGCGCTTCCCGCTTTCGATCCTGCTCAGGTGGGAATAGTCGATGCCCGAACGGGACGACAGCTCACGCAGCGACCACCCGCGCGCAAGCCGTTCTTTCTTGACCTGCCGCCCGAAGTGCGTGGACGGGTTTCCGTTGCCGTGGACAGCCACGGAAACCATGTTGTCATATCTATTCCACTCTCCGTAAGTGCATCGGTACGTTCTTGCACACGCGCCCGCCGTCGCGGAAACGAGTCCCGTTCGATGGGCCGCGCCGATGACGGCGGGCGCGCGCCAGAGCCGCAAAAGGACCGTCAGCTTCAAGCAAGGGCAGGGCGATGAGCGATACGGAGACGCCAACCAGGCAAGTCAGAGAACCCGGTGAAGACTTCACGGCGATGGATGATCCGACGTTCCTAGCCGAGCGGAAGCGCGTACGGGAAGCGATCGAAGAGCTTACCGGGCGCATGGCCGAACTCGACGACGAGTTCACCAGGAGGGCGGGAACCGCATGGGCATCAGCCAGCTAGGGATAGCCAAGCTGCCTCGCCTTCTGGCCGTCGAAGTGCTCTTGGCCGAACCCGAAGACCTGCAAGACGACGTCCTGGAAAGCTGCCTTTACATCTTGCGTGACCGCCTGCGCGGGACGGAGGCGGATCGTGAGTGATGATGACCCGCAAGGCCGAACCCTGATGCGGGAGATTCCGGATGAGTCGGATTTCGCCACGGAGCTGCAAGAGCGCTCAGCCCGTCACCCGTTCCTGATGCTTGCCTGGGTAGGCGTTGATTACCTGGCCAACGAACTGCTCACGGTTCAGGTCATGATCGAGGACAAGGTCAGGCGCTCATTCGGGTACCCGCCGCACGCGACCGGAGCCCCGACGGGCGGGGACTGATCAACTTCGAGGCAATAGCAGGACTGTCCGCCCGCGCGGCGAAGCTCGAAGCGCAGACTGAGGCTTTCATGCGGACGCCGCCGGGGGATGCAGGTCGGACCCGTCCTTAACGAGCTGGAGGAAGCGCAGCGCGCGGCCTGCGCGGAAGCGATGAAGCCTAGCTGCCGGGACGTGCACGCAACCAGGGTCTCCCCGCCGTGATCACGTGGCCGATCTTGGGTGCACTGGAAGCCACCGGCCCGATCCGGTCGTGGCTGACCGTGCGCTAGCCGGCAAAGCGAACCCCCGGTCAGCTTGCCACCCTGCTGACCGGGGGTTCCCCCTGACCCGCCGCCACGACCCCGTGCCGCCGCCGGCCCGCCCGCCATCCCGGGCCGCCGCCGACCGGGCCAGGGCCGGCGGCCCTGGCCAGCGTGACCCTGCACTGGTCAGCCGGGACGCAGGGCGTCCTCCGAAAGCGATGTCCGATTCCCGCCAGCACCGGGCGCGCGCCGTACCACGATTGAGGACATGCACACCACGCCCTACCTGCTCGTGCAGGCCATCAGCCCCGCTCGCCTCGACGCCGTCCGCGCCGCCGGCACAGACGGCCACGGCAACCAGCTGAGCCCATTCGCCGCCACCGGGAGCGGCGAGCCGCTGCGCTGCTGCCTGCGCTACGCCGGGCCGGGCGAGCAGATCACGCTGATCTCCTACGCGCCGTTCGACCACCCCTCGGTATGGACCGAGGTCGGGCCCGTCTACATCCACGCCGCGCGGTGCGCCGGCCACACGCCGACCGGCCGGCTACCCGAGCAGCTGGCCGCCGGCCCGCGCGTCCTGCGCACCTACCGGGCCGACGACACGATGAACTACGACCACAACACCGTCATCACCGACGAGGCCGACCTCCAGCCGGTCATCGAGCGCCTGCTCTCCCAAGCCGACGTCGCGACAGTGCACGTGCGCACCCTGGCGCCCCAGTGCTTCCTGTACGCAGTCACGGCGGGCTGACCACGGCCCGGGCAGGACCGGCCGCCGCCTCACGGACTTGCCAGTTCCCGCGCGCGAGAGCCCTCCGACCTGCCGGTTCCCGAACCGAACCGCGATTACAAATTGTAACCGAGCCCCAGGCAGGGGCCCGCGCTAAACGCCGAATTTGTGCGCCAGCTGACCGATAAGGCTCTGCACCTCGGCAGCGCGCAGAACATACATTCCAGCGCGGCTCTGAGGCCGCAGCTACCTCAAGTCGGCCGACCAGACAACGGAGGCTAACTCGAATCTGGGTTCTTGCAGCATACTCGACATCTGACGACCGACTCGCTTACCGCGACCTTACGGCCGCCCGGGGTCCGCGGCCCGGCCAGGCGGTCTAAGCCCGCGCAAGGTCAGCGCGATCACGCGACGCAGGATCAAGACCGTCCGCTGCGCGAGGTTCAGTCGCGAATCCTGCTCCACCCTCCTCGTGAATCCGCCCACTCACCTGCAGAGAAGACCAGAACAAACCCCTTCGAATTATTGGAGTTCCCTGTAACTACCATGCCGGCTACATGGTCAACTATCACGCACCCTGTGCCGGCAAGTCGCCGCATGTGCCAGCAAAGCCAGGAGCTAACGAGGTTTGAACCGCAGTTCAGCCTGGTTGTCCGCAGCGTTGGTCGGAGTAGCGAACGCAGACTTGCCAATACTAGACTCATGAAGCTTGAAGGTTATTCACGGCCCATGAGGGATGCGCCAGCGGCGTTCCCTGGCGATCCGGGCATATCGCCGCGCGGATTGCGGGTTTCCTGTCTTAGTGGATATTTCTGTACACCCGGGTGTACAGAAATATCCACTATCCTCGAAATCCTCGCCGCATGCGGGCATAACCCGGAGCGGCACGCGGGCCCGCCGGGGCAGGTCAGGTGACGAACAGATCACGAGACGAGCCCCTGAATAATCCTCCTTGCGTGCCATCATCAGTATTTTCAGAAGTTTCCGCACTCGATAGCCTTCGCTTCCTGTCCTTCAGGCGCACTGATGCGTTAAGAAACGTGACAATCACCAGAAGGGCGATACCCAGAGGCTGGCTCAATATTGCAGCAAAGAAAGAGCGCGTCTCGTCCTTGCCATTATAGATACTCAAAAGTGCTATAAATAGAGTTATGACTTGGAATATCATATTGCCCATCGTAATGAAGGCGCTAAGAGTAACAGGCCATGTTCCTGGTTCTCTCTGGCCCTTTCGCGTTTCCCCGGAACTTTCGGTCAACTTTAGGGTATCGCCTGCGGAAACCGTACTAGCAAGAGCGATCACGGGAGCGGATGCGCTGATTGCAATCCAAAAGGTCTCATGATATGACATGTCAATAGTGTCGCACGAGGTCTGGGTCTGGAACAGATGCACGGTCGAGTGCATAAGTTCTGTCAACGACACATCGAAGATAGGGCACCTGTACAGCCTGGGCTGGCTCGTCCGTCAGGGATGGCTCAGATCGTCTGTTCGGCGCTCCTCAGCTCCTACCTCCCGATCGGCGGATTGCTAATCCGGTTGTTCGTTTCTTACTTTCATGCGCCTATATAGCTGCGTGAACTGTCAAGCTCCACTTGGCCGTCGAGTCGGTTAACCGCCTGTCAGCTGCATCTGCGCGACGGTCTGGACGGCTGCGCCTGGCTGCGTTATGGCCGGGTCGGCATTCGGTGCTCCTGATCAGCCGTGGGCGTTCCTGTGACTGTCTGGGGCGACGGTCACCTGCTGCAAGCCGCAAGCCGGATATGCCAGCCGCGAGCGGTCATCGGGATCTGATCCCCTGCAGGACTGCCTCCTTGGCGATGTCGGTCCTAGTGGTCACTTTCAGCTTCTTCAGGATGTGCGACACGTGCGTCGCCACCGTCCGCCGCGAGAGCATTAGCCGTGCCGCGATCTCCGGGTTGGATAGCCCTTCCTCCACGAAGGCCGCGATAATCAACTCGGTGTCGGTGAGCGATTCCCACCCGCTCACCGCCCGCCGGTGCCTGCTATGCGGGCCGCGCCTGATGCCGCGGGCTCGGAGTTCGGCATGCACCCGGTTGAGGTCAGCCTCGGCCTTGAGGAACTCGTAGATCTCAACGGCCTGCTCGAACGCCTGCCGCGCCTGGGTGCCCTGCCCGGTCTCGGCCAGGCACTCGGCTGCTGCCTCCAGGGCCCTGGCACGCGGGAGCGGCCGTCGGGCGTCGGCATACCGCTGCGCGGCGGCCAGCAGCATAGACGCATCCCGCTCGACCATGCCACGGCAGAAAAGCGCGTTCGCTTGCCGATGCGGAATGTCGGTTCCCTCGGCAATCGCGGCGGCCCGTTCTGCCACCGTCTGTGCAACCGGCGCATTGCCTGTTTTCAGGGCGAGCCGGACGGCGTCGGCAACGAGGTCTTCGGTGTCCCCGGCCTCGTCGGCGCTGGTATCGAGCGCCGACGCTAGCACGGCTAGTGCTTCGCTGAATCGGCCTGCTTGTTCGTGATCTAGGCTCTGGGCCAGCATCAGCGCGGGAACGGTTCCGTGACCGAGCCGGTGCGCATGAGCTTGGGCCGCTGCCAAATTCGGGCGCGCGGTAGCGGGCTCGTTACGGTGGAAGCCAATCTCGGCGGCGATAGCGAGTTCGCAGCAAGCCAGGAGAGGTTCCTTCAGGTCCTCAGGAACGACTGCTATTTCGGCGAGTGCATCATCCCATCGGCCCATCTCATAAAATACCTGACCGAGGACACTATGCGCTTGCGCGACGCGGATGACCGTTCCGACGTGGTCGGCGAGTTGCCTCGCTCGCTTGGCTGCGGCCAGTGCCTCATCACAGCGGTCAAGGTTGAACAGCGCTATTGCTTTGTTGATTTGCAGTAGGAGGCCAAGGTCGTACAGCGCGGGATCGGTCTCGGTTACGGCAAGAGCGCGGTCGTAAAGGAGTAGCCCGCCCGTTATGTCTCCCCGGACCACGGCCACCAGGGCGAGCACGTGCAGTGCCCAGCCGACCCCCCACGTGTCCGCGACCTCGGTGGCCGGGGAAAGTGCATTCTCCGCTTCCCGCCGGGCCTCGTGCAGATCGCCGAGGTAGAGATGGGTACGCGCGGCCAGGACAAGCAGCCGGGCGCGGTGCTTGGCGGATAGTCCGGGAGAGGCGAGCTGCTGGTGGACTATGGCGAACACTTCCGCGGCATGCCCGGCGAGGAGACGGCATTGCGCCAGCGTCCAGTGCAGGTCAACCAGCAGGTCCGGATCGGCCGTGTGCGCTAGCGCTCGGGTCGCCACCTGCTCGGCACCCGTCCAGTCGCCGATGCGGTAGAGGGCATCGGCCAGCCTGGACGCCAGCCACCCGTGCCTGACCGAGCCGACCGGAACACTGTCCACTACCTGAGCGAGCAGTTCGGCCGCGATCGCGGGCGCCTGGCCTACCAGCAAGTCTGCCGAGGTGCTAAGCCAGTCCAGCATCCACTCGTCTATCAGCCCGGCTGGCGGAGATGTGCCTTGCCCGACCGACGGGCGCTCGATCTGAATGGCCGGTCTACCTGCCGGAGAGCCAGCCGCGGTGTCCCCTCTGTCGCCTGTCTCGCCCTGCGCGCTGGCCAGAAGGTCCGGCCTGCCCACGATGCCGATCGGCTGGGTTATCGCGCGGAGCAGTTGCCGGGCGACCCGGTCCGGTGCTACGCCCGCGGCGGCGAGAGCGTGCGCCGCCTCGCGGTGCCACGCGCTGCGGACGGAAACAGGCATTTGCGCGTACAGCGCTTCCCTGATCAGCGAGTGCCGGAAGGCAAGGCCAACACCGGCGTTCGCCTCGATTAGCACACCGCAGGCGCGGGCCTCGTCCAGCGCCGGGACCAAGTCGACTATCGCCCGGCCGAGCACGGTTGTCAGGTCGGTCAGCGCGAATTCGAAACCAAGCAGTGCGGCCGCGTGCAGTACCGTCAAGGTGGGCGCGGACACGAACCCGAGCCTGTCGGCGATGGCGCCGGGCAGCGAGTCGGGCACAGAATCAGCTGCCAGCTGTGCCGTGCCCGAGGGCGTGACCACGATGCCACCGGACCGGGCGAGCGCCGCAAGCAGTTCGGTGAGGTACAGCGGGTTGCCTGCCGCGCCGGCAGCCAGCCTGAGCAGCCCGGTATCCGGCCGGCCGCCGGCCAGGTCCCTGACGAGTTCGGTCACCGCCGACTCGGAGAGCGCGGCCAGCCGAATCCGGTGACCTTCGCCGACTGCCCGGCGCAACGCCGAGAGATCGTCATGCTGTGGCCAGGGGCGGGTCATGCCGATGAGGAGGAGCGGAACCTGCGGGGCGATACGCGCGAGCCGTCCCCAGAGCTTCACCGATGCGGGGTCTGCCCACTGCAGGTCGTCGACGACGAGCACCACCGGCCGTGCGGCGGTTTCATCGATGGCTAGCGCAGCAAGCTGCTGTGAGAGTATCGCGGATACGTCCGCGCCGCGGTCGGTAGCGACCTCGCCGTGCAGCAGCCCGGCGATCATGGTGCGCCGCGCGTTCGCCGACGGGCGCCTCACGCCAAGGGCGTCAAGGAACGGCAGCAACGCCAGCTCCTGGCCAAGCTCATCGCCCGCGCCCCAGAAGACCTGGCAACTGCCCGGGGGCAGGCTGGCGAGGGCCGTGCGCACCAGCGCGGTCTTGCCGATGCCTGGTTCACCCTCGATAAGTACCGCGCCGCCGCCCCGCGCGAGATTTCTCAGGTAACCACCGAGCAGCGCCAGCTCATCAGTACGTCCGGGCAGCACCACAGCCGGGGTGATCGGCCCGCCTGAAGCTAGCCTGGCCGCAGCACTCGCAAGTTCAGTCCTGCTGTTAATGCCGAGCTTCTTGTATATCCGGGCAAGGTGATTTTCCACCGTCCGGGACGACAACATGAGCTCGGCAGCGATGGCAGGGCTGGCCTTGCCCTCCACCGCCAGTGTGATGATCTCCAGTTCGCGCGCAGTCAACCGGGATGCCTCAGACGGCGGAAGCGGGGCCGGACCGTGACCCACTGCATTCCAGAGATCATCCGGGACGAAGACCTTTTCTCCCGCAAATGCCCTGTCAACTGCATCGAGCAGGGAGGATCTCGACGTTGCGGTCTTGGTCAGGTAGCCCGTCGCCCCGGCTCTCACCGCGGCGCGGACTGTCTCGGCGGAGCCCACTCGCGACAGCACCACCACACGGACTGACGGATCCCGTGCCACAATCCGCTGGATCGCATCGATGCCCGACATGCCAGGCATCACCACATCCATGATGACCAGCTCCGGCCGGTGCGAGGACGCCATCTCCACCGCTCGCGCACCATCGCCTGCCTCAAAGACGGCATAGCCCGCATCGCGCAGCATGTCGGCAATCGTCTCGCGGAAAAGCGGGTGATCATCGGCAACCAGCACCTTGACCGCGGCCTCGCCGGAGCTACGTTCAGCCACTGTCCTGCTCCTCCGCGCGCCGCGCGGATACCCACAGGTTCCGGAAGGTCTCCAGGTCGCCGTCGAGCGCCTTGACGACTAGCTCCAGCGAGCTCCAGCGCGGCAGATCCCCGCCCCTCAGCACCCGGTTAACCGTGTCATGGCTGATCGCATGGTCCGTGCAACGCTCGATCGCCCGCGTGCTTGGCTCGCCCGCGTGCAAGTGAAGTTCGCGAAGGGCCACCAGAAGATCGTGGCAGGGTCCCGAGGGCTCGGGCAACTTGCGTATGTGCCTCATAAGCAACCCCACGCTGTCCGAAGTTGTAAGAGAAGACGGCAGTACCTACCAACTGTACGTCAGGTGACGTACCTTAGTTAAGTAAGCGTATCTGAGAGTTCAGACCTCTCCGTCGAACTGGTGGAACATGCCCAGAACCATGGCGCTCCAGCACCGGGCCACTGCTCGCTCCGCGGGAAGATCGAACTTGATCGAGGACTTCGTAGCGATGCTGACGACGGCGAAGAGTGTGGCCCGTGAGTCTCATCCGGTACACCTCAACCAGATCGGCGGAGACTGCGACGGCAGCGCGATGCACCCTGAAGGCTTGGTACTTATTTCAAACCAAAGACGTCATTTTGGCAAACGACTTCGTTATTACCGGGCAATGACGGAATCCAAGGCCGACGGTCGTGCCCGGGAGGCACCGTGACACTCGGATGGCTTCTAAATGCCTTAGCCCGCACGGAGGGCTCTTTGCCTATCTCATCAGCCGAGATCAGAACAAGACCAAGATCCAGCTGGAGAAAGCCAGGCAAGAGGGCACGGCAAGCCTTATAAGACAGCTGCCAAACGGAGCAGTATTCAGGGACGGCAGTACGGGCAGCTGGAGGGAAATCTGGATGCCACCAGTCGTACCGCCTTCTACCCTATTCATCCTGCCAGCAGACTACGAGCAGCCGCAGGCACAGAGACCAGGCACATGCCATCAGCTGCCCGAGGACACTGATACCTGTCATTCGCTAGACGGGGAGCCGACGCAGCTGACGGCCGGCGAGCATCCAGACCCAGCAGAATAACCTGATATGCATCACATGGCGAGCCGGCACCACGGTCCTATTGAGCGCGCATAGCGGCGGTTATTTCGCGTCATGTCCTGGCCTGGCCGCCACCGTCCGTGACGCGAGCCGGGGTGGCCGTACGCCCGCTGGAGGCGCCACCGCGAGCATCCCCGGCGCCAGCGTGAGCACGGCGGAGACGCCCAGCGGGCGTGCCGGCAACGGACGTCGGCGCGGGTGCGGTGTCGCGTCGGGTGCTCGTGGTCGGTGACGCGTGACAGCTGGCTAGGCCTGCCGTGTCGGGCCGCGTGGCTGGGGCTGTGCCGGCCGGCGGGCGGCGCGGGCGGCCTGGTCCGCGCCGTGCAGGGCTGCTGCGTGCTGCGGGGCGGGGGGCGGTGTCACCGGGCCGGGGAACGATGCCGCGGCGAGGTCAGCCGCTGTGCGGGCGCGGAACGGACCAGGCGGGCGGGCCGGCGGCGCGAAGCGGACCGTGCGGAGCTGCTGGGCGGCGACAAGGGCGGCGCGGGCCTGGGCGGCGCGCTGCTGGGTGTCCCGTAGTTCGGCGACGGCCTCGGCGAGGGCGGCGAGCCGGGCGATCACGATCGCCCACTCACTGGTGCGGTCTCCGCTCACGTGCGCGTAGGCGGCCATGAGCCGGGCGGCCTGGCGGAGCTGGCGGCCGGCCGTGGTGGGCGGGGGGATGCGGCCGGACGGCTCGCGGGCCGCGCGCTGGTAGGAGTCGGCCGCCTCGCGCAGCGGGCGGCTGCCGAGCATCGCGGCGGCGACGTGCAGCGTGTCGGCGGCGGCCTGGGCGGCATCAGCGGCGGCGGCCGGGCTCGTGACGGCGAAGGCCCTGATGGTCGCGGTGGCGTTCGCGGCTGCCGTCGCCGCGTGCTGGAACAGGGCGGCGCGCTCGGCGGGCGTCAGCCGGATGTCCTTGCCCTGCCGGGCGGGGTGCCACCGCTGGGCGAGCTTGGGCCAGGTGAGGTCGGTGGCGAGCTTCCCGCCGGAGTACCAGAGGGGCTGGCCGTCCTTGGTGACATCGCCGTTCAGCGCCACGGCGTACCCGGTCACCTGGCCGGGGTTGCTCGTGCTGTAGCGCGGGCGGACGCTGATCCCGGCGGCTTGCAGGCGGGCGAAGAACTCCTGCGCGGTGGCGGAGGAGGCCGCGGCGGTGAGGTTCACCGCGCGGCGCAAGGTGACCCGGGGTGCCTCGTCCAGGCCGCGGCGGGTGGCTTGCTCGGTCTCGGCGCGGGTGGGGCAGCGGGGCGCGGTCCGGTCCGCCGGGCTGGTGGACCGCAGCCCGTGCCTTTGCTCGGCGGCCCGGCAGGCGTCCCGGACCCGGTAGCGGTCGTTGCGGGCCGAGGGGCGCCGGCCGTCCTGGCGGGCCAGCATCACCACCAGGTGGATGTGATGTGCGACGCGAGGTCGCACGGTGTGAGTGAGAGAGTCGATTGGAGGGCCGTATGGTCGGCGATTCATCTCCGGGCTAGTGCCCAGAGCCTGTCCCCGCCCCCGGCATGCGCCGCGCGTGCACTGCGTGCGGGGTATGAAGCCCGGGGGAAAGCCCAAGAGCCGGTGTGCTGCCCACTGGCCACAGGCAAGGGGAAGGCCGGAAAGGGTGAACGGAAGTGAAGCCTTGACGGAAGCCTCGTTACCACTATCGCCAGCGGTAGTTGCGTAGTACTGGCGTCTAGGGTCTGCTGCTGGAAAGCGGCGGTGGTGGCCGGCGTATCATATCCGGTCACGTGGGCACCATGGCCCCGGGGTAGAGAGGACACCCTAATCCGGCCGCGACTCACACGTGCGGAACGTGGAAACCCCGCTATGGTCCGGGAGAACTGACCAGCTCCCGGTAAGCCGACTGCAAAGGGGGCTGAATTCCATGGCGGGAAAGGATGGCCATGAAGCAAATGGCGGCGGCCGAAAGGCAGCAGGAAAGCAACGGCGCATGACCGGACCCTCCTTATACGGTCGCTGTTGTATAACTGGCCGCATACCCGGCCTGGTGCCGGGGCCCGAAAGGGAGCTGACGTGAGCCAGGTGGCCCTTGAACGAGTCAATGCTGATGAACCGCTGGAGTCTGATGGGCAAGTTGGGCACCAAGGCCGGGGACACGACCACCACCGTCATCGATATGACGCCCGGTGCCGTGACCAGTGCCACGGTGAACGGACCTGATGACCCGCTCGCCTGGGAGGCCATCGACTGGCTGGCCCAGGAGGAGCAGGTACGGCGGCTACGGCAGAGGATCTTCAAGGCGGTGCAGGCAGGCGACTGGAAACAGGCCCGCAATCTGCAGAAGCTGATGCTGCGCAGCCGAGCCAACACGCTGGTCAGCGTCCGGCAGGTGAGCCAGCGCAACGCCGGCCGCCGCACCCCGGGAGTCGACGGGCAGGTCGCGCTGACCCCCGCCCGCCGGGCGAGCCTGGCGGTGTACCTGCATCGCCACGGGAAGCCACGGACGGTGCTCCCGGTGCGGCGGGTGTTTATACCGAAGAAAGGCGGGAAACTGCGCCCGCTCGGGATACCTTCGATCGCTGACCGCGCCCAGCAGAACCGGGTGCGCAACGCGCTTGAACCCGAATGGGAAGCCAGGCTGGACGCCCGGCAATACGGGTTCCGGCCCGGCCGCGGATGCCATGACGCGATCGAGATGATCCACACTATCACGTGCGGCAGGAATGCCGGGCGGGCGTGGGTCCTGGACGCGGACCTGGAAGCCGCATTCGACCGGATCGACCACAATTACCTGCTCAACAGGCTCGGAACGTTTCCCGCACGGGAACAGATCCGGGCGTGGCTGAAAGCAGGAGTGGTCGATCGTAACCGGTACACCCCGACCGATGAGGGAACCCCTCAAGGCGGGGTGATTTCGCCGCTGCTACTGAATATAGCGCTTCAGGGAATTGAGGAAGCCGCCGGGACCAGGTACTACAAAAGCGGGAAAACGGTCCCGGGAACTCCCGCCGTCGTGGTCTACGCCGACGACCTGGTGGCCCTGTGCCACAGCCGCAGGCAGGCCGAAGCGGTCCGGGAGCGCCTGGCCAGGTGGCTGGAACCCAGGGGCCTGCGCTTCAACGAGCACAAGACCCGCATCGTCCCGGTCATGGACGGGTTCGACTTCCTGTCCTTCAGCATCCGCCGCTACCAGACCAAGGACGGCGGCAAGGTGCTGACCAAGCCCAGCAAGGAAGCGCTGATCAAGATCCGGCGGCGGATGAAGGCCGAGCTGCGCGCCTTGCGGGGCATGCCAGCGCTGGCCGTCATCGACCGCCTGAACCCGGTCATCCGGGGGCAGGCGGCCTACTACCGGACCGGCGCGTCCAAGAAGGCGTTCACCACCCTTGACGCCTTCACGTGGCGGGCGCTTTACGCATGGGCGCTCCGCCAGCACCGCCGCAAGAGCCGCAGATGGGTCACCCGCCGCTACTTCGGCCGGTACAACAAGGCCAGGAACGACAGGTGGGTCTTCGGCGACCGGGAAACCGGCGCCTACCTCCACAAGTACTCCTGGACCCCGATCGTCCGGCACGCCCAGGTCACGGGCCGCGCATCCCCCGATGACCCGGCCCTCGCCCAGTACTGGGCCGACCGCAGGCGGCGCCAGAAGCGGAAAAACCCGCCCCTGGCACCGGCCGCTGAGCGCGCCGTGCGCGCCCAGGACGGCCGGTGTCCCCTGTGCGGGGAACCGCTCCTGTACGCAGACCGGCCGCCAGATTCCCCCGGCCAGTGGGAAAGCTGGTTCCGCGTCATCCGCACCGCGATCACCCGCCAGGCGATCACCGTGCAGGCAGCGGACGGCCGCACCGGCGATCAGTACCGCCTCACGCACACCGGCTGCCGCGCCGCCCCCCAGACGGCACCGCAGCCAGAACGGCACGCCGAAAGCAGAGCCTGACCGCCCGCGCGGGCTGCTTCAGCCCGGTGCCGCGACGAGTGGCACGCCGGGTTGTGAGGGGGCGGGGACGCAGCAATGCGCCCCCGCTACCCGACCGCCGGCGTGCCGGACCGCGATCCAGCGGACCGCCTCATCCTCCTCCCCGTAGCGGGACAGCCCGGTGCGGTCCATGACGTCGTGCGCGATCTGCGCCCACTCGTCGTCGGACAGCGTCTTGTCCCCGGGGGCGGCGCGCACCGCGCAGTGCCACACCGGCCGCTCGGACGCGAAGCTGCCCATGGCGTCGTTCGGCTGGTTGAGCAGCCCGTTCAGCTTCCGGAAGTCGCGGGTGCCGTCCGCGCGCAGCGGCGGCTCCAGCATGGCAGGGTGCCGGAACCCGGCCACGATATGGGGGTCGGTGTGCTCCTCGTGGCGTCCTGGACCGAAAAGGTACCGGATCAGCGGCTCGACGCGCTTGCCGCGCGGCGCGCTGATCTTCCCGATCACCGCCCCGCGCCCCGCACACTCCGGAATGCGGTCCGGGACCTGGCCCGCGTTCCGGGAACGGCCCGCCGGTCCGGGCCGGATCCGGACCGGACCCTCCGGCGCTGGCCCGCGGCGGCCCGGATCGCGGTCCGCGCGGTCCCCGGCCTGCTCCGGACGATCCGGACGATCCGGACGGTCCGGACGGGGCGGCCGGCCCGGCCCGCAGCGCGGGCCGCCGTGAACGCGGCCGGAGGGACGGTCACCGGATCGCCTTCCGGACCTCTTCAGCGGCGGCGTCCAGGTTCGCGACGCGGCGCAGGCAGGCCTGCGCGCACCCATCCAGCTCGCCGGGACGCTGCCCGGTCGCGTTCAGCTTCGCGACCGCCTGGTCGGGTAGCTCCGGCGCGTTGCCGCGCCGGAG
>Ga0335078_10008317_pt1 | contig 15427 bp, 13 predicted proteins | sample Lox_Sample_32_FD_206711 | JGI IMG/M metagenome (GOLD analysis project Ga0335078, IMG submission 206711) | Soil microbial communities from Loxahatchee National Wildlife Refuge, Florida, United States - Lox_Sample_3.2 | ecosystem: Environmental > Terrestrial > Soil > Wetlands | place: USA... | reverse complement strand
GGCCTCAATGGCGTCGATATATTCCTGCTCTTCCGTGACCGGATTGGTGTCGTCGAAGCGCAAATGGCAACGCCCGCCGAACTCCTCGGCGATGCCGAAATTAAGACAAATCGACTTGGCGTGGCCGATATGCAGATAGCCGTTCGGCTCGGGGGGAAAGCGGGTGACGATCGCCTTGTGCTTGCCCGAAGCGAGATCGGCGCGCACGATGTCGCGGATGAAATCCTGGCCGGCTTCGCGCGCGATGGTTTCGGCAACCGACATCAGTTAGCCCTCAATCCGCTCATTCCCGCGCAAGCGGGAATCCAGGTGGTTGTCCTCGATCGCCGCGAATGCGCCGCTGTCTAGCCCGCCGCCCGCGCGAATCTAAGGCATAAGTCGTGCCGGCCCCCCGATTGGACAAGTTGGCCGACGCGGTCAAGTGCGGCGTCGGCGCCCCTCATCCCTGCTTCGCCGTGCGCTTTGGCGGCGTGCCGGGCGGCAACACGACCCAGGGATGGCGCTCCTCCTCCCACACCGCGATGGTCGGCGGCGGAAAAGCCGGATCGGCAAAGTTGCCGATCGCGATGGCGACATGGCCCGGAAAGCCTTCGCCCTCCCAATACACCGTCGAGCCGCAGGTCGGACAGAAATGAAAGGTCAAAAGGTTGCCGCTCTCGGCTGTCCGCTTCCAGACGGCGGATTGACCGGAAGGCGTGACCTGCTCGCGGCGAAAGCGCGCCTGGTTACTGATCACCGCTCCAGTGCGGCGCTGACACTCCAGGCAGTGGCACATGGAGACGCGCGTCGGTTCGCCTTCAACTGTCAAAGAAAGCTGCCCGCAGCTGCAGGCGGCGCGTCGCATAGTCATGGCACGGCTCCGTGTAAGGTCCGGACGGATTGTAATGGGGGTGCGGCAGCGTCACAATGCATTGTCTCTTTTGCAGAGACAGACCCTTGACATTCGTCCCCGCTCTCGTTACATCGCCCTCATCCCGTTCACGGAGGGGCCTTTCGCGAGGGTACTTTCGGAAGTGGAACGGGAGCGGTACCCGGAAGCGCGGCCATACACCGCGCCCCCGGGCGGTTCTGGGCATCGTCCCGTCCGGCGCATGGCCGGACCGCGAGGTGCTCGCTGCACTGGCGCCGGGGAGGGTCCTCCCGTTTGCACCCGGCGATTCCAGGAAGCGCGGCCCGGAGCCGAGTCGAGGTCGGGCCCTCGGCGCATGACCGCGGTGGGGCGCCGAAAGGCGAGCGCGCCGCCGTTTTGATCCCGCGGCTTTTCGCGGGAGAGCAGCGATGGTGCGCGCCGCATACGCAGGCAGGCTTCCTTCTCTGCGGCGGGGCGGACTCCAGTGGATCCGCTTATCGGCGCTCCGCCTCCCTCCTTTTTTTTGGAGAGAGGTCTTGGGAAGGGCTTTCTTACAGCGTGACGGAAAACTCGGATGCGAAGGCGCATCGCGAGGACGGGGGATGCTTTGCTTGTGTCCCCTCATCCTGAGGCGGCCGCCGCAAGCGGCCCTCGAAGCATGCAAGCCGAAACGCCGGGGCCTCGTCCTTCGAGGCTCGCTCCCCTCGCGCCTCAGGATGAGGGAATGAATGAAGCGTCACCACCCAAACCAGGAGGATCATGCATGGGCGGCCGCATCGAAACGACCCCGGAAGCGAAGGAGCTGCCCGCGCGATCGGCGCTGCGCCTGGAAATGATTAATCGCAACAACGCATCCTCGCTTCCATTCGCCCCCGGCTGTGCTACACGGCGCGCCAAGATATTCGGACTGACATGACCGTCGTCACCCGCTTTGCCCCCTCGCCTACCGGCTTCCTGCATATCGGCGGGGCGCGCACGGCACTGTTCAACTGGCTCTATGCGCGCGGCCGCGGCGGCAAGATGCTGCTGCGAATCGAGGACACCGACCGCGAACGCTCCACCCAAGCCGCGATCGACGCCATCCTCGACGGGCTCAGCTGGCTCGGCATCGCCTGGGACGGCGACACGGTCTATCAGTTCGCCCGCGCGGCGCGGCACCGCGAAGTCGCCGAAAGCCTGCTCGCGGCGGGCAGCGCCTATTACTGCTACGCCACACCCGAAGAACTGACGGCGATGCGCGAGGCGGCGCGCGCGGCGGGCCGCGCCAAGCTCTACGACGGCCGCTGGCGCGACCGCGATCCGCGCGAGGCGCCGCCCGGCGCGAAGCCGACCATCCGGCTCAAGGCGCCGCTCTCCGGCGAGACGGTCATCGAGGATCAGGTCCAGGGCCGCGTCGTCTGGCAGAACGAAAACCTCGACGACCTCGTGCTACTGCGCTCCGACGGCACGCCGACTTACATGCTGGCGGTCGTCGTCGACGATCACGACATGGGCGTCACCCACGTCATCCGCGGCGACGATCATCTGACCAACGCCGCCCGGCAGAAGCAGATCTACGACGCGCTCGGCTGGGCCGTGCCGGCGATGGCGCACATCCCGCTGATCCACGGTCCGGACGGCTCGAAGCTGTCCAAGCGCCACGGCGCGCTCGGCGTCGATGCCTATCGCGCCATGGGCTACCTGCCGGCGGCGCTGCGCAATTATCTGGTGCGGCTCGGCTGGAGCCACGGCGACCAGGAGATTTTTTCGACCGAGGAAATGATCGCGGCCTTCGACCTGCCGCAGGTCGGCCGCTCGCCGGCACGCTTCGATTTCGCCAAACTGGAAAATCTCAACGGCCATTACATCCGGCACAGCGACGACGGCGCGCTGCTTGCCGCCATCGAACGGCTGCTGCCGCACATCGCCGGCGGCACGGCGATCGCGGCAAAGCTGACGCCCGGCTTGCGGCAGCAACTCCTCGCGGCCATGCCGAGCTTGAAGGAGCGCGCCAAGACGCTGCTCGATCTGATCGACGGCGCACGCTTCCTGCTCGCCGATCGGCCGATCCCGCTCGACGACAAAGCGGAGGCGCTGTTGACCGCGGATGCAAGATCGCTGCTGGCCGACGTCGCCGCCAAGCTCGCCGAGGTCGAGCCCTGGACCACCGCAGCGACGGAACAGGCGGTGCGGCTGTTCGCCGAGCACAAGGGCGCCAAGCTCGGCGCCGTGGCCCAGCCGTTGCGCGCTGCGCTCACCGGCCGCACCACCTCGCCCGGTATTTTCGAGGTGCTCACCGTGCTCGGCAAACCGGAAAGCCTGGCGCGTCTTGCCGACCAGGCGCGACAGTAAAGCGCGCAGCCGAGCGCCGGGTGAACCATTTATATCATTTGCACAAATTTTGCTCGGCAACGCGCCTGCGCCCATCTCACAGGCTATTATCTTGCAGTGCACACCTGGTTGCGCTACCCCAATAAGCCGGGTCGAACACTGCCCTAGCCGTTTTGGTTACACCCGGCCGCGCCTGGCCGACCATGCGGCTCTGAGAACTCGAGGCACCTATCATGGACGCGAAAACCGGCGCCAATATCAAGACTGCCACGCTGACGGTCGGGGACAAGAACTACAACTTCCCGGTCTATGACGGGACCATCGGTCCGGAGGTGATCGACGTCAGCAAGCTCTATGCCGAGACCGGCATGTTCACCTACGACCCCGGTTTCACCTCGACCGGAAGCTGCGAATCCAAGATCACCTATATCGACGGCGACGAAGGCGTCCTGCTCTATCGCGGCTATCCGATCGCCGATCTCGCCGAGCACGGCGACTTTCTCGAGACCTGTTATCTCCTGCTCTACGGCGAGCTGCCGACCGCGGCGCAGAAGGCCGATTTCGTCGATCGCGTGGTCCACCACACCATGGTCCACGAGCAGATGAGCCGTTTCTTCCAGGGCTTCCGCCGCGACGCCCACCCGATGGCGGTGATGGTCGGCTCGGTCGGCGCGCTGTCGGCGTTCTATCACGACTCCACCGACATTACCGATCCCCAGCAGCGCATGATCGCTTCGATCCGCATGATCGCCAAAATGCCGACGCTGGCCGCGATGGCCTACAAATATTCCGTCGGCCAGCCGTTCATGTATCCCGACAACAAGCTCGATTACGCTTCGAACTTTTTGCGCATGTGTTTTGCGGTGCCGTGCGAGGAGTACAAGCCCAATCCGGTCTTGGCGCGCGCCATGGACCGCATCTTCACGCTGCATGCCGATCACGAGCAGAATGCTTCGACCTCGACGGTGCGGCTCGCCGGCTCGACCGGCGCCAACCCGTTTGCCTGCATCGCCGCCGGCATCGCCTGCCTGTGGGGTCCGGCGCATGGCGGCGCCAACGAGGCGGCGCTGAAAATGCTCGCGGAGATCGGCTCCGTCGACCGTATTCCGGAATACATCAAGCGCTCCAAGGATCCGAAAGATTCGTTCCGCCTGATGGGTTTCGGCCACCGCGTCTACAAGAACTACGATCCGCGCGCCAAAATCATGCAGAAGACCTGCTACGAGGTCTTGAACGAGCTCGGCATCAAGGACCCGCTGCTCGACGTCGCCATGGAGCTGGAGAAGATCGCGCTGCACGACGACTACTTCATCCAGAAGAAGCTCTATCCGAACGTCGACTTCTATTCGGGCATCACGCTGCGCGCGATGGGCTTCCCCAACACGATGTTCACGGTGCTGTTCGCGCTCGCCCGCACCGTCGGCTGGATCGCGCAGTGGAAAGAGATGATCGAGGATCCGCACCAGAAGCTTGGCCGGCCGCGCCAGCTCTATACCGGCTCCAAGGCGCGCGAGTACCAGCCGATGTCGAAGCGGAAGTAATCAGCGCGCCGTATCGTACGCCCACGTCATGTACACGCCGCCCCAGGTGAAGCCGCCGCCGAAGGCCGCAAGAATCATCCGGTCGCCGGCTTTGAGCTTGTCTTCGTAGTCCCACAGGCACAGCGGAATCGTCGCCGCGGTGGTGTTGCCGTATTTGTGGATGGTGATCATCACCTGCTTGGGGTCGAGCTTCATGCGCTCGGCCGTGGCCTCGATGATGCGCTTGTTGGCCTGATGCGGCACCAGCCAGTCGACTTGCTCGCTGGTCAGGTGGTTGCGCTGCATCAGCGCGGTGGCGACCTCGGCCATGCGGGCGACGGCGAATTTGTAGACCGCGGCGCCTTCCTGGTGGACGTAATGCAGGCGCTTGCTCACCGTCTCCGCGGTCGGCGGCATGCGGCTGCCGCCCGCCTTCTGATGCAGATGCGGCATGCCGGCGCCGTCGGACGAGATCAGCGTATCGATGATGCCGTATTTCCGGCTCGGCTCGAGCAGCACCGCGCCGGCGCCGTCGCCGAACAGCACGCAGGTGGCGCGATCGGTGTAGTCGATGATCGCCGACATTTTGTCGGCGCCGACCACGACGATCTTGCGGAATTTGCCGCTCTCGATGAATTGCGATGCGACGGTGAGCGCATAGACGAAGCCCGAGCACGCCGCCTGCACGTCGAAGCTGCCGATATTGCGGATGCTGCACATGTCGCAGATCAGATTGGCGGTGGACGGAAACACGAAATCCGGCGTGGTCGTCGCACAGATCAAAAGCTCGATCTCGGACGGCGCGGTTTTGGTCTTGCTCAGAAGCCCACGGACCGCTTCCGCGCCCATATGTGACGTGCCGAGCCCTTTGCCCCTGAGGATGCGCCGTTCCTTGATGCCGGTGCGTTCGGTGATCCACTCGTCGCTGGTGTCGACCATCTTCGCGAGCTCGGCGTTGCCGAGCACGTCGGGTGGCACGTAACCGCAAACCCCGGTGATCGCGGCCCGGATCGGGGACTTTCGGACCGGTTTTCTGAGCTTGCTCACGCGGACGCTTTTAACGGTGCTCTTGCAGTTATGCGGCTTAGCAGGATGCTTGCGGCAATGGTAGAGCGCTTGCCGCGCGGCCGCGCCGGGCAACGTCGAGGACGATCGCCGCCGCCTTGGCGCTGGGCGCTGTGGCGCCAATCCCCATGATACCGTCGAGCCGGCTGAAGGCTTCCACCTGCCGCCGCCGTTCCGGCGTGTCGGAGATGAGCGGTTCAAGCGCCGCGGCGAGCTTGTCCGGCGTGCAATCCTCCTGCAACAGTTCCGGCACCACGTTTTCGCCGGTCACCAGATTGGCGAGGATGACGCTCGGCAGCCGCGCCTGCAGCCGGATGAGCCGGGCGACGACCGCTTCGACGAGATGCAGCCGGTAGGCTGCGACCATGGGCACGCCGGAGAGCGCAAGCTCGAGCGTCACGGTACCAGAGGCCGCGAGCGCGGCGCGGGCGCTGCGGAACGCGGCCCACTTCGCGGCGGGCGCGACGACGATGCGCGGCGTCACGGTCCAGGAGGCGACGGCCTCGCCGAGCAGCGCAGCAACGTGGGGAACGGTGGGTATCACAAGCTCGAATGGACCGATGCGCGCCCGCAGCCGCTCGATGGCGCCGCCGAAAATGCCGGCAAGCCGGCGGATTTCATTGGCGCGGCTGCCCGGTAGCGCCAGAACCAGCGGCGGGTCGGCCAACCGCCGGCGCGCCTCGTCGGCATCGGGCCGCAGCTCGGCGATCCGCTCGACGAGCGGATGCCCGACATAGGTGCACGGCGGCCCGCCAAGCTCGGCATGCACCGCCGGCTCGAACGGCAGGATCGCCAAGACCTGGTCGATATAGCCGCGCATCGCGCGCGCGCGTCCGGGCCGCCAGGCCCAGACCGAAGGCGAAACGTAATCGAGAATCGGAATCCAAGGAGCGAGCCGGCGGACCCGGCGCGCGACCCGATGGGTGAAATCCGGGCTGTCGACGATGACGAGCGCATCGGGACGTGCTGCGACCACCGCTAGCGCGGTTTCCCGGATGCGCCGCAGGATGTTCGGCAACCGTTGCGGGATTGCGGTCAACCCGATGATCGCCAGCTCATCGATCGGAAATGGGCTGACAATGCCGGCGCCCGCCATGGCATGGCCGCCGACCCCGGCGAGCTGCACCCCGCCCGCAGCGGCCTTGATCAGCGCCTGCGCCAGCGCGGCGCCCAAGGCGTCGCCGGATTCTTCCGCTGCAACGATGAAAATCGAAAGCGGCCGCGAAGACGAAGAAGCCTCCGGCGTCATCGCGCGGCGTCCTCGCGCACGCCGACAATGAAAATCTTCTCGCGGTTCGCTGCCGCCGTCACCGCATCGGCTTCGGCGACCATGGTAGAGCCCGCGGTCACAGCGAGACCCGCAAGCCCGGCACGGGCGACATTCTCGATGGTCCTGGGTCCGATCGAGGGCAGGTCGAAGCGACGATCCTGACCGGGCTTCGGCGCTTTCACCAGCACGCCAATCCCCGGTGCCGACGTCACGCGGCCGAGCCGGCGCATTTCAGCGATACGGTTGAGGAGATTGTCGGTGCCTTCCGCGGCCTCGACCCCAAGCACGTGAGTATCGGCAACGACCGCGGCCTGCCCGACGTCGAACGGTCCCAACGCTGCGATCACTTCGAGGGCGCGGGCGATGTCGGCCCGGTCGCGCTGCGACGGCTGATAGCGGCCGAGCACGCCTTCGGGCACCAAAACTTCGGAAGCCACGTCCTTGACGCCGACGACCTTGAGCCCGCCGCTCTCGGCCACGCCTGCAACACCGGAGAGGAGCTTGTCGTCGCCGCCGCGAAAGAAGCGGAACACCCGCGGCATCAGCTTGATCGTCTGCCAATCCAGCCGGAGCTGCGCGATCGGCGGCCGCAACACCGTGCCGATGAACAGCACCTCCCGGCACTGCTCGGCGCGCGCCAAGCGAAAGAACCGCCCGGCCTGGCCGATGGCGATCCAATGATGAGCGTAACGCTCGATCACGGCGGCGTCCGCCCAGCCTTTGATGCCGAACATCACCGGCCGCCGGCCGCGCTTGGCCACCGCCTCGGCGACCGCGGCGGGAAGGCTGCCGCCGCCGCAAATGATCGCCAGCGAGCCGGCATCGGACTTCGCGGCGGCTATGGTCGTCGCGTCAGGCGGCATCGTTGGCGGGCGCGTCGAAATTCCGTTCGGCGCGCGGGCGCATCAGCGGACGTTTGCCGCCGGCGCGAATGAAAGCGATGACTTTGCCGACCAACGGATCGCCTGCGAATTCACGTTCGACCGCATCGACCCGCTCGGCAAGCCGGCCTGCGACGAAAAACAAGGAGCGATAGGCGCGTCGCAGGCGGTGCATTTCGTCCTTGGTCGCGCCGCGCCGGCGCAAGCCGACGATATTGAGGCCGACCAGCGCGCCGGTCTGGCCGAGGGCAAAGCCGAACGGGATGATGTCGTCGCGCGCCGCCGACATACCCGCCATCATGACGCCTTCGCCGATGCGAACAAATTGATGAATCGCCACATGGCCGCCGAGAAAGGTGTAATCGGCGACGCTGACATGGCCGCCGAGCACGACGTTATTGGCAAAAGTGACGTTGTTGCCGACCACGCAATCGTGGCCGACATGCGATCCCACCATGAACGAGCAGCGGTCGCCGACGCGCGTGATGCCGCCGCCGGCCTCGGTGCCGGTATTCATCGTGACGCCTTCGCGCAGTTCGCAAGCGTTACCGATAACAAGGCGAGTTGCACCGCCGCGATAATGCACCGATTGCGGCGGCGTGCCGAGCGAGGTGAACGGATAGACCACCGTCCCCGCCCCGATCGTCGTTACGCCTGTAATATGGACGTGAGCGATGAGGCGCACGCCGGATTGCAATTCGACCTGCGGGCCGACGATGCAATATGGGCCGATGTCGACGGAGGCGTCGATACGCGCGCCGTCGGCGACGCGCGCTGTGGAATCGATGGTCATCTAGACCTCGGTGATGATCGCGCCGACTTCGGCCTCGGCGATGAGGACATCGCCGACTTTGGCCTCGCCTCGGTACCACCACATGTTGCGGCGGCGCGCGATCTTGTTGACGTGATATTCGATCGTGTCGCCCGGCACGGCGGGCTTGCGAAACTTGGCCTTGTCGATGGTGAGGAAAAACACGGCGCGGTGGCGTTCGCTCGGACTCATCTGACGCAGGCACAACACGCCCGCCGTCTGCGCCATGCCTTCGATCAGCAGCACGCCCGGCATGACCGGATTTTGCGGAAAGTGCCCGAGGAATTGCGGCTCATTGATCGTGACGTTCTTGATGCCGATGCCGTGGTCCTCGCCTTGGATGTCGACGATGCGATCGATCATCAAGAACGGATAGCGATGCGGCAATAGCCGCAGGATTTCCTGGATGTCGGCCGCTTCCGCGGTTGCGGCGGTCATTCGCCTCCTCCTTCGGACTCGCTGTCGGCTTTGCGGCCGCGCCGGACGAGACGGCGGACGATGGCGACGCCGCGTTTCCAATCGCCGCCTGGCTCGGCCGGAAAGCCGCCCCAGCGGGCGCCGGGAGGAACGTTCGTCATGACGCCGGCTTTTCCGCCCAGCACCGCGCCCGCTCCAATCGTGACGTGATCGGCCACCCCCACCTGTCCGGCCAACACGGCAAAATCTTCGATGGTGACGCTGCCGGATATGCCGACTTGCGACACGATCAGGCAACGCCGCCCGATCGAGCAGTTGTGTCCTATTTGCACAAGGTTGTCGATCTTGGTGCCCTCACCGATGACCGTGTCGCGCGTTGCGCCGCGATCGATCGTGGTGTTGGCGCCGATCTCGACGTCGTCTTGGATGACGGCGCGGCGGATTTGCGGAATTTTCTGATGACCGCGCGGCGACGGCAGATAGCCGAAGCCGTCCTGACCGATGCGAACCCCGGGATGGACGATGACGCGATCGCCGATCAAGGCGTGGACGATCGTCGCCCCGGCGCCGATCGCGCAATCGCGTCCAATGCAGACGTCAGGACCGATCACGGCGCCGGCGGCGATGACGGTGCCGGCTCCGATCTGCGCCCGCGGCCCGATCACCGCGAGCGGATCGATGGTGACGTTGGCTTCGAGCCGGGCGGTGTGGTGGACATGCGATGACGTCGCGCGTCCGGTTGCGCCATACAGCGAGGTCGGGCGGAGCATGGTTGCGAACAGCGCCCGCGTCACCGCGACAAAGGCCGGATAGGGATGCGGCGTCTCCAGCACCGCAATGCTGCGCGGAGCCGAAGCGGCAAAGCGCGGTGCGATAAAGCAGGCGCCGGCGCGGGCGCCGCTAAGCTCGCCGACATATTTCGCGCTGTCGAGAAAGCTGATGTCGGCCGCGCCGGCGGTATCAAGCGGTGCGATATTCGAAATGCGCCGGTCGGCCGGATCGCCGTCGCGCAATTTGGCGCGCGTCAGCGCGGCGATCTCGCCGACCGTCAACTGGCAGTCTGCTTTGACAAAATCGGGCATAGCGGTCCGGCGTGACGCTCAGAGTACGATCAGAACTGGGCTCCGCCGCCGAATTGGAAGAATTGAGTACGATCGTACCATTTCTTGAGGAGCGGATAGGCGAAATCGAAGCGCAGCGGACCGAACGGCGAATCCCAAATGATGCTAGCACCCGCTGAAGCCCGCACCGACGAATCGTCGGCATATTGCATGCCGCATTGGCACACATAGGTTCCACCGGTGCCCGGGATTGAACCGTTGATTTCTCCGGTCGCCGGGTTTTGCGTCTCACCCTTGTAGCCCCACACCGAGCCACTATCGATAAAGATGGCACCGCGGAAGCCGGTATCCTTAGGCAGGAAATAGAACGGATACTGAAATTCGAGACTGGCGCCCCAATACATCGTACCGCCGACATTGTCGCCGCTCGTACCGATCGTGATATCGCGCGGGCCTATGCCGGCCGGCTCGAAACCGCGCACGAGATTCGGCCCCATCTTGAAGTCGTCCAGCATGCGTACGTAACCGTCCGTCGATGCGCATTCATTATCCGGGCATTTGTTCAAGCCGATCATGTCGCCGGCCTGCAGATGCAGTATGCTCACCAGATCGGTAACGATCTCGTAGTACGCACGCGCGTCGAAGGTCGAGCGAATATAGGCGGCATCGCCGCCGGCCCCTGCGAAGTCCTGGCCGAAACTGAGGTACACGCCGCTCGTCGGATTTTTGTTGTTATCGAGCGTGTTGTAGCTGAGCCCATAGCCGAACATCGACGTCAGATAAGTGCCGTCGGCAAGTTCCACGCGAACGGGAATCGAGGCTTGGCCGTATAAGTAGCAGTTGTGCGAGACGCCGGCGGCGTAGGTAGGCCAGAGCGCTCCCTGTGCGGTGGCCGCCGTTATGGCAGCCTGTGTCGCGAAGGTGCTCGAGAAGTCCGGATTGATGTTGTTGCAGTCGTCCAGATAAGACGGCAGCGTGATCTGCTGGGTGTACGCAGAATAGCGTAGCTGAAGCGCCAAGTCTTCGCGGATCGGAACCCCCCATTTCAAGGTGCCGCCGTAAGTCTCCGTGCCATAAGACAGATAACTGTTGGCGAGGGTCTGTTTGGCGAACAGATCGATGCCCATGCTGGAGCGGGTGTCGAGGAAATAGGGCTCGGCGTAACTGAGCTGGACACTGCGGACATATTCACCGTAAGTCGCAGCGGCTCTGGCAAAACGCCCGGTGCCAAGCAGGTTGCGCTCCTGGACCGAGACCTCCGCCAGCCAGCCCTCCGCGGTCGAATAGCCGCCCATCACCGAGAAATCGCCGGTCGGCTGCTCTTCGACGTCGATATTGATGACCACGCGGTCGGGCGCCGAGCCGGGCTCGTCGGTGATCTTCACCGACTTGAAGAAGTTCAGGTTCTTGATGCGCCGCTCGGCGCGGTCGACCAGCGCGCGGTTGTACGGATCGCCCTCGTTGATGTCCAATTCGCGGCGGATCACATAATCGCGGGTGCGATAATTGCCGCGGATGTTGATGCGCTCGACATAGGCGCGCTGGCCTTCGTCGACCACGAAGGTGACGCCGATCGTTCTGGTGGTCGGATTGCGGTCGCCGCGCGGACGCACCGTGCCGAACGGATAACCGCGTCTCGCCAGCGAGATCGTCATGTCCTCGACCGTCTTCTCGATCGACTCGCCGTTGTAGATCTGGCCTGCGGACATCCGCAGATCGTCGTGCAGCGACTGCGCTTCGATGGAACGAACGTTGGATTGAATGTCGATCTTGCCGAAGTGGTAGAGCGGTCCTTCTTCGATCGTAAAGGTGACGATGAACCCCTTTTGGGCCGGATCGTATTCGCCGGTCGCCGAAATGACCTGCACGTCGGCATAACCGTGCTTGAGGTAGAAACGCCGGATCAGATCGCGGTCGGCCTCGATGCGGTCGGGGTCATAGACATCCGTCGTCTGCAGAAAGCTCAACCAGTTCGATTCCGCCGTCTTGATGACCTGCTTCAGCCGCCAATCCGGATAGGCTCTGTTGCCGATGAAGACGATGTGCTTGATGCCGGTCTTCTCGCCTTCGGTGATTTGGAAGATAAGATCGACACGATCGTTAGGCCGCTCGATGATTTCCGGTACGACCTTGACGTCGAAGCGGCCGTTGCGCTGATAGATCTCGATGATGCGCTGGGTGTCGGCTTGCACTTTGGCGCGCGACAGCGAGCCACGCTCCTTCGACTGAATCTCTTCCTTGAGCTGCTCGTCTTTGAGCCGGTGATTGCCTTCGAAGGAAATTCTGTTGATGACCGGCGCCTCCACCACGGTGACAATCACCTTGCCGCCGGATTGCGAAATGCGAACGTCTTGAAATAGGCCGGTGGCGTAAAGCGCCTTAAGGGCGGCATCGATCTTGGCGGCATCCAGATGCTCGCCGGGCCCAGCCTTGAAATAAGAGCGGATCGTATCGGTGTCGATGCGGCGGTTGCCTTGTACGACGATGGAGCTCGCGGTGGCGCCGGTGTCGGCTGGCGCCGCAATGGCAGTCGCGGCCCAAAGACCGCAAACAACCAGCCCGAGGAGCAAGCCGGCCACGACAAGCCCCCGTTTTACCCGCACACACATGCCCATGCGCAAAGCGCCCTTTTACCCTCGTGGCCGCCCCCAGTGGCGGGTTACTCAAATCTCCCTCGGTTCTGGTCGTTTAGTATGGAATTTGTCTTGATATCTCTGTCACTTCTACCATCCCCGTACCGCCGATACCACGCCCCAATTTCGCCCTGCGAGCAGTCGCCGGACTTACGACATCCTCAAGTGAACGATGTCATTGAAAGTTGCAAATATCATCAACATGACGACAATCGCGAGACCAATGCGAAACCCAACTTCTTGCGCCCGCTCGGACAACGGCCGACCGCGCACGGCCTCAATTGTATAGAACAAAAGGTGACCGCCATCGAGCAAGGGAATCGGAAACAGGTTCAGGAGCCCGATGGACACCGAAAGTACGGCAGCAAGATGGACCAATGCGACGAAGCCGATGGTCGCAACTTCCCCTGATATCTGCGCAATCCGGATCGGACCGCCAAGCTGATCGGCCGCTTCCCGCCCCACGACCACGCCCCCGATGTAACTCAGCGTGCGGTCGATCACGAACCAGGTTTCCTGCACCCCCATCACCACGGCCAGCGGAGGCGGCACCGGGTGCGGCTTCAGGTCCGCCGCCGCCGTCGAGCGGCTGATGCCGAGTATTCCGATCCGGTGCGTATTGCCGAAGTTGTCCTTGACCTCTTTCAGTTGCGGCGTGGCGGTGAGAACCAGCGAGGCTCCTTTGCGGTCGACCTTGATTTGCAGCGTCTCCCCGGCGCTTTCGCTAACGAGGCGCTGCATATCCTCAAAGTTGTCGATAGCCTTGCCGTCGATCGCCACCACGACATCGCCAGGCTGGAAGCCGGCCGCCGCGGCGGGGCTGTCGGGCTGCACCGCATCCACCCGCGCGCTCATCGTCTGCCGGCCGTACAGCATGAAGATGGTCGCAAAAATAGCGATGGCCAAAACGAAATTCGCAAGCGGCCCGGCGACGACTATCGCCGCGCGCTTGAGCACCGGCTGGAAGAAGAAGCTTTGCGCCCGTTCGCCGGCGTTCATGGTCTCGAGCCGCGGCGCATCGGGCGCGCTGGCCGCGTTCTCGTCGCCGAAGAACTTGACGTAACCGCCGAGCGGAATGACCGCGATCTTCCAGCGGGTCCCGTGGCGATCGTTAAAGCCGACGATTTCCGGACCAAAACCTATGGAAAATACCAGGATTTTTACGCCGCACAGGCGAGCGACCAGAAAGTGGCCAAGCTCGTGGAAGAACACCACAAGACTGAGGACGAAAAGAAAAGGGACGAGATAGCCGACCACGCCTCCCCCGAGCGCATGCAAATGCGACAGCAAATACGTCCCCATGGTGCCAGACGCCCCGACCTGCCCTGTTCCCCAATCCTTAACCCTAGGATGCCATTGCGGCAATTTCGGGCAATAGGCCCGCGGCGACCCTTCTCGCGTTATGGTCAATGGCAAGCGCCTGGTCGACAGATTGGGGCTCTGCCATGTCGCCGCGGCGTTCGCAGGCGTCGAGGGTGGCCTCAACCAAAGCCGCAATGCCGCAAAATCCGAGGCGTCGGTCGACGAATTCGCCCACCGCGACCTCGTTGGCCGCGTTAAGGATAGTCGGCGCGGCCCCGCCAGCTGCCAGCGCCCGGCGCGCCAGCGCCAGTGCCGGGAACCGTGTCATATCGGGCTCCTCGAACGTCAGCGTCGCCACCTTCGCCAGGTCGAGCCGGGGCGCCGGCGTGCCCATGCGCACCGGCCATGCCAGGCAGTGCGAGATCGGAATACGCATGTCCGGCGAACCGAGCTGGGCGATCACCGAGCCGTCGCGGAATTCCACCAGGCCGTGAATGATGGACTGTGGGTGCACGACGACGTCGAGTCTATCCAACTCGAGGGCGAACAGATGGTGCGCCTCGATGAGCTCGAGGCCTTTGTTCATCAGCGTTGCGGAGTCGATCGTGATTTTCGGTCCCATGGACCAGATCGGGTGTTTCAACGCCTGCTCCACCGTGACCTTGCGGAGAGCGTCGAGCGGCCAAGTGCGAAACGGTCCGCCTGACGCAGTGAGCACGATGCGGCGAATGTCCTCGCGCCGACCCGCGCTTAAAGCTTGGAAGATGGCATTGTGCTCGGAATCGACCGGCAACACGGTAGCGCCCGCGGCCGCGGCGCGGCGCATGAATAACGCGCCGGCGCAAACAAGACATTCCTTGTTGGCCAGCGCGACAGTCGCCCCGCGCTCGGCCGCAGCAAGCGTCGGCGCCAAACTGGCTGCGCCGGTGATCGCCGCCATAACCCAGTCGGCAGGCCGCAGCGCCGCCTCGACGATCGCCGCCGGGCCGGCCGCTGCCTCGATTTCGGAGCCGGACAATTCGGCCTTGAGCTCGGCATAGGCCGCGGGATCGGCGACCGCGGCAAAACGCGCGTTGAGCTCGCGCGCCAGGCGCGCCAGCGCCGCCGCCTCGCGATGCGCGGTCACCGCTTCGACGCGGTAACGAGCGGAATCGCGGCGCAACAGATCGGCCGTGCTCGAGCCGATCGAGCCGGTAGCGCCGAGAAGCGTCACCGAGCGTGGCACCCGCGACGGCTCGACTTGCGCGCGCGCGATGCTTGCTATAGCCGCCGATCGCTTGTGTTTCATCGAACTACCCACGACGACG
>Ga0335078_10008316_pt1 | contig 15428 bp, 14 predicted proteins | sample Lox_Sample_32_FD_206711 | JGI IMG/M metagenome (GOLD analysis project Ga0335078, IMG submission 206711) | Soil microbial communities from Loxahatchee National Wildlife Refuge, Florida, United States - Lox_Sample_3.2 | ecosystem: Environmental > Terrestrial > Soil > Wetlands | place: USA... | reverse complement strand
CTTCGCGCGCTGCTCCTCGGACGGCCCCTCGCCCGAGCTCTTCAGCTTCAGTAGCAGGTCGCGGGCCGGCGGGATCTGCGCGAGCGCGACCGTCACCCCGGCGGCCGCGCCCAGCCCGACGAGCATCAGGAGCGGTCCGGCGACCGCGTAGTGGCTGTAGCTGAAGTCCGGGCCGTAACGCTCGAGCGCCCGGGCCGAGCGCAGCACGGTCACGGGATCGATGGTCGGGAACGGTACGACCCAGCCACCGGCGAACTCGTCGGGGTGGGGCATGCCCCTGACCCCCCGCACGCGCCGGCCGTTCGGGCGGCCCTCCTGATCACGCCGATCGCGCGCCAGCCTCGCGCTCGACCGCAGCCGGCTGAGGATCTCGATCGCCGACTGGTACGTGCCGCCGGAGAAAGTGCCGTTGGCCCGCATGAATCCGTCGATCGAGATCGGGACCCCCTCGGGCAACTGCTCGACCGTGAATTGCACGCCGAGGTCGTACGGGATCGAGTCGAACCCGCACGAGTGGACGATCCGCGCGCCGCTCCGCTTGGCCTGCTCGTGGTGGGCGAACCACATCCGGTCGACGAACTCGGGCTCGCCGGTGAGGTCGACATAGTCGGTCCCGGCGGCCGCGCACGCCGCCACGACGGGCGCGCCGTAGCGGATATACGGGCCGACGGTCGTGATCACGACCTTGGCCGACTCGGCCATTTCGCGCATCGACGCGGGATCGTCGGTGTCGGCGGGCAACAGGTCGAGCTCCGCGCACGCGGGGTCGACCGCCGCGAGCCGCTCGCGCACCTGCTCGAGCTTGGCCGCATTCCGCCCGGCGAGAGCCCAACTTGTCCCAGCCGCTGCGTTCCGCGCCAGATACTCCGCGGTCAGCGCCCCGGTGAACCCAGTGGCGCCGAACACGACGATGTCGAACCGGCGGTCAGCCATCGTCTCCGATGTCGCGCGCGATCCGCAAGGCCTCCTCGAGGTCGATCCCCGCCCGGGCGACGACCCAGGTAGCCGCCGGTGCCGCGACGCGCTCCGAGGAGTGCGCCGCCTCCCCGGCCAGGTCGAGGATCGCCTTGAACTCCTCGGTCGTCGGCGGCTCGGTCCCGACCCGCTCGGCAAATGCGGCCAACCACTCGCGCGCGTTCATCTCGCCGGACTGTAGATGGTTGCGTGTCATCGCGACCCCCCGTGTCGCGCATCTCGGCCAAGGTCAATTGGTACATTTGTACCACTATGCTCGCAAGCACTTCCAAAAGCGCTCGACCCCGCGGACTGGCCCGCCGCGAGGCGTTGCTCGACGCGGTGCTGCGGATCGTCGCCGAGGCGGGAGTGGATGCCGTCACGCACCGCCGCGTCGCCGAGGTAGCGGGGCTACCGCTCGCCTCGACGACCTACTGGTTTGAATCCAAGGAGCAGCTGCTGACGGCGGCGCTTCAGCGCGCCGCCGACCGCGATATCGAGCGTTTGCGGGCATGCGTCGGCGAGACCCCCGACGACGCCCCCGACCCGCTTGGGCTGGCGGTCGGCGCGATTCTCGGCCCGAGCGAGGGCTCGGGCCAGACCAGCCGCGGCTGGCTGCTGGCGACGTACGCGCTCGTGCTCGAAGCCGCGCGGAGGCCGGCGCTCCGCGACGTGACCATGCGTTGGACCGACGCCTACCTTGAGGCGATCCCGCCGCTGCTCGCTGCGGCGGGCTCGCGGCACCCGCGATCCGACGCGGGACTCGTGCTCGCCGCCGCCGATGGCCTGCTCGTCGAGCAGCTCGCATCCAACGACGCCTCCGACCTCGCCCCCCTGCTCCGGCGGCTCGCGGAAGCGCTGGTGAACGCATGACCGCGCTCGGAGCGCGCCGGCCGCGCCCGACACTGCGCGCGCTCGACTCCCAGCAGCGCACGGTCGCGCTGATCCGCGTGCTGCTCGGCTTCGAATCGGTCCTCTACTCAGTACTCACCCCCGTGCTGCCGCACTACGCACACGCGTTCGGGGCGTCCAAGCCGGCGATCGGTGTGCTGGCCGCCGCGTACCCGGCGGGGATGATCCCGGGCGCGCTGCTCGGTGGATGGATCGCGACCCGCGCGGGCGTGCGGCGCACCACGGTGGTCGGCTTGCTGCTGTTCACCGGGTCGATCGTCGCGTTTGGCTTCGGCTCCGACCTCGTCGCGCTCGACGGGCTCCGGTTCGTGCAGGGGATCGCATGCGGCTGCATCTGGGGTGGTGGCCTCGCATGGGTGATCGCGATCTCGCCGCGAGAGCGGCGGGGCGAGGCGCTCGGATCGGTATTCGCTTCGGCGATCTTCGGCACGCTGATCGGTCCCGTGCTCGGCACGGTGGCGGTGGCAGCCGGGACCGCGGTCGTGTTCGCGTGCGTCGGCGGCGTCTCGCTCGCGCTGACCGCGTGGACGCTTCGGTACCCGGAGCCTCCGCGCGCGGCGCTTGGCGCCGGCGCGCCGCTGCGAGTGCTGGCGCGCGACCCCAGGATCGCGCTCGGCTGCTGGCTGATCCTCCTCGAGGCGTGCACGATCGGTGCGACCGGCACTCTGCTTCCTCTGCGCCTGTCGCGCTTCGGCGCCTCGGCCGTGGCGATCGGTCTCACGTTCGTGCTCGCATCGGTGCTGGCCTTGCTGGTGAACCCAGCGGTTGGACGCCTCGTCGATCGGCGCGGGGTCTTGCTGCCGCTGAGCGCCGGCCTCGGTGCGACCGCGGTCCTGCTCGTGTTGCTGCCGGTTCCCGCGGCGCCGTTGCCGCTCGCGGCGCTGACCGTGCTCGTGCTCGGCGGTCCGCTGACCGCCTACGGGCTACCGGCGATCTCGATCATGACCGACGCGATCGAGCGGATCGGCGCCGCGCTCGCCTTCGGCTCGATGCTGTTCAACCTGGCGTGGGCGACCGGCGAAACGATCGGGGCCCCGGCAGCGGCGACCGTCGCCCGGGCAACGAGCGATGCGGTGCCGCTGGCTGCACTGGCAGCACTGATGCTGGCGACGCTCGTCGCCGTGCGCTTGGGGTCGGCGATCAGCTCGAGGCCGGCGCCGCGCTGGTCAAGTCCAGCGGTTCGTCGCCGAGCACCTCATCGCGAATCTCCGCGACGCTGACGCCCGGGTCGGGCAGGACGCGTAGCGCCTCCGCCGGAAGGTTCACCTTGACCGGCGTTCCCTGGTTGTACGGAACGGCGTTTCCTTCGTTCCGCACCAGCGCCTGAAGCGCCGAACCCGTGGCGAGGCGGACGTAGATGTGCGTGGTCGAGCCGAGAAAGACGAGGCGCTCGACCATCCCCGGCAGACAATTGACGCCGCCCTCTTCGTACGGATGCAAGTGGACGCGCTCGGGTCGGATAGCGACCTTGACAGCCCCGGTCGCATCGAGCTGACCTGCCTTCGCCTCGAGGCTGAAATCGCCCACACGCAGTCGGCACGCTCCCTGGCCGTTCCCGCCGGGCTCCACGCGAGCGTCCATCAGGTTCGATACGCCCAGGAAGTCAGCCACGTAGGCATCGGCCGGCTCGTTGTACACCTCTTCCGGGGTGCCGAGCTGGGCGATGCGTCCGTGGTTCATGACCGCCAGGCGATCGGACATCGTGAGCGCCTCTTCCTGGTCATGGGTGACATACAGGAAGGTGATTCCAACCTGCTTCTGCAGCGCCGCCAACTCGACCTGGAGCGTGCGACGGAGCTTCGCGTCGAGCGCACCCAGCGGCTCGTCCAGCAGCAGGACCGATGGACGCAGTACCAGCGCGCGCGCGAGCGCGACGCGCTGTTGCTGGCCGCCCGAGAGCTGGTTGGGGCGTCGCTTCTCGAACCCGGACAGCTGCACCAGCTCGAGCGCCTCCGCCACCCGGCTGTTCCGCTCGAACTTGGGCACGGACTTGTACTTCATGCCGAAGGCGACGTTCTCGGCGACGGTCAGGAACGGAAACAGCGCATAGCTCTGGAAGACCGTGTTGACATTGCGGCGGTTGGGCGCCCAGCCTCCGACGTCGGTGCCATCGAGCATGATCTTTCCTGTGCTCGGCGGCTCGAAGCCCGCGACCATGCGCAGCGTGGTCGTCTTGCCGCACCCGCTGGGCCCGAGCAGCGAGAAGAACTCGCCGGCGTGAATCTCAACCGAGATCTCGTTGACCGCGGTGACATCGCCGAACCGCTTCGTCAGTGACTCGAGCTTGATGTGTCCTCCACTCATCTATCTGTCCTCTCAGATTCCGGCGATGCCGGCCAGCGCGTCGACGTTGCCCTTGGTGCGTTCGCCCCGGCTCATCCACCTGTAGCCGACGTATCCAATCAGCGCGGCGACGAGCGATAGGAACAGCATGATTGTCGCCAGTGCGTTGAGGGCCGGCCCGGTTAGCCCCGCATGGACGTTCGAATAGATCAGCACCGACATCGGCTGCGTGTTCGAGGTCGACGACAACTGCTCCACGATCACGAAGTCGTCCACGGTGCTGGCAAAGACGAGCACCGCGCTCGCGAAGATCGCCGGCATCAGCAGCGGAACCAGCACGCGCCGGATCGCGCCGAGTCGCGACGCACCAAGATCGCACGCCGCCTCTTCGTAGCTCCTTCCGATCGACACAAGGCGTGCGCGCACGATGATTGCCGGCCAGCTTATGTTCCACACGACGAGCCCGGCCACCTCGGCCGGCGTTCCGAGCTTGATGAACGTGAGCGCCTGTGTGACGAGGAAGAAAAGCGCCACCGCGAGCAGCAACTCCGGGATCACGAAGGAGAAGATCATCACGACATTCAGTCCGTCCGCGGTCCGGGTGCGCCAGCGGTCGATGCCGATCGCGAAGCCAACGCCGATCGGGACGCAGATCACCGTCGTCACCACCGCCAGCACCAGCGTCTGGATCACGGCTTGATGCAGGCCCGGGTTGTGGAGCACCGAGGTGACCTGGTTGCCGACGTACCACTGGGTCGAGAAGCCCTGCCACGTCGCCTGAGATGCGCCCTTGTTGAACGAGAACAGCACCGCGATCGCGATCGGCACGATCGACCAGATGATGTACAGCCAGGTGAATCCCTCCATTGCGTAAGGCCGGCGCCACGGGTTGCCGCGCGGACGGCCGCGCCCGGTCAGCTCTGCCTCGCGCCGGGGAGCGGTCGTTACGGACTCGTCGACGGTGCTGGCCATCAGGCGTTCTCCATCGACGCGCGCGCGGTACTCCACACGTAATAGATCATCGGGATCAGCAGTACGACGAGCAGCATCAGCGACAGCACAGCGCCCTGTCCAATCTCCCGGGGCGACTCGAGCTGACCCTCGATGACGTTGCCGATCATCGTCGTCCCGGCTGCCCCGGACAGCAGCTGGTTGGTGTAGTAGTCGCCGAGCATCGGCAGCACCGTGATGAACGTCGCGGCGATGAGCGCAGGTTTGCTCAAGGGAATCGTCACGTGCCAGAACGTCCGCCACTTGTTTAGCCCGAGATCCCGCGCGGCCTCCAGCATGCTCTGGTCGATGCGATCGAGGAAGGCGTAAAGCACCAGGATCACGTACGGGATGTATCCGTACACGAGCCCGAGGATCACCGTCACCGATTTGCCACCGAGCCAGTCGGTATTGCCGGGCAGGCCGAAGAACGACAACGCGCTGTTGAAGAACCCGCCCTGCTGCAAGAGGTCGATCCAAGCGAGCATGCGCATCATGTAGCTCACCCAGAACGGCGCGACCAGCAGAACCAGGAACAGCGTCTTGCGCCTACCGGCGTATCGGGAGACGAAATAGGCCACTGGGTACGCGACCGCCAGTGAGATTGCCGTGGCGATTGCCGTATAGACGAGCGTCCGCAGCGCGGGTGGACCGATGAATGCCCCGGTCCCGAAGATCTCGTGCCAGACCGCGCTCAGGTTCCAGCTCGACCAATTCAGCGGATTCCAGACAGGGACGACCGTCTGGAAGAACTCGTTGATGCCACCGCCCGCGACAGCCAGCATCACGTAGAACGGCACCACGAACAGGACGAGCAGCCACACGACTCCCGGCACGGCCAGGCCTATCCACAGTCCGCGGCTGCGCCGGTCGTAGCTGTCGTTGAGAGCACTCATCGCTTCATCTACAGGCCCTTGGAGAACGAGTTCCAGGTCGATTCCCAGACAGCGTCGGCGGCGGGAGGCAGTTCGAGCTGGAACAGGCCGTTGCGGAAATAGTCCGGTAACACAACCGTGGACGCCAACTGGGGAGGCAGCAGCTGCTCGGACGTCAGTTTCTTCGGGGTGACCTCGGTAAGGGGCTGCATGTAACCGACGAAGCTGTAGTTATTGAGCGCGTTGTGAACGTCGAGCATGTAGTTGATGAACAGATGTGACAGGACCGGATTTGAGCCGCCGGTCAGGTTCACCATGAGGTCATTGGCGACCGGACCTTTCCTGTTCGCCGGGAACCAGTAGCCGATCGTGTCGATCGAGGTGCCTTTTGGCAGATACTCGCCTGCGCTGGCCATGTCCCCCGACCACGCGTGGTGGATCCACGTCTTTCCGGTGGGGACATCGGTGTAATCGTTGTTGTCGATCCGCACGTTGGTAAGGGACGAAAGCTGCGAGAGCGCTCTGCCGGCGGCGTGGATCTGCGCCGTGTTCGTCGTGTTCAGGTCCAGGTTGCCGGCACGCAGCAGCGCCAGGCTGATCGTCTCCCTGTAATCGTCGAGCACGGCCACCTTGCCGGCGTACGGGGCGCCCTGCCAGGGCATGTTCCACGACGGGGCGAGGTTCACCTTGTCCTTGCGCCAAGCCATTCCCGTGGTGTAGATCGAGTACGGCGTCGTGTACCGCCAGCCCTGGTCGTAGAACGGATCCCGATAGTCGGGCCAGGTGTTGGCCATGTTGGGGATGTAGCTGTGGTTCAGTGGCCGGATCATCTTCGCCGCGACCAACTGACCGAGCACGGCGACGGTCGGGAAGAAGACGTCGAACTGGAGCTGCCCGCTCGACAGCTTGGCGAGTGCCTCCGACATCGTGTTGTAAGTCGTGAGCGAGTATTTGCAGTTGTACTTCTTGCAGAAGCTCTTGACCACCGCCTCGTTGATGTACGCGGCCCAGTTGTAGATCCGCAGGGTGGCGCCCTCCTCGGGCGCAAGACCCGAGGCGATGGCCTTGTTGTCGCCGTAGAGCGGCCACGTGATGGGGCGGTTCTGGCGAGGAAGCGGCGGGTCGGCACTGCTCGCGCCGGCGGGATTCGTCGAGCTGCAGCCGGCGAGCAATCCGCCGAGCGCGAGCCCCGCGCCGGCGGCGAGCAACTGGCGACGAGAGATCGCGCTCTCCTCCGGATCAGGTCTGCGCCGGAGTCCTCCCTCCGACCATCCCTCACGTGGATGCACTCACCCTCCTCGGCGCGCGAAGGTCACAGCCGAGCTCGCTCTCCGCGAGTGCCAGACACCGTTCGACCATTCGCTCTGAAGTGACATCGGGCTGGCCCAGGGTGACCTGGACGCCGAGCCCATCCATCAGGCCGCTCAGCGCCAGCGCGAACTCGTCGGGATCCGCATCGCGGTCGAACGCGCCCTCGTCCTGGCCTTCGCGCACGATGTCTGCGATCAGCTTGCGCTGCCTGCGGTCCAGCCTGAAGTACGCGTCGCGGACCGAGGGGTCGCGGCGGGCCCGGACCCACATCTCCATCCACAGCGTCCAGTCGCTGAGCCCGCCGGGACCAAGGCTGGTCTCCTCGATCAGATGTACGAGCTTGTCTGCGGCGCCGTCTTGTCGCGCCTGGCCCTCGGTGAGGCGCTCGTAGAAGTCGTGGTCGGTCTGGTCGACGGCCTCCTCGAGCAGCCGATCCTTCGACTCGAAGTAGTAGAGGATCGTCGGCGCGCTCGTTCCCGCCCGTTTTGCGATGTCCCCGATCCGGGTGTCGAACAGGCCGCGCTCGTACAGCACCTCGGCGGCCGCCGAGATGATCTGCGGCTTGCGCAGATGCTCGACCTTTGGACGCGGACTCACCCTCTTCTCATCCCTCGTACCAATTCGTATACTGAACGGCGATTCAGAAAACTACAGCGGTCGAGTAATCGCTGTCAAGAGGAGGAGTCACCCGCGTGGTCGATGTCGCGGTGTTGGGGGCAGGGTTGGCCGGGTTGAGCGCCGCGCGGGACCTCAAGCGCGCGGGCGCGGACGTGATTGTCCTCGAAGCCCGAGACCGGGCCGGCGGCCGTGTCGAGGCGGTGACGCTGCCCGACGGACGCGCGGTCCAGGCCGGCGGCGAGGTGTTCGGGCCGGGCCACACCGCCTACGGCGAGCTCGTCGAGGAGCTCGGGCTCGCGGTCGAGCCAAGCTACGTGGCCGATCCGGGCGAGATCAGCTGGGGACTCGTCGACGGGGTCTACGTCGGCGACGACATGCCCTGGATGAGCGAGCCCGAGCGGCGCGATGAGGAGCGGGTCCAGAAGGCGTTCGCGGAGCTGGCCGCGACCGTCGACCCCGACGATCCGTGGGCCCATCCCGACGCGGCGGCGCTCGACGCGACGAGCCTGGCCGAGTGGCTCCGCCGTCAGGGCGCGGTTCCCGCGGTCCTCCGCCGCCACGAGCTGGCCTCGCTGTCGCTCGCGTGCGACGGCCCCGAGCGGACCTCGTTGCTGGCCGAACTGCGTAAGCACGCGGCGCTCGGCGGCGATGGCTTCTATGACCTCGAGCGATGGGAGAGCCTCAAGGTGGCCGACGGGTCGGCCGCCGTGCCGGCGGCGATGGCCGCAGAGCTCGGCGCCGAGGCGATCCGGTTCGAGGCCGAGGTCCACCGCCTCGACGTTCGCGCGGGCCGGACGCACGTGACGCTCGCCGACGGCGAGGTGATCGCAGCCGAGGCGGTCGTGTGCACGATCCCGGCCGGGCCGCTGCGCGCCGTCGAGATCGCCGGGGTCAGCGATGCCCGGCTGCGGTCGCTCCGCTCACATCGCCAGGCGCTCGCGGCCAAAGTGGTTGCCGCCTACGACGCGTCGTTCTGGCAGAAGGCGGGACAGAACGGCCTGGCCGAATGCGAGTGGCTGTTCGGCTCGACGTGGCCGCAGCGCGCGGGCGTGCTGTCGATGCTGGTCCCGCCCGAGCGCCTGTCAGCCTTCCTCGCGACGCCGGAGGCGGTTCGGTCGAGCACCGTGGTCGACGGCCTGGTGGCGCTGTACGGAGAGGAGGCGCGGTTCCCGCTGGCGGTACTCGAGCGCGCGTGGGGAGTCGATCCGTTCACGCAGGGCTACATCGCAAGCTGGGCGCCCGGCGACCTGACCCGGGTCGGACCGTTGCACGGGACCCACGAGCCGCCGTTCTACGTCGCCGGCTCTGACCACTGGGTGGCGGGCTACATGGAGGGCGCGGTCCGCACCGGCCGCGACGCCGCCCGCGCGGCCTTGCGCGCGGGATCGCCGGCCTGACCTGTCAGTGACTCTTCGAGGCCGAGATCGCGCGCGAGTGCACTCGATACGGCCGCGTGCGCCCGGTCGAGCGGCATGGCGCTGTCGCCGATCAGGGTGCGGATCCCGTAGCCATCGATCAGCGCCATCGTCCGGTCGGCGACCTCGTCGGGGTCACATCGGGCGAACTCGCCGTCCTTGACTCCAGCATCGATCTCGTCGCGAAACCAGGCGTGGAGGCGCGCGTACAGCTCGTCGGCCACCGGTCGAAGCTCCGGCACGCGCACCGCGCGCAGCCACAGCTCGACCCACAGCACCCAGTCTTCTGTCAACGCCGGAGTCGTCGGCAGGCAGCCGTCGATCATCGACTGCAAGCGCTCGGCGTGCGAGGCCGCCGGCAGCGCCTGCTCGCCGGTGATCCGGACCTCGCCCGCCTGCGCGTAGGAGTATTCGAGCGCCTCGGCCAGCAGGGCGTCGCGGGTGGCGAAGTGGTAGTGCACGAGCGCGCTCGACACCCGCGCCTCCATCGCGATCCGCGCGATCCGCACGCCGTCGATGCCCTCGCGAGCGATCTGTCCGACGGCCGCGGCGAGGATCCGCTCGCGGGCGCTCCGGCGCTTGCGCCCGGCCTCGCTCACGCGGCGGCGGCCTCCCCGAGATCCGCTCGCACCCGTTCGGCGAACCAGGCCACCGCGCTCTCCCGGCGCGACAGGGGACCACAGCGGTAGTTGCGTGTCCGCAGCCCAAGCTGAACGTTCTTCACCAGGTCGATGTCCTCTTTGAGCACGAGGTTGTTGAGCCAGTTGTTGAGCTTCTGAACTGCCCGGGTGCGCGGGCCGCTGTGTGCGGAGCGATACCCCGCGAACACGTCACGGGTGCGCCCTACCCCATCGGGGTTCATCTGCCACGTGTTGAGCTGATCGGGATACAGGTCGATCGTCGTGTTCGGATAGATGAACACATAGCGCCACGTGTGACGGTCCTCCTCGCTAAGACCCGGCATCGGCGTGACGAGTTGCGCGTATAGGCGCTCTAGGCGGTTGCTGCTCGGCTTCTCGCGGAGCGGCGCCTCGATCCAGGCGTAGTGCTCGTGCAATTCGGTGTCGTAGTGCTTGTAGTCGAGCATCCGCATCAGGCCGGGATGGGCGATCGGAATGTGGTAGCCCTCGAGGTAGTTCTCGGCCACGACCTTCCAGTTCGCGGGCTGCGTGCCGCCCGAGGGGCCAAACGACTCGAGCGTCGGGATCCGGTAGCGCTCCAGACGTTCTGGGAGGCCACGCGTGAGGTCGGCGAGCGGCGTGGCGTCGGGGTCGAGGTTGACGAACACGAGCCCGCACAGCTCCTCCACCCGCGCCGGCATCAGCCCCAGCGTCGACTTGTCCAGGCGCTTGCCGAACTGAAGCGCCTCGGGTGCACCGATCAGGGTACCGTCGAACTTGTATGTCCAGCCGTGGTAGCGGCAGCGGATCGCCCCCTTGCACTGGCCTGACCCGCTGAGCAGGCACGAGCCGCGGTGGCGGCAGACATTGCGGTACGCGCGCAGCGCGTTCTGATCGTCGCGGACCACGAGCACCGGCTGCGTGCCCGCGAAGCCGGTGGTGTAGCTGCCCGGACGCGGCAGATCAGAGACGTGGCCGATCAGCTGCCACGTCCGTTCGAAGATCCGCTCCTGCTCGACCTCGGCCAGCGCGGGATCGAGATACAGGTGCGGCTCGAGCGCCTCGGCGATCGGGGCTTCAACGTCGGTCACAGCGGCCATAACGAAACCATCCTGACTTTGTGATCAGTTTGCGTTAGTCTACCGCCCGTGGTCAAGCCCGCGTCCTGGCTGTCGGTCACGCCCGAGCCCGAGCGCGAGCTCCCGGCCGCGGTTGCGACGCTGCGTTCCGGCGGTGCCGCCACGGACGCGGCGATCGCTCAGGAGGGCGCGTTGATCGAGCGGCTGGTGCTCCGCGGCAACGAGCGGCGCTGGGACGGCTACCTGCACGACGTCGTCTCGCTGATCGATCAGCGAGCGGGCCACGACGACCCGGACGTGACACAAGCCCGAGAGGTCGCGATCGCCGTCATCTCGAACCACCACAACCTGCTGCTCGCGCTCCCTGGGCGCGGCGCACGACGAACCGAGTCAGACAGGCGGCGGCTCTCCGAGCTGCTCGCCACGAGAAACGAGGAGAACTCATGAGCACCGCCGTCTTCCCCACGTCCGCCGGTCACGAGCTGACGTCCGACCAGCTCGAGCTTCAGCAGCGAGCGCGGACGTTCGTCGAGACGGTGCTGATGCCGCTCGAACTCGAGGCTGAGCGGCTCGGCGGAGCGCTCCCCGAGGAGACGATCGATCACATCAGGCACGAGGCGATCGCCGCCCGGTTGAACGGCGGGCGGTTCGCGCCCGAGCACGGCGGCCAGGGATGGTCGATGCTCGAATGGTTCCTGGTCAACGAGCAGTTCGGCCGCGTCACCAACGGGCTCCACTGGCACGTGCCGAGCGCGTACAACGTCCTCCTCCAGGGCACGCCCGAGCAGATTGAGCGCTACCTCCTCCCGGCGCTCCGCGGCGAGGGCGGCGACGCCTACGCGGTCACGGAGGCCGAGGCCGGATCGGACCCCGGCGGAATCGCTTCGACCGCGGTCGGCACCGACGGCGGGTGGCGGATCAACGGCGAGAAGTGGTTCGTGACCTCGGGTGACGTGGCCCGCGTGTTGATCGTGATGGCCAACGTCGTCGACGGAGCGGATCGGCTTCCGACGTTGTTCCTGGTCGAGCCCGACGCTCGCGGGGTCGAGTTCGTCGACGACCCGCGATTCACGCACAACTACCCCCACGGTCATCCGACGATCCGCTTCACCGACGTCGAGGTCGGCGCCGACGCCGTGATCGGCGGGATCGGCAATGGCGAGGCGCTCCAGCGTGCCTGGTTCACCGAGGAGCGACTCGGGATCGCCACGCACGGGCTCGGCGCGATGTGGCGCCTACTCGAAGAGACGACGGCCTGGGCGCTCGACCGGCGGCAGGGCGGCGCGCGGATCATGGACTACCAGGGCGTGTCGTTCCCGCTCGCTGACTCGGCGACCGACGCCACGCTCGGGCGACTGTTGGCGCTCCACGTCGCCGGGATGGTCGACGCCGGAGCCGACGTGAAGCTGATCCACGCTAAGGCGTCGATGGCCAAGCTGTTCGTGAGCGAGGCCGCCGGCCGGTGCGCGGATCGAGCCGTGCAGATCTTCGGCGGACGCGGCTATCTCCGGAGCAATGTCGCCGAGCGGTTCAACCGCGAGCTCCGGGTCGACCGCATCTGGGAGGGCACGAGCGAGGTCCAGCGACTGATCATCGCGCGGGCGCTCGAGCGCCGCGGCGTCGAGGCGACGATTCACTGAGCTCCCCGTCGTGGACCTGAGCCGTCTGTTTCGCCCGGCGTCGATCGCGGTCGTCGGGGCCACCGATCGCCCAGGGAGCTACGGCGCCCAGGCGCTGCTGAACCTCGAAGCCATCGGGTATCCCGGTGAGGTTTGGGGCGTGAACCCGCGCCGCACATCGGTGCTTGGACGGCCGTGCGTGCCTTCGGTCGCCGATTTGCCTGACGCGGCCGATGCCGTGATCGTTTCGGTTCCGGCCGCCGGCGTCGCGACTGCGGTGGAGGAAGCCGGCGCTCGGGGATGCGGTGGCGCGGTCGTGTTCAGCGCCGGCTTCGCGGAGGTCGCCGACGGGGTCGGGCTGCAGCGCGACCTCGTGGCGGCCGCGGCGCGTCATGGCCTGCCGGTGTGCGGGCCGAATTGCAACGGGATCGTCGCGATGCACACGCGGGCGGCGCTGTGGGGCGACGCGTTGATCCCGCGCGAGCCGGGCGCGGTGGCGCTCGTGTCCCAGAGCGGCAACGTCGCGGTGAACGCGCTGGCCACTCGGCGTGGGCTGCGGTTCCACACCGTCGTGGCGAGCGGGAACCAGGCCGTGTTGAGCGCCGCCGACTATTTGGGGTTCTTGGCGTGCGAGTCGGGCATCGGGTCGATCGCGCTGTACCTCGAGGATGACGGTGGACCGGGCCTTTGCGAAGGGTTGGCGACGTGCGCAGAGTTCGGTGTGCGCGTGGCGGTTCTGAAGGTCGGGAGCTCGGCTGCGGGAGCGAGCGCGGCCGCGGCTCATAGCGGGGCCCTCGCCGGCGACCAACGGATCTTCCGCGCGCTCATCGAGGACGCCGGCGCGGTGTGGGCGGACGACGTCCATGAATTGCTCGAGCTCGCCAAGACGCTCGCGGTCTGTTCTGGGCGGCGGCGTTTCCAGAGCCGCTCGGGTGGCCTCGCGATCATGACGTGCTCGGGCGGCGACTCCGCCCAGGGCGCCGACGAGGCCGACCGGCTCGGGGTCGCGCTTCCGGAGCTCGCGCCGGCGACCTGCGACCGACTGCGCGAGTTGCTGCCCGCGGCGGCGACGGCCGCGAACCCGCTCGATTACACGGCAATGATCTGGGGCGACGCGCCGGCGCTGAGCGGCCTCGTGGAGGCAGTCGGCGCGGATCCCTCGATCGCCCGCGTGCTCGTGTTCTACGACCAGCCCCCGGATCTCGACGGCGCGATCAAGGACTCGTGGGATGCGGTCCGCGAGGGGATCACCGCCGGCGCCGCGGTCAGTGAGGCCGACACGATTGTCTCCTCGACGTTGCCCGAGCTGCTCGACGACGAGGCCGCCCGGCGCTTCATTGAGGCGGGCATCCCTGCGGTCGCCGGGCTCCGCACCGGCTTGCGCTGTGCGGCGGCACTCGAGCGACCGGCGGGCGATCCGGGCCGGCTGCGCGAGATCGCCCGGGTAGCGCGCGAGCGTCCGCGCGCATACGCCGAATGGCTGTCGGAGCACGCATCCAAGGAGCTGCTCCGCGGCGCCGGCCTGGGACTGGTCGAGGGCCGGCTGGTCTGCGACCTCGACGACGCGGTGGCCGCGCTGGACGAGCTGGGTGGAGCGATCGCACTGAAGCTGAGCTCGCCGGTGATTCAGCACAAGTCAGAGCTCGGCGCGCTCGAGCTCGGGCTGTCCTCGGAGGCCGAGGTCCGGGCCGCGTACGCCCGGCTCAGCGCGCTCGGGCGGGAGGCGGATGCCGGCGTGCTCGCAGAGCGGATGGCCGCGCCGGGCGTCGAGCTGATCGTCGCGGCGAGCGCCGACGCCGTCGTGCCCGCGCTGGTGATCGGTCTCGGAGGCGTCTGGACCGAGGTCCTGACCGATGTGGCGATCGTGCCGCTGCCGGCCAGTGCCGACCGGATCGAGCGGGCGCTGCGAACGCTGCGGAGCGCCCCGCTGCTTACGGGCGGACGAGGGGCACAGCCGCTCGATCTCGCAGCCGTGGCGCGACTGGCCGAGCGCACCGGCGAGATCCTGCTCGAGGAGGCGCTCGACCTGATCGAGCTCAACCCCGTGGTCGTGGGGCCTGGCGGAGCGGTCGCGGTCGATGCGCTGGTGCGCCGGAGCGTGGCGGTGATGACCGGCGAGGCCGCCTGATGCACGACGTGATCGTGGTCGGGGGAGGGTTTGCCGGCGTCACCGCGGCCCGGGAGGCGGCGTTGCGCGGGCGGACGGTGCTGCTTCTCGAGGCCCGCGACCGGCTCGGCGGCCGGACATGGACCGCCGACTGGAACGGCTCCCCGATCGAGTACGGGGGCGCCTGGGTCCACTGGCACCAGCCCCACACGTGGTCCGAGATCACGCGCGCCGGCCTCGGCGTCGAGGTCTCAGGTGACGCGGAGTCGGCCGGGTGGTACGTGGGCTCCGAGCGCCGGTCGGGGTCGATCGAGCAGCGGGACGAGATCACCCGGCGAGGTTGGGACCGGTTCGTCGAAGGCGTCCGTGAGGCGCTCCCGGTGCCCCACGACCCTACTCGCGCGCTCGATGCGCTGGCCCACTTTGACCGTTTGTCGATCGCGGACCGGCTGGACGCGCTGTCTCTGTCGGCGGAAGAGCGCGACGTCCTAACCGCCGAGCTCGAGTCGCTCGCCCACGCTCCGCTGGACGATGCGGGCGCGGTGTCCGTGCTCCGCTGGCACGCGCTGTCGGGCTACAGCCTTGAGCTGACCCAGTTCACCGGCGGCCGCGTGACGATCGTCGACGGCACCGGCGCGCTGCTCG
>Ga0335078_10008314_pt1 | contig 15429 bp, 15 predicted proteins | sample Lox_Sample_32_FD_206711 | JGI IMG/M metagenome (GOLD analysis project Ga0335078, IMG submission 206711) | Soil microbial communities from Loxahatchee National Wildlife Refuge, Florida, United States - Lox_Sample_3.2 | ecosystem: Environmental > Terrestrial > Soil > Wetlands | place: USA... | reverse complement strand
CGGCGTTGCCTGGGCCATCCTGGCGACCACCCTGGCGGTGGATGTGTGCTGGTCGCTGCCGCTGCTCTACCGGCGCTTCGGGGCGCCCGTGCTCTCCAGCGTCGTGCCGGTGCTGCGCAGCCACGCGCCGGCCTTCGTGGTGTCCGGCGTGCTCGGAGGGCTGCTGTCCGAGTGGCCGGTGCTGGACTACGTCCGCCACCACGGGCGCATCGCCGGCATCGCCGTCGTGGTCGGCGCCGGGGTTGCGATCCTGTTCCTCTACGGCGTGCTGTACGTGGCCCTCGGCGTGGACCGCTCCACCCGCCGCCGCACGGTGGCCAGGATCAGGCACCCCCGGGAGCGGCCCTGAGCGCCGGGGTCGCGTGGTGCGGTGCCGGGCCGCCGGTGGCCGGGCCGGTCCGGGTGTGCTCGACGGCGCCGGGGCACACAGGCGCGCTCAGCGGGGCGGGACCTGCCAGTCCACGAGATTGCGGCTCCGGGCGATGCCGATCTCGGCATGGCCCCATCCACCGAACTGCGTGAGATCGGTGCTGCCGGCGTAGACGAGGTAGTAGTAGCCGTCGGTGCCCGAGGCGTTGCACAGGAACGAGGCGTTGGCACGCTCGTAGTCCTGGCCCGAGATGCCCTTCCCGGTGTCCCAGGCCGCCGCCGGGACGACGAGCTCGTGCCCGGTCGTCCAGCGCAGCCAGCCCGATGGATCGCCGGGATCGCCGAGCAGCCGGAACAGCCAGGGGTGGTCCAGCTCGTTCGAGGTCGCCATGAGGTGCCACGACCCCTCCACGTTCAGGAACTCGTAGCGCTCCACGGTGTCGCCGGTCACCACGATGTCGGGCTTGCCCACGAGGCGCCAGGGCCCGTCGAGCGAACCGCTCGGCGACCAGGCGATCTCGAAGGCCTGCTCCGAGCCGTTCACGCCCGACTTGTAGCCGAGGATCAAGCCGTGGGACGTCCACGCCAGCGACCCGTCGATCATGCGGTCCCCGGGGCGGGGCGCCAGGGAGTGCGCCAGGGGCCGAGGCTCGCTCCACGTGACGAAGTCGGTCGTGGTCCGGTAGTAGAGGCGGTCCTGGGTGCCGCCGGCCTCCCCCGGGTCCGACTGGTACGACACCACGAACGTCCCCTGCGGGTCACGCACGATCTGCGGGCCCGCCACGCCCAGCGACCCAGGCTGGGCCGGCCAGGGTGCGGGCGGCGTCCACGACGCCATGTCGGGGCTCGACGACGTGGCGATGTCCCAGTAGACGCCGCCGGGAACGGACGAATCGTTGCGGAGGAAGCTGAAGACCAGGTGCCAGCGGCCCTCGAACCACACCATCACGGGGTCCTTCTCCCCGGCAGACGGCGAGGAGAGGATCGGGTTGCGGAGCTGCGCCCAGTCGATGACGGCGGGCGCGCCGCCCGGGACGACGCACGCATGGTCAGCGCCCAGAGCCGGGGTCGACCCGGCGTGTCGCGGGGCGCTCGCCGTCGTGGCGGAGCACGCGCCAGCCGCCAGGGTGAACAGCACGGCCACGGCGGCAAAGCGCCTCTGGGCGGAGTCCGGTGTGATGCGCACCGGTCCGAAACGTAGATCACGGCTGCCGCCGATGGGGTGGGGCCGTCGCCGCCGGCAGGGCGGACGGCCGCGACGGGAGGGCGCTAGTGCACCAACCCGATCACCACGCCGCCCGTGCCGGCGATCAGCACGCCCGCCAGGGCGAGGTGCGCCTCGTGCGTGCCCGGTCGGGGGACCTTGAAGACCCAGATGCCCACGGTGGCGTTCACCAGGAGGCTCAGCTGGGCGATGGTGAAGCCGACACCGGTCCCCACCCGGGCCACCAGTGCCAGCAGGGCCACGTTGCCGATCCCGAACAAGATGCCCGCCGTCACCAGGACGACGGCGGTCCGAGGGGCGAGGGTCACGTCCCGGCGCGACGGGACGGCGAGACCCGCCCCGGCGACGAGGATGCCGAGCGCCAAGGGGAGGTTGCCCACCTGGGAGGGCACCTTGGCCCACTGGGCGGGGATGAAGTAGCTCCCCCACAGCACGCCGGCGGCCACGGCCCACAGCAGGCCCCGCCGGAACGGCGCGCCGGCGGCGGGACCGGCGCCCGTGCCATGCGGGGGCGATCGACCCAAGTCCTGGGAGCGGGCGATGAACACCACCCCCGCCAGGACGAGCACGATCGATGCTCCCAAGGCCGCCAGACGGGCAGCGCTCACGCCGCGCAGCTCGCCGAAGAGTGCCGCTCCCCACACGAAAGCGGTGACGATGTTGAGCGACGTCCACGAACCCGCGGCGCGAGCCAGGCCGACGGCCTGCGTCGCCCGGAACGACGACACGGTCCCCGCCGTCCAGACGAGGCCGCCCGCGAAGGGCAACCAGAAGTGTCGCCAGTCGGGTCGCACGGCGCCACCCCCCACGACGAAGGCCACCACGGCGAGGACGACACTGCCCACGGTGACGTAGAAGGTGCGCACCAGCTGGGGGACACCGGGGATCGATTGAGCCAGCGGGATCCAGATCCCCCAGGCGGCCACGGTCACGAGCGCCAGCAGGGGGGTCACGGTCGGACCCCGGTCCGGGCGTGGTGGCTGGGGGTGGCCACTCCGTCGCTCTCAGGCCACCCCCGGGTGCCGCTCACGCACCCGGGCCGTCGGCGAATGGGTCGATCGTGTACCACCGGATCGGCCCTGCCGTGATCACCCCCACGTCGCGTCAGCAGCTGGACCAGATGTCGTCGAGCGACGTCACGGTGATCATGGCGAAGGTTCATCGCGCCGTCACGCTGCGGTCGCCGCATGGTTACCTCGGAGGGCACAGGCCGTTTGGTCCCCGCCAGCTGACGGGCGCTCCATGACGGGCCGCACCGGGGGTCGGCCCGGTGCGGCCGGGGGGTGGCGGGGGGCGCCCTCCGGATGCACGTGTCAGAGTTTCCGGGCGATCACCCGCACGAACCCGAGCAGTGGCTCATGATCGGCCGACAGCATCGCCACCTCACGGCGGTACGGCTCCTTGCCGCGGGCCGCTGCCCAATCGTCGGCGATGCTCGCCCACCGCAACCAGTGCTCGTGTCCTGCCGGCACCATGTCGGTACGGTCGACTCGCACGAGCCCGGAAGCCACCAGGTGCTCCCTCCACCAGTCGGCGCCGTGGAACGTGGCGAAACCGTCCTCCCACCAGGGTTCGAGGTGCTGTGGCCATGGCGCTTCCCTCGTCAGGCCGGGGACCACGATCCCCATGCGACCGCCGTGTCGCAGGACTCGCAGCACAGCGGCAAGGGCGGCGGCTTCGGTCCCGAAATAGTGAAAAGCGTCGACACTGACGAGGGCGTCGAAGGACTCGTCATCGAAAGGCAGGCTCCTCGCGTCGGCGTGTATCGCATCGATCCGATCTGTCAGGCCTGCGGCCGCGATGCGCTCCCTGTTCTCTTCAGCGGGTATCCAGAGGTCGACGGCCGCGATCTGCGCACCCGTCTCCCGGGCGAGGAAGATCGAGGACAAGGCCTTGCCGCACCCGAGATCCAAGACCCGATCGCCGCTCTGCAGCGCCATGTGGTCGAGAAGTGATTCGGTCAGCCACAGGGGGTTGGGCCCCATCATGTTCTCGAGGAGCCAGTCCGAGTCGTACGCCGAAGAGCGAGGGTACTGAGGGATCCGGAGACGGTCCGGGATACTCCGACTTGCCATGGTATCGGGCATTATCCGAAACGGCAGCCCACGCGTCAATGCTCGGGGTCCGCCACCGTGGTTGGGGCTCGCCTGCGCGTCGAAGCGCCGCGCCTACCCTCGAGCCAGCCTGCGAACGACCAGCGTCGCACGATACACGACTGCGCAATCCCGACGGTCGCCCGACTCCGTCGCTCTCCATGAACGAGATCTAGACAGGAGCGCGACGTCCCCGCATCGCGGTGCGCAGACCCGCCAGGTCGAAGTACTCCCTCCATGCGGTGATGCGGCCGTCCTCCACCTCGAAGACGGCACAGGTCAGAAGGGTGACCGGGGTGCCGCCGATCGTGATCCGGTCTGTTCGCTCGTTCATGACGACGCCGCCGGCAGCCACCTGGTGGTGAATCTCCAACCTGCCGGGTGGCACGTTGGCAAAGCTCTCGACCCAGGACGCCAGCTCGGCCTTGCCCGCGATGGGATGCAGTGGCATCGCGTGGTACACGGCGTCGTCCGCCAAATGGGCCAGGATGAAATCGGTGTCCCTTCGTTCCCAAGCCGAGAGGAACGCCCGAACGAGCTCATCGCTGGCAACGGTCGGTACCATGGTCCTCCTCGACTGGCGACGCGCGCCGGACACCTTAGCGAGTCGGGCACTCAGGTTTCTCGGTACCAGACGAAGGGACCCTTCACTTTCGGTGCCACGGCGCCATGGTCTGGCCGACGTGGCTCCTTTCATTCGCCGTTCCGACGATGGCGATCTCCGTCACCCAGGATCACACTCGGGATCGGTAGAATCCGGAACGCGCGATCTGCCTTCGTCGACGCGGATGATCGTGTCATGATCGAGTGCAGTCCTCAGGACGCCTAACACGGCGTCGGTGTCGGACAGGTCCGGAAGGAAGGCGTCAGCTTCCTTCCGTGCAGAGACGGGTAACGGTTCCCACCCCGTGCCGACAAGCAGGCACTGGACTCCATTGGCGCGAGCGCAGGCGAGATCGTGTCCGGTGTCGCCGATCACCCAGATGTCGGACAGGTCGAACTGTCGATCCCGTAGCTCGGAGGCCCTTCTCAGAGCGACCGAAACCAGCTCCGAGCGCTCGGGGCCGTCGTCGGCGTAGGCTCCGACGTCGAGGTCGAGCCACTGGTCCAGCCCGAACTCGGTCACCTTCAACACGGCGTTGGCTCGCAGGTTCCCCGTCAGTACGGTCTGGAGCACTCCGTCGATGCCAGAGAGCCGAGCGAGGAGTTCAGCCACCCCTGGCAGCAGGAAGCCCTGGGCGGTGATATCGGCTCGGGCTGCGGCGAGCTCCTGCTCAGAGGCGGCCAAGACGGCCTGCAGGTGCGCTTGGCCATCCAGGCCGAGAGCGTTCAGGTGGTCCAGAGCGATTCTGTGGTCGAGCATCCCGGCATAGGGAAGCGCTTCGCTGGGAAGCATGCCGGTCACTCGTTGGATGGCTCGATGGAGCGCTGCGATGCCGACCCCGGGAGTTCGCAAGAGTGTGCCGTCCACGTCCCATAAGATGAACGGCGACACGGACCACACTCTATCCGCCAGTTGATCCCATGCGGGCGCGCACATCGGGATATGCAGACCAGTTCGGGGATGTGGCTGTGGACCGGAACCTCAAGCGAGACTCTTGAGGCCCCGAAATGCCCCGCACGGCAACCATCATGGATGCCGACGGTGACACTCCGCAATCCGGTCCGCGGCAGCTCTCGCTACGGTCCACTCGGCATGCAGGGCATCGCAAGTCTTCGAGTCGACACGTCATGGAGTGCTTCCCTCACGGTCCGCCCGTGAGCGGAGCACCAACATGCCGGTGACGGCGACGAGGGCAGCGGCGGTGGCGAATGTCACCGGCATTCCAGCCACCCTGGCAACGACGGCGAGGACAAGGCCGCCAGCGATCTCGCCAACCGACTCGGCCTGAGACAAGAACGAATGCACGGTCGCCCGAACGTCGCTTGTCACGCGTCGGTTCACCCAAATGACGCTGATGGGCCGGGTCACGCTGTCGGTAATGCCCCGAGCAAGCAGGACACCCGTGGCGGCGAGCAGGGCCGTCGGCACAGTAGCGAGTACCACCAGTCCGAGAACTCCAACGAGACAGGCGAGCGCGTAGAAGCGCCTTGCCACCCCGGTCCCCTCAATGTGCCGTTCAACGTAGTGCATAGCGAGAAAGCCAATGAACGAAGTGACGACAAGCAGTGCCGAATACCAAAGGATCGGGTTGTTGGGAAAACCGAGTGCGACCAGTCGTTTTGGATACAACCACCCGACCATGAGGGCGGCGTTGACGAGAAACGTTGCAGTGATCACGATCAGGACCTCGTGATCGCGTCGTGTGACACCAGCCCCTCTTCGTACGAGCGCCGTCGCGTGCCACCGGTGCAACCGGCCTGGAACCAGTCTGTGTTCGACGAAGCGCAGGGCGACGAAGGCTGCCAGCACGAACATGCCGACACCGCTCACGACGAGCGCGGTGCTGAGGCTGACTGCCCAGCCCAGCAGTCCAAGAGCGACCATGCCCGTCGCGCCGCCCATGAGGTCGCGGCGGGACCCTGCGGTGAGGACTGGGGCGATCCTGACACCCTCCTCCAGCTCATCGGTCACCCAGGCGGTATCGATCCCATTGAGGAAGGCCCAGCCGAGGCCCCACGCGACCTGTGTTACCAGGAGGAGCGGGAACGTTCGGACCAATCCCGTGACGAGCATGCTCACGGCCAAGAGCACCTGACCGAGAACGAGGGATCGACGCCGTCCGAAGGCATCCGCCCAGGCGCCGGCCGGGATGTCGGTGAAAAGCAACGTGACCGACATGCCGACACCGAGCAACACGATCTGCGACGCCGACAGGTGTGCAACAGTTACGAAGTACAGGCTTGAGCACAGCACGTAACCGCGATGCAACGTCGATCGCAAGAACATCCACAGTAGATAGCTCGGCGCGACCGCGCGGTGATAAAGGTGGCTCACGGCGCCCGAGGTGTGAGGTGCAGTGTGTTGTGGAATCTCAAGGGTCGGGACGGAATGGCGGCGGACGGGCCCGGCGTGTGGAGCGCTTCCGCTCCCTCTGGCGCCGCGGCGGGTGACGGCGCCGGCGGGTCGTGGGTCACTGATGGCGCTCAGGGATGCGCATGGGCAAATGGGCTCAAGGCGAACCACGTGGGGAACGCTCGTACGAGTGGAGCCGGTCCCTCGAGCGTCACTGTGCCTTCGGCCTGGGCCTCTCGCCAGTTCCCTTCGCCCATCCAGATCTTCAGGAAGGCGATGATGTCGGCCCTGACATGGAGGTCGACGTCGAAGCCTTCGTCGCGTTCGCAGACGGTCGCGCCCGCTGGATCAAGGACAAGCCAGACCGTCTTGCCGCGCTCGGCGCTTGGGAAGTCGAACCGCACGACCGTCCGCTGTCTCGGAACGTTGTCGCGTATGACACGTTGACGGACTCGCCACATGAGGTGGGCGCCGTCGAGCTGTTGTCCCACAGGCTCGCCGAGAAGCCAACGCATCGCCCACTCGCCCAGAGCCCAGATCACCCCCTCGAGCTCCCTGCCGGACTGACTCAGATGGTAGGTCGGACCTGCTCTCCGTTCGACCAGTCCGATTCGCTCCAGCTGTTTGAGGCGTTGTGCCAGCAGGGTGCGAGACATGCGGGGGACGCCCCGGTGGATCTCGGAGAAACGTTCCGAACCGCAGATGAGCTCCCGCAATATCAACGGTGTCCAGCGGTCTCCGATCGCTTCGGCCCCCATGGCGATCGGGCAGTACTCTCCGTAGCTTCGCACGGTACAGATTTTGCACTTCCTGGCCTTCTCCGTCAGGCGTATGGTCAAACTCATGGAACTCGTCTCCAAACTCGCTGGCCAAGTGGCCGATGTGGCGGCAGTCCACGCCGATCGCCACGACCTCGAAGGGTCGTTCGTCGAGGAGGGGGTGGGGGCAGCTCGGGAGCTCGGGTACCTGGCCGCGCCCGTGCCGGTGGAACTTGGAGGTCATGGGGCCCTCACCGCTGACATCGTCGAAGCGCAGCGGGTCATCGGGCGGAGCTGCGGCTCCACCGGGTTGGCATGTTCGATGCACCTCCACGTGGTGTTGGCCGCCGCCTGGCGGTGGCGGCACGGAGACACCGTGGTCGAGCCACTGCTGCGGCGCGTCGCCCAGGACCGGGTGGTGGTGGTCTCCACTGGGGGAAACGACTGGACGAAGCCCACGACGATAGCCACGCCCGTCGACGGGGGATGGAGTGTCACCGGTCGGAAGAGCTTCGCGAGCCTGGCTCCCGTCGGTGATCTGGCCGCTACGTTCGCGGTCATCGGCTCGCCGGAGCCCGGTGCGGAGGTGATCGCCTTCAGCGCTCCGTTGCACGCTCCCGGCGTCACGATCGATCCCACGTGGAACGCCGCTGGCATGCGCGGCACCGGTAGCCACGATCTTGTTTTCGACGAGGTCTTCGTCGCGGAGAACCAGATCTCGGCCAGACGCACGTGGGGCGATCTGGACCGCCCGCTGCTCGTCGCCTCGATGCACGCCTGGCCCGTCGTGTACGCGACCTATCTGGGAGTGGCGGAGGGACTCGGCGAGGCGGCGGTAGCGTCGGTGAAACTCGGTGCCACGTCGGCCCTACAGATTGGACAGATCGACGCTCAGCTTCGTACCGCCAGGTGGGCCATTGAAGGCGCTCTGAAGGAGATTGGGGATGACCCGGAGCCAAGCCTCGATAGCTTTGTCGCTGTCCAGCAAGCAAAGCGTGTGGTGACCATCGCCTGCCGAGAGATCGCTGTCACGGCCGAGGAGCTGGCCGGTGGCGGCAGCTATGCACGTCGCGGACCCGTCGATCGAATGATCAGAGACCTTCGGGCGGCCACCTTTCACCCCTATCTTCCGCAGATGACGCTCACGCATGCGGGTCAGCACCGCATCGGCCAGCCGTTGGAACCTGTCTGAACGCACGTCGGGCCGACTCGACGGCCATGGCGAATGAGGACAGGGCGCCACGGCGAAGCAGTGCTGGTGGACACCCAAGGGCGGTGCGCAGAGAAAGCCGCTGGTACAGCAGGGTGGTAACCACAGGATCACGGGGCCGGGAGCACTAGATGCGATACTCGAGCCATGCCGATGCACGCACCTCTGGTGCACGATGAACGCCCAGGCCTGCTCACCTTCTTGGAGCATCAAAGGGAGGCATTCGCCACGCCGTGTACGGCTTGAGCGACGATCAGTCTCGGGCCAGACCGACGTCGAGTGGGCTGAGTCTCGGCGGACTCGTCAAGCACCTAACCCACGCTGAACGCAACTGGAGCGACCGAATCGAAGCCGTGCCTCCGGAGGCCACGGCTTTCGAGGAGTACATGAATAGCTTTGTGCTCGCCAATGACGAGACCCTCCCAGAGGCGCTCGATCAGTACGAATTGGCTAGCGCCCGTACCGATTCGCTGATCGGTGGCGTCGACGATCTGGGTCGTCGTGTAGCTCCTCCTGCTGAACACTGGTTTCCCGATCCAGAGGCCTGCACGGTCCGGTGGATCCTGCTCCACCTCATCGAAGAGACTGCACGCCATGCCGGACATGCCGACATCCTCCGGGAGACGCTCGATGGTGCGCTGAGCGGTCCCCTGATGGCCGCCGCCGAGGGCGGGCCCGAAGACGGCTGGGTGAGGCCGTGGCGACCTGCGAGTTGATCATCCAGCACAACGAGCTGCCAACAAGCCTCGCCTCCACTTGGGCAGGGAAGGAATTGAGAGGTTGCTCACCCCATCGGACTGCGGAGGGAGTGGGATTCGAACCCACGGGCCTTGTGGGCCAAGGCTTTTCAAGAGCCTCGCATTCGTCCGCTCTGCCATCCCTCCCGAACGAGAAGCGAACTGCTCACTCCTCGCGAATCTGGTGCCGAAGACTGTTCACCCAGTCCTCGGCATCGCGCCAGGCCGCGTCGGCGCGGGCCCGGGCTGCCGGCCCGTGCGTCCCTGCCGCGGGGAAGGAGCCCAGGAACTTCACCGCCGGCAGCTCCGTGTGCAGCACTCGGAGACAATCGGCGACCACTTCGTCGGCAACGTGGCCTTCGAGATCGATCAGAAAACAGTAATCACCGAGCCCGCGCTTGGTCGGCCGTGACTCGAGCTTGGTCAGGTTGATGTTGCGTGCAGAGAACTCGCTCAGGATCCCGTGCAGGCTGCCGGGGTGGTCTTCGCGCTGGAAGCAGACGATGCTCGTCTTGTCGTGGCCGGTCGGTGCCGGGATCCCCTGCGCAGCCAGTGCGACGAAGCGCGTCTGGTTGTCGGGATGGTCGGCGACCGACGGGACGAGGACCCGCAGGCCGTAGAGTTCTGCCGCCAGTCTGGGGGCGAGCGCTGCGGTGTCCCCCCGGCCCTCCTCACCCACGATGCGAGCGGCCTCGGCGGTCGAATTCGTGGGCACCACCTCGACGCCGGGGAGCTCATCGGCCAGGTAGCGACGGCACTGCGCCGAGGCGTGCGGGAACGAGAGTACCCGCTTGATGGAGCCGAGCTCCGCCGCCGGGGGTGCCGCCAAGGTGATGCGCACGTCGAGGACCACCTCGCGCTGGATGAGCAGATCGGTCTCGAAGACCAGGCTGTCCACGGTGGCGTTCACGGTCCCCTCGATGGCGTTTTCGATGGGGACGAAGGCGAGGGTGGCGCGGCCCTGGTGCACGGCATCGAGCGCCTCGGCCAGGGTGCCGGCCGGGACGACCTCGGCCGCGGCGTAATCGGGCTGGGTGAACAGCGCCTCTTCGGTGAAGGTGCCGGCCGGGCCGAGGAAGACGATGACTCCCGCTCCCGCCGACCTCGGGGTCGCCTGGGCGTCCATGTGCGGCAGGATAGTGGGCACCCATGGACGAGCCCTCGCTGCGACAGCTCCTCGACGACGTCCGCGCCGGCACCGTCGCGCCCGACGAGGCCGTGGCCCGCCTGCGCCGCCTCCCCTTCGCCGACCTGGGCTTTGCCCGCGTCGATCACCACCGGGCCCTGCGGCAGCGGTCCGGCGAAGCCGTCTACGGGCCCGGGAAGACCCCCGAGCACTGCGCCCGCATCGTGGCGGAGCTCCTGGCGGAGCCGGCGGGCTGCCCGGTGCTGCTGACCCGGGCGGATCCCGAGCAGGTGGACGCCGCCGCGGCGGCCAACCCCGGGGGCCGGGTCACCTGGTCGGGCCCGCTCGCCACGGTGTCGTGGCGGCCGGCGGCGCCCCGCCCCGGCCGCGTGGTGGTCGTCACGGCGGGGACGGCCGATCTCCCCGTGGCCGAGGAGTGCGTGGCCGTGCTCGAGGCCTTCGGGTTCTCGCCCGGGCTGGTCGTCGACTGCGGCGTCGCCGGCGTGCACCGCCTCCTGGCCTCCGTCGACGAGCTGGCCGACGCCGACGCCGTGGTCGTGGCAGCAGGTATGGAGGGGGCGCTCGCCAGCCTGGTGGCCGGGATCACGGCCGCCCCGGTGGTGGCCGTCCCGGTGTCCTCGGGCTACGGGGCCGCCCTCGAGGGGGTGACCGCCTTGCTGGCCATGCACGCCTCCTGCGCGGCGGGGCTCACGGTGGTGGGGATCGACAACGGCTTCGGCGCCGCCTGCGCCGTGGCCCGCATGCTCCTGTGACCCTCGACGGAGGTGACGGCCCAAGCGCCGTGCCCGACGACGCCACCCGCCATGGCGCCGGTGCCCCTGTCCGTACGGTGGCGTGGTTCCACTGCTTCGCCGGCATCGCCGGGGACATGGCTCTGGGCAGCCTGCTCGACGCCGGTGCGGACCTCGGCGAGGTGCTGGCCATCCTCCGGCGCCTGCCGCTCGGCGGGTGGGACCTGCGCGTCGAGCCGGTGCTCCGAGCTGGGGTGGCCGCCACTCGGGCGGTGGTGGAGGCGGCCGACGACGTCGTGGTGCGCACCCACGCCCACATCGTGGGGTTGCTGGGGGAGGCCCGGCTGCCTGAGCGGGTGGCGGCCCGCTCCCTGGCCACCTTCGCGGCGCTGGCGGAGGTGGAAGGTCGCCTCCACCGACGCCCCCCCGAGCACGTGCATTTCCACGAGGTGGGATCCCACGACGCCATCGTCGACGTGGTGGGGACGGCCGCCGCCCTCGAGGTACTGGGCGTCGACGACGTGACGGCGTCGTCGGTGGCGACCGGCACCGGGACGGTGCGCACCGCCCACGGCGTGCTCCCCAACCCGGCGCCGGCGGTGGTCAACCTCCTACGCGGCATCCCCACCTGGGGTCGCGACCTGACCGTCGAGCTCACCACGCCGACCGGCGCCGCCATTCTCGCCGCCATGGCCGGGTCGTTCGGACCGATGCCGCCCATGCGGATCGGCGCCACGGGGTTCGGCGCCGGGCGCCGGGACATCGACGGCCTGCCCAACTGCACCCAGGTGGTGGTGGGTACCGCCCTGGCCGACGCCGCGGCGCCGGGCCAGCCCGTGGTCCTGCTCGAGACCAACCTCGACGACGCCACGGGCGAGGTGCTCGCCTATGCCGTCGACGCGGTGATCGCCGCCGGCGCCCACGACGCCTGGATCACGCCGGTGCTCATGAAGAAGGGACGTCCCGGCCACACGGTGAGCGTGCTCGTCGACCCCTCGCTGGCCGCATCGGTGCGGGCGGTGCTGCAGGCCGAGACCGGCAGTCTCGGTGTCCGGGGCATCGAATTCGGGCGCTGGCCCTCGGCGCGCTTCCTCGACGTCGTCGAGGTCGAGGGCGCCGCGGTGCAGGTGAAGGTGAGCCCCGGTCGGGTGAAACCCGAACAGGGCGACGCCGCCCGGGTGGCGGCGCGCCGGGGCGTTCCCTTGCGTGACGTGCTGTTCCAGGCCGAATCGGCGGGACGGGCCGAGACCCCGCCCCCCTCGGCCACGAAGCCGGGACGTTTCGGCGGTGCACCGGGTGCGTCGCCGCCGGAAGGCCCGTCCCCCGCCTGAGGGACCCGGGCGGACCGCTCCGGGAGGGGGCTGCTCCGGGTACGGTTCTGAGCATCGACGACGCCTCGTCCGCCCCGCCGCCACCACCCCACGACGCCGAGTCGTGGACCGAGGAGCAGTGGATCGCCTGGCTCGAGGCCACCGACGTCCCCGACGCCGCTGCCACCGCCCGACCGCCTCGGCGCCTGCGGGACCGGCGCCCGGCCAGCATGCTCGGGGCGGCCATGCTCGGCCTGCACGACGTCATCTACGGGCGCCGCGACGAGATCGTGATCGTGGCCGACGCCGGGGGTGATCCTCCCGGTGACGACCTGCCCGAGCTCCACCTCGACCCCCACCACCCCGAGCGCTCCCAGGTCGTCATGCGCCCCCGGCGAGCCGCCGCCGACGGTGCCGCCCGCCCCGCCGGCGCCGGCGCCGGCGAGAGCAGCCCCCCACCGGACGAGCCCGGGGACGGGAGCGAGCCCGGAGGCGCCTGAGGGCCGGTGGCGGGGGTATCCGCGGCACGTGATGCGCTGCGGATCAGGCCGCGTGCGACGCCGTCCAGGCCAGGAGGTCCCGCCGCGACCAGCTGTTGACGATGCGATCGGGCCCGAGTCCGGCGCCGGCAGCCTTGGTGCAGCCGTTGCGCAGCCACTCGAGTTGGCCAGGCGCGTGGGCGTCGGTGTCCACCGACACCACGCACCCGGCGTCCACGGCGGCAAGGAGCAGGTCGTCGGGCGGGTCGAGGCGCTCGGGGCGGGAGTTGATCTCGACGGCGGTGCCGGTGCGGGCGCAGGCGGCGAAGACCGCCTCGTGGTCGAAGCTCGACTGGGGCCGACCCCTGCCCACCAGGATGCGACCCGTGCAGTGGCCCAGGATGTCGGTGTGGGGGCTCTCGATGGCGGCGATCATGCGCGCCGTCATGGGTGCGGACTCCATGCGCAGCTTGGAGTGCACACTGGCCACCACCACGTCGAGGCGTGCCAGGAGCTCGGGGTCCTGGTCGAGGGTGCCGTCCTCGAGGATGTCGACCTCGATGCCGGTGAGGATCCGGAACGGGTCAAGCTCCTCGTTCAGCGCCGCCACCACCTCCAGCTGGCGGCGCAGGCGCTCGGGATCGAGCCCGTGGGCGACGGTGAGACGGGGGCTGTGGTCGGTGAGCACCAGGTACTCGTGCCCGAGGGCGTTGGCGGCTGCGGCCATCTCGGCGATGGGGCTCCCCCCGTCGGACCAGTCGGAGTGGCTGTGGCAGTCCCCGCGCAGTGCCCGGCGCACCTGTGCCGCCGCCCCCTCGAGCTCGGGGGGACGCTCGGCCTCGAGATGGGTGAGGTAGGAGGGCACCTCACCCGAGGCCGCCTCGGCGATGACGCGGGCGGTGGTGTCGCCCACGCCGGGGAGCTCGACCAGTCGCCCCGCTGCGGCCAGCTGCAGGAGGCGGTCCGGGTCGGTGTCGTCCACGGTGGCCGCCGCCCTGCGAAAGGCCCGCACCTTGTACGACTCGGCCCGGGCGGCCTCGAGGAGATAGGCGATGCGGCGCAGGGCCTCGGCGGGGTCCACGCCCGGGAAGGCTAGCGAGCTCGGCGCCGCTGCCCGACCGTGCCACGAGGCCCCGGGCCGGGACACAGGGCACCTCGGGGTGCGCGATCCGTGCCAGCATCGACCCATGGCAGAGATCGCCGTGGCCGTGGAGGTCGACGGGCACTCGGTCAAGGTGTCGAACCCCGACAAGGTGTTCTTCTCTGCCCGGGGTGAGACCAAGCTCGATCTCGTCCGCTACTACTACGCCGTGGGCCAGGGCGCCCTGCGGGGGGTCCGGGAGCGCCCGACGGTGCTCAAGCGCTTCCCGGACGGGGCGGAGGGGCCCTTCTTCTACCAGAAGCGCGTGCCGCCCTCTCGCCCGACGTGGCTCCAGACCGTCACCGTCACCTTCCCGAGCGGTCGCCACGCCGACGAGCTGTGCCCGGTGGACGTGGCCCACATCCTGTGGGCCGTGAACCTGGGATGCCTCGATCTGAACCCGTGGCCGGTGCGGCGCTCGGACGTCGACCATCCCGACGAGCTGCGCGTCGACCTCGATCCGCAGCCCGGTGTGGCCTTCGACGCCGTGCGCCGTGTGGCTCTCGAGGCCCGCGCCGTGCTCGACGAGCACGGTCTGGCGGGCTTCCCCAAGACCTCGGGATCGCGTGGCATCCACGTCAACGTGCCCATCGAGGCGCGCTGGACCTTCACCGAGGTACGCCGGGCGGCGCTGGCCCTGGCACGCGAGATCGAGCGCCGCCTGCCGGCGGTGGCCACCTCGGCGTGGTGGAAGGAGCAGCGCGGCGAGCGGGTCTTCATCGACTACAACCAGAACGCCCGGGACCGCACCGTGGCGTCGGCCTACTCGGTGCGGGCCAACCCCGAAGGCCGGGTGTCGTGCCCGGTGTTCTGGGACGAGGTTCCCGACGTCGATCCCGGGGACCTCACCATCGCCACCGTCCCGGCCCGCTACGCCAGCATCGGGGATCCGGCGGCCGCCATCGACGACCGGCGCGGGGATCTGGCGCCGCTCCTCGACCTGGCGGCGCGCGACGAGGCCGGCGGTCTCGGCGACGCCCCCTGGCCACCGCACTTCGCCAAGCAGCGGGGCGAACCCCACCGGGCGGCACCGAGCCGCTCTCGGCGCCGCCCACCGGTGGGAGCCGGCGAGGGGCGCACCGACGCAGCGGACCCCGGGGGGGACGATCCCGGCGGGGCCGGCGCCGGGGACCCCGGCTGACAGCCGGTCACGCCCCGAACACGGCGGCGAGCTCCTCGGGGACCACCACCTCCAGCTGCCCGTAGGTGCACGAGGCGGGCCGGCGGTCGGGCCGCCACCGCCGAAAGGTGGCGGCGTGGCGGAAGCGGTCGC
>Ga0335078_10008312_pt1 | contig 15432 bp, 9 predicted proteins | sample Lox_Sample_32_FD_206711 | JGI IMG/M metagenome (GOLD analysis project Ga0335078, IMG submission 206711) | Soil microbial communities from Loxahatchee National Wildlife Refuge, Florida, United States - Lox_Sample_3.2 | ecosystem: Environmental > Terrestrial > Soil > Wetlands | place: USA: Florida... | reverse complement strand
AGCGCGTCGAGTTGCGGGGCCGGCAGATTCGGGGTCATGATCGCTGTCTCCCCTGGGACGGCGCCGCCAGTTCCGACACGAACCGGGGAAGACCCAACTGGTCGGCGCGCGGACGCACGGCGCGAAAACCACCGCCGTACACAGGGTCCTCGTCCGCCTCGATTCGATGGGCGTAGTAGGACGCGGCGGGATCGGCCGATTGCCGCAAATAGCGGTACGACAGGTACTGGCAGAAACCTTCTTCCCGCGGCTTGGATGCCACACAGACCCCATGCAGGCCGAGCCAGACATGGCCCAGTTCATGCGCCGCCAGCGATTCGAACAGAATGGCCGGCAGTCCGCGGACCAGGTTCATCGCGAGCACCTTTCGCTCGAGCACCTGCCCACCCACGAAATGCGTGGCGATTCGCGTGAACCCGAGCGGAACACCGCTGGACGGCGCGCCGGCGGCTTGCGACATCTTCGCCTGGTCATACAACTGCACCCGGAATCGGGCGCCGGCAAAACGCAGTCCCTGCTGTTTGCACCAGTGGAGAACGTGGGTGAAAATCGGCTGGGCTTGTTCCGGGGTGGTCACCGCGGTGGCACGGCAGGCGGCGCAGCCGCCGGGCGGGATGGAACGGTCGCAATAGGGGCAGCGGTCGAGCTCCGCGGCATGCGCGGCGCAATACCACGCGCCCCAGGGGTCCTGGTAGCGCGCTCCCGCGATCGGCTTGCCGCAATGCGCGCACCGGGGGGCCTTCATCCGCAGGAAACAACTTTCGTGCCACGGGCGGCCGGCATCGATGTCGAATCGCGTTTCGCGGATGGGCGCGCCGCATCCGGCGCAGCGGAAGTGGTCCGGATGCCAGTACGCGTCGAGCGCTGCGAGAGCATCGCCTTGGATCGGCCGGCCGCAACCTTTACAGCGCGCGGTGAGAGCGGGCATGGGTCAGGCCACCACCTGGGCCATGCGCTTGCCGTTCCCGAAACTCCACAGCAGCCCGGCCGCGAGCGCCAGGCTCTCGCCCGGAGCGACGGCGCCGCCGTGCGGAGCCAGCAGGGTCCACGGAGCGGCGGAAACGTTTCGCAGGTAATGCGCGGATTTCGGCGCGTTCCAGCTCACCTGCCCGAGCACGGGGGTCTTGTCGCGCGCCACCGGCGGAAACCGCCCCGGCTCCGCCACATCGTCGTAAAGCACCATGCTCTGATGCAGCACCATGGGGCGAACGCTCACCACTTGCCCCTTCGCCTTGGGCTCGCGCAAATCGAGCAGAACGGGCGGAGGAAGGTGCTCGCGATTGCCGCAAAACGGGCAGCTCCGGCGCGGCGGCGGATTCACCCAGTAGGGATAAGGGAACCGCTGGCCGCATTTCGAACAGCGGATGAGCACGTCCTGCATTTCCGCCAGGGCGCGTTCCCACTCGAACGCCTGCGGCCGGAGTTCCGGGTTGTGCAATCCTTCCACCAGCGCTTTGAGGGTGAGGGTCTGAAGCTTCGGCGTCAGCGCTTTGTAAGTGAGAACTCCACTGCGCAGGAAGGGAACGGTGATGTTAGGCACCCAGTTATCCTGGACGGTAGGATGCTCGCTGAAAACGGCGAACTGGCCATAACCCAAATCGATGTCGCGCTGCGGATCTTCATCGCGGCAGATGTTCGGCTTCATGACATCGCGGAAGAGCAGCGTCCAGAGCACGAGTGCCGCCAGCGAATGACGATCGGTAAAGTAGCCGGGTTGGGCGGTTCGCAAGATCAGCTCGGGCGCCATAAAGAACCGGATGCCGGCTACCTGCGGAGGAAGGAAGCCCTTGACCACCAAGCCGTCGAGATCGATGAGGGTCACCTCTCCGGTGGCCACATTGGCCAGGAAGTTCTTCCAGTGGATGTCGTTATGGACGATTCCCTTGCCGTGGACCGTGCGCACCGCCGCCGCCACCCCGCGCGCCATCTTGAGGTAGTCGGACCAGTTCCGGCCGGCCGCGAATTGCTTTTGGGCATCGCGCCAACTCCAGATGAGGCGGTAGAGTTGAACGCACTCCGGCGGGATCCGGCATGTGACTACACCGATAGCCGGCCGGCGATCCACGCCGGTGACGATTCCCCTGGGCCAGGCGAGAAACTGTTCGTCTTCGCCCAAGTTGAATCCTAAATCGACCACGTGCTGAAGCAGGGTTTGCTTTTGTAAGCGCTCGTCGGGGGTGGTAAAACGCCGGTATATTTTGGCGAAGTACTTGCCGTCCGAGGTGACATAGCCGTCGCCTTCTCCTCCCGCGAAGGGTTTCCCTCCGGGCGCCACCGTCAACTCAGTTGGAAGGTTGCGGCTGCCCGCTGCTATGCTCAGGATCATTGTGGATTTCCTCAACCGCGCGAGTGACGATCACCAGGGTGCGATCGTCCCAACTGCCGCGCACTTTGTAGCCGGCAAGCCATTGCAGCAGGCCGTCGGCGGCTATGCCGGGGCCGGGAGACTGCACGACATTGCGGTGCATATCGGCGGCCCACTTGTCCAGGGCGCCCGGCTTATCGGAAAACAGCACGTCTCCGGAAACCCCATCGGTCATCAAAAAGTAGGCGTCGGGAGACTCTCCGGGCGGCAACTCTTCCACCACCAGATGATCCAGATACCGGTGTCCGTTGATGGTATAGGTGGCTTGCACATCGCCAGTGTCGGGCGCGTTCAGCAGTTCCCGCGTCTCGCCCGAAGCTTTCCAGCCGAGAATCGCCCCGTCGCCTACCTGGGCGGCAATGGCAGCGCCCGAAGTCAGATCGAGCAGTAACGCCAGCGCCGTGCAGCTCAGCTCATCGGGGGGGATGGCCCACTTGTCGGCCAGGGCGAGCAGGCGCTGATGCGCGTCGGCGAAGGCCTCGCGCATCAGTGCGGCGCGATCGCCGCGCGTGGGGGAACCGGCCAGGAACCCGCTGACCGCCTCCACCGCCAGCGAGGCTCCAAAGCGGGACCACTTCTTCGAACCGACCCCATCCGCCACGGCGATCGCCAGCCAGCAATCCGAACCACGGACGGCAAACGCATCGTCCCGGTCGAGGCCCCGGTGCTCATGGATTTGCCCGCGCGCGCTGGCGCCGACCACGACATACGGCCCGCATGTCCCGCCGCCTTTTTGCGAGGAGGGGTACACGCCCTGGTCGGCCGGGCAGCGATCCCCGATACTGAACGCGGAAGCCATGTTACGTATTGGACACAACCACCGATCCCGGCGGCGGCGGAACGTTTGGCGCCGGCTGCTCCGGGTTACTGCCCGGCTGCACGGCACTGATTACAGATTGGGTGACGAACTGCAAAAACGCGTTGAAGGCCGCCGATTCCGAACCCATGCGGAACGCCGTGCCGGTGCTGATTTCGCGAAGCGTCTCATCTTTTACGTCCACGCCGCATCCCACCGCCACAATCGTGCTCGGTTTGATACTGCCAGCCGGCCGCTTCATCACCGCCTCGCGCGCGGCACGCCACAGAGTGTCGGAAGATCCGCCGTTTTCATCGGTGGGATAACCGTCCGTCAGGACGAAAACCATGGGACGCCAATCGCCCTTTTGGTTCGTGCCTTTCTTCGGCTTGCTGATATCGCGATCCATGGACTTCGCAAGTTCCAGAAACGCCAGGTCGAGGCGCGTCCAGCCCTCGGCGACAAGGTGCGGAATCTTAAACTCGGCGATGGGCACGAGCTTATCGTCCAAGAGCCGCGCGCCGCTGTCGAAGGTAATCAGTCCGACCTTCACGACGTCGCGGGCGAAGGGGTCGTCGCTGGTCTCTTTTTGGAATTGTTCCAAGCCTTGCGTAAGGGACTCGATAGGCACGCCGCGCATGCTGCCGGAGGTGTCCAGCAGGAGATATACCGGAAGCGCGCGCTCACCGCCGGGAGGCTCGCTGACCATCCAACCCGGCGCGCTGTTTAATGTCGACATAGTTTCCTTTCTTGGCAGGCTGCGGAGAAACCCGTGGGCCGCGGCGGCCGGCCGCGCAGGTAAGTGAGTTGTTCGTCAAGTGTCATGGAAAGACCTATATTAGCCGCCAATAAACGCAGATAAACGCCGATGAAAACCAAACCAGCTCGACGCGCCATTCTTATTTGCGTTCATCTGCGTTCATCCGCGGCTAAAGGTTTTCCGGCCTTTAAAATGAGCCGATCGCCCGGTTTGCGAATCAGTGCTTGCCACCGCCGAAAAACTTGACGGTTGGCTGTGCGATCCCGGTGCCGTGGTGCGTGGGCGGTGGCGTGCCGCCGCCTATGGACCCCGCCTTGGTAGTCACCGGGCCGCCCACGGTGCCGACATGCTTGCCTTGCGAGAAGTACCGGACGAGCGCCCGGGAGTACATGCCGACAGCACCCACGCGGGTCTTGACTTCCAGCAGTCCGATGGCCTCTCCGTTCGCATGCCGCTCCATGACGTTCTTGGCCACCGCCTTTTCGTGCGGCGACGCCTTCTCGTACCCCTTGGCCCCGGCAAGCACTTTCTTCGACGTCTCGGTAATCCAATTGGGGTTTTTCTGGGCCTTGCTCAACTTGGAACCGCCGCCCTTGGCTTCCACTACCACCAACCGGCCCTCCTTGTCGGTGTAGGCTGAATCGAAGTAATGGCGCGTTCCCTTGGTATCCGGATGCAGCACGGTTTTCATACCGTATTTCTCGGTCGCGACGATGTGAGAATTGCTTTCGCCCATCGATTCCGACGCGAAGTTCTTTTCGGCGGCGCTGGCGCCTTTCTGCCAGGCCTTGTACTGTTTGACCAGGCTCTTACCGCCCGGTTGACGAAACTTATCGCCTTTATATCCCATACTTATATACCCGTCACTTTCTTGTCCATGCAAACCAGGATGGGTTTGCTCCGGGGTTGGCTGTTGAGGTATACCAGCGCGGGGTATTCTCCGGCCGGCAGTATATACAGGTCGGCGGTGGAGAAGTAATCCACCTGCTCCTGACCTTCCTGAAGCGTCTCCGAGGAAACCTCGTCTCCCTCCGCCGAACTGAGCGAGAAGGTGGGACGATACCGTTTGGGCAGGATGGAGACGAAATACTTGGCGGTGTTCCCCACGAGAGAACCCAGATAGATCTGCGTTCCCACGTTTTCCAGCAGCTCCATGATCTGCTTTTCCTCCCCGATCTGGTCGAGCGACTGGTAGACCACCACGCATCCCGCTTCCGCCTCCCTGGCGAATGTGATGTATTCGTTCGCCTTGAAGTTTCGGATACGCCGCGTTTCATCCAGCAGGAGCAGTACTGGCCGAAGCTGGAGGGGGCGAGGAATCGGGTGGCCGGCTTCGTCGGCCAGGCGCTCGGCGGTAAGCGGCCCCATGCGGTCGAAAAGCGCCTGCTGAAGGCGGGTGATGGCCACCGCCAGCATGGTCTTGGCGTCGTCCAGGTCGTGCAAGCGCGCGCTCAGCACGATGGTCACCGGTTCGCTCGCGTAAGTGCCGCTGGCCAGCGACTCAAATTGAAAATGACGGCCCGCCGGTTCGCCGCTGATCTTGGAATACAGCGTCCCATTCGACTTGAATGGCCGCAGAGCGGCGACGATATTCTCGGTGAACCAGCGGTAGGAGTGCTCCGAGCGCTGTCCCTCGCGCGGCGAATCTTCATCGCCCATGATCTTGATGGGCGGAAGCAGCAGGGCGATGTCGGAGAAAAGGGAAGCGAGAGATGGTTCGGCAAGAGGTTTCTCGCCCGCCTTTTCCCCGGCCTCGATGCGCTCGATACTGGCGAGCATCTCTTCCTCGTCGGCCGCTAGGTCGTAGACGTCGCTCAGGTCGGGACGGCGCTCCTCATATTCGTTGTAGTAGTTGTCGAGCAGCACCAGGTGAATCATGGCCGTAAGCCAGTTCAGCCAATTCTGGCGATACAGCAGGTTTTCACCGGAATCGAACCCGTCGGAGGGGAGAATGGCTTCGGCCAATTCGCGGATGCGCCGCGCCCCCAAGGGCGTGGAAGCGTCCAGCCCCTCGAGGAAGTTCACCATGTGCGAAGCGTCCGGACCGCCGCGGCGGGGATCGTCGCGCGGATCGGTGGTGAGGTGGTAGAGTTGGCCCTTCCACGCCTTTTCCGCCCGCAGTTTAGGATGTAGATTCCCCTTCACATCCACCAGGAAGAGATTGTACCCCCGCTGGTTGGCGGCGCGCGCCCAACGCACGATGAGCTCGGTCTTCCCGGAATTCTGCGGGGCGCAGATGAGCGCCCCCTGGTGCTCCCGCAGCGGCCCGTCTTTGCGCAGCGGCGAAAGATAGAGCATGTCGAAATACTTGGTGGTGCCGTCTTCCCGGGTGAAAGCCTGCTTCCCCAACGGCAGGACGCCGCGCTCGCCGGCGAGCAGGAATTTGGTTTCGTGCTCGCTGGCGCAGCCGGAATAGTCGCGGAGGGTGCCGCGGAAACGATCCGTCAGTTCCTTGCCGGGTGCGAGCACCGTCACCCTGGCCGGCTCGCTGTGGATGCGCTCGACCCGTTTCACCCGCTCGTCCGGAATCTTCCGCAGCCGCTCCTTCACCTTGGCGGCGAACTCTTCGGTCCAGGCCGGCAACCGCCGGGTGGTATGCAATACCACGTCGCTGGTCTTGTTCACTTCCACCTTGGCGGTAAACGACAGGCGATGGTTGGGCTGGCGCCGGATGCTGACGCCGATGGGACCGGCGGCATCGGAAAGGTCGCCCTCCCACGTTCCTTCCACGCTGCCGCTCGAAAACTGCTTGACCACGCTCAAGCCCTCGCTTTCCAGGACGCGAGCGACGGCGTTCACAATGAACGACGGCGGATAGCCCAGGCGGAACGCGATGTCCTCGCCGCTATCGGGCTTGCCGCTGCGGAAGGAATCGACATAGGCATCGATGTCGCTTGCATCCGCCTGGGCGAACAGCCGGGTGGCGCTCTTCCGCATGTGCTCGACGAGGTTACGCACTGCGGACTCCCCCCGATTGCCGGGTCCAGGGGCGCTGCGCCATCCGTTGACGCACGAGCTCCAGAACGCGCCGCTCCACGGCGGCGTACTGGCCCTGGCTTCGCCCCTTGCGCCGGTCGAGCAGGCCGGGAAGAAGGGCGAAGACCACCGGCACTGCCAACGTCGACAATTCCAAATCGAGAAAGGTTTGAAACTGTTTTGACGGCGGATCCAATTCGGTGTAAACGCGGTAGCGGGCAATCACTTTCAGGTCCACCGGGCCGTCCCAATCTGGTCGGCCCTGGCGGAGTTGCATCCATTTGCCATAGGGTTCGGGCAACGAACTCACCTTGACGGATTCGGTGAGTTCGAGCTGCGCGGTGAGATCGGGCTCTTTCACGTCCGCATTGCGGAAACCGCATTGGTTGAAGACCGACAGCAGATCGCGAAAGAGCTTGAGCGGATCGCGGTCCCCGAAGGTGCCGTAGCAGCGGTCGAGCTTCCAGCGCTGGGAGTTCATTTGCGCCGCGCTCGCGGCGAAGAAGCTGCGCACCAGGCGATAGACCTGCTCCCAGCCCCCGGGATCGCGATAGAGGGGCCCATCGGCGACGGAGTAGTGCGCCAGCACCAGGTGCTCCGGGCGGAACACCGCATTCGCCCGCGGCAGCGGCTTGATGAATCTCCCCGACAGTTGGTATGGACTCAGCAGGCCCCGCGCCACCAGATATTCGAGGGATTGGCGGCACAGATCGCGGGCGCGAAAGACGGCTTTGTGCCACGGTTCATAGGGCGCCGGCGAATCGGGCGGAGGGGGAGCCGCCACCGGCCCCTTGGAAATCGCTTCCCTCAGGAATTCCGCGCCGGCGTTGCCCTTGCCCTCCGGAAGCTGGGGGGCAAAGAAATGCTGCTTCATGAATCCGAAGGGCCGCAGCGGGTATTTGAACTGGTTGCGCGGGTCGATTTCTTCGCGGGTGAGATAGGAAATCGCCGTGGTTCGCGATCCCAGCGGGCGAAATACGAAGTTAGTGGTGTAGTCGTAGCGGATTTCCATGACGTCGGGGATGACGTAGTTGAGCCACGACTTGCGGCCCGGCTCGTGGATGGTTCGCATGACCTCGCCAAACGACGTAGTCTGCACCTCGACGCTGGGCCGGAAGTTGAGGTAGAAACGCGTGTAAAGGCCATCGTTTCCCTCGCGGCCCACGCCCTTGCGGCTCCATTCGTGCAGGCGCTTTTCGGCAAAATCCTCGAACCATTCGACAACTTGCTCGATGTGAACCGGAACCGTCTGCTGGTCCTGGTAGACATACGATTGCTGCGCCATGAGTCGCCCATTCTACTACAGCAGCGGATGGCGAATCGGGGAGCGCGCCCGGCTGTAAGGAACCGCACATATGCGTGGCCGGGATTTAGGTTGGCGATCGCTCAATTTCAGTATTACGGGTCTAATATTCCCATAATTCCGGCCGATTAGGTTTCCGTGGGGAGCTTTGAAGGCATTCCCCACGGAGACTGAATTGTCTATAAGCCGTGCAGCTTTCCTTGGCATTCTATGCGCCGGCGCCGTCTGCGCCCAAGTTCGCCCGCGAATTGTCGAGACTCCCAACAACGGCGCGCTAGTGCGTATCCCCGGTACCACCCATCCATTGGTGAGCACGGCTAAGCAACTTGGCCGGGCGCCCGCCGGTCTTCCCATGGAACGCATCCTGCTCGATCTGGCGAGCAGCCCCGACCAGGAAGCCGCGCTCGAACAACTCCTGGCCGAGCAGCAGGATCCGGCTTCCCCCCGCTATCACGCCTGGTTGACGCCGGAGCAATTCGGGGAACAATTCGGGGTGGCGCAGCAGGATGTGGACGTCATCAGCGCCTGGCTTGAGGAGCAGGGATTCCAGGTGACGGAAGTCGCGCCCGGAAGGCGCAGTATCGAATTCAGCGGCACGGCGGCGCAGGTGGAAGCGGCTTTTCATACCGAGATGGGCCGCTACCAATGGAACGGCCGCGCGCACGTGGCCAACGCCAGCGATATCTCCATTCCTGCGGCGTTGGCGCCGGTGGTGCGAGGCGTGGTCTCGCTGCACGATTTCGGAGTGCGCTCGTTCCATCACGTGATCCCACCTCCGGTGGCGCCGCTGACCAATTTCAGCGGCGGTATTCACGGAATGTCCCCGTACGATTTCGCCACCATCTACGATTTGACGCCTCTGTGGAACGCCGGTTACGACGGCACCGGCCAGAGTATCGCAGTGGTGGGCGAGACAGACATCAAGTTGGGCGACATCGCGGGGTTTCGCGCGTTGTGGGGTTTGCCGGCAAACAATCCGACCGTGATTGTCAACGGCAAAGACCCGGGAATCGTTTCGGGCGATGAGACCGAAGCGGATCTCGACGTGGAATGGGCGGGCGCGGTGGCCAAGGGCGCCACGGTCTATTTCGTGACGTCCGCCAGCAGCAACGCTTCCGACGGCGTCACCCTTTCGGCGCAATATATCGTGCAGCACAACACCGCTCCCGTGGCGAGCCTGAGCTACGGGTTGTGCGAGGCCCTGCTCGGCTCCGCCAACAGCTTCTACAGCGGCCTGTGGCAGCAGGCTGCCGCCCAAGGGATGGCCATCTTCGTCGCCAGCGGCGACAGCGGGTCGGCGGGCTGCGACCTGGCGAGCAGCACCACGGCCAGCGAGGGCTTCGGCATCAACGGCCTGGCGTCCACTCCCTACAATGTCGCCGTCGGAGGCACGGAGTTCAACGACACGGCTTCGCCTTCCACTTACTGGAGCTCGAATAACAGCGCGCAACTGGCGTCGGCGCTCGGCTACATTCCCGAAGTGGCCTGGAACGAGAGCAGCAACGCGGGAGGTTCGGGACTGTGGGCCGGCGGTGGCGGATCCAGCCTGCTGTGGAATCGCGCCAATTGGCAAGCCGGAACCGGGGTACCCTCCGGGACGGCGCGCCTGACGCCGGACGTGGCACTTTCCGCCGCGGGGCACGATGGTTACGTGATCGAGCAGGAAGGGGGGCTGTATCTCGTGGGCGGGACTTCCGCGGCTACGCCTTCGTTCGCCGGCCTGATGGCCATCGTCAACCAATACACCCACGCCGCCAACGGCAATCCCAATAGCCGGCTCTACGCACTGGCCGCATCGGCGCCGTCGGTTTTCCACGATATCACCGCCGGGTCGAACGCGGTGGCGTGCGCGGGCGGTTCGCCGAATTGCTCCGCCACGGCGTCCGCCAGCACCGGCAAAATGACCGGCTACAACGCCGGCCCGGGCTACGATCTCGCCACCGGCCTGGGTTCGGTGGACGCGAACGCGCTGGTCACCAACTGGGGCGCCGCCGCGCCGGCGCCCACTATCGTCTCGTTGAATCCGAATCCACTGACGGGCTCGGCGGCCAGCCAGAACCTCACCATCAACGGTACCGGCTTCGCGGCGGGTTCCGGCCTCACGGTAAAGGTGGGCGCGACGACCTACCAGGGGTCGGCAGTCACTTTCGTCAGCAGTTCGCAGTTGGTGGTCGCCGTGAAAGTGGGCACCACCGCGCAGAGCCTGCCCGTCGTGGTCACCATCCCCAGCGGCAGAAGCACCAACTCCGTGAACCTCACGGTCAACGCGGCGAGCGCGCCGCCTGCAATCGCCTCATTAAGCCCGAATCCCATGACCGGGTCGAGTTCCGCGCAGACGCTGACCATCTCCGGAAGCGGTTTCGTGGCGGGTAGCGGTCTGGAAGTTACCGTGGGCGGCACGGTTTATCAGGGCTCGCAGGTCAACTTTGTGAGCAGCACCCAGTTGACCGTGAGCGTCGCGGTTGGCGTCACGGCGCGGACCCTGGCGGTTTGGGTGATCGACCCCAACGGCCTGGCAAGCACCAGCGTTAACCTCACCGTCGCCGCTCCTCCTTCGCCGCCTACCGTCTATGGCTTGGCTCCGAATCCCATTACGGGTTCGAATTCGGCCCAACTCCTCACCGTCACCGGGAGCAACTTCGTGGCCGGCAGCGGACTGAAGGTTTCCGTCGGCGGCGTGATCTACCAGGGCTCGCAGATCGCCTCGGTCACCGGTACGCTGTTGACGGTGAACGTCGTGGCAGGCACGGCCGCGCAGAACCTGGCGGTCGAAGTCATCAATCCGGGCGGACTGGCCAGCAATTCGGTAAACCTGGCGGTACTCGCCGCCCCGGCGGCGCCTGTCGTCACCGGGCTGAATCCGAACCCCATGACCGGTTCGAGCTCCGCCCAGACGCTGGTGGTCAGCGGACGCGGATTCGTCGCCGGCAGCGGATTGAGGGTGATGGTTGGCGCGACCGTTTATACGGGCTCGCAAATCACCTCGGCGGCGGGCACGCAATTGCTGGTGAGCATCGTCGCCGGCGTCGCGGCGCAAACTCTGCCCGTGATTGTCATCAATCCCAACGGAGCCTCGAGCAGTCCGGTAAACCTGGCGGTGGCGGCGCCGGCCGGGCCGCCGGCCATCACCGCCCTCAACCCCAATCCCATGACGGGAACCAATCTGCCGCAACTCCTCACCATTATGGGAAGCGGCTTCCAGGCGGGGCTGAAGCTGATCATCGGCGGCTCGCTCATTACCGCCGGCCAACTGGCCCAGCTTACGCCCACCCAGTTGCAGGTATACGTGATTACAGGGCTTACCGCGAGCGTCTACGCGGTCCAGGTGGTGAACGCCAATGGCGTCGCGTCCAACAGCGTGAACTTGCAGGTGAACGCCCCGCCACCTCCCACCATCGCCTCGGTTTCCCCTAACCCATTGATTCCTTCCAGCGCGCTTCAGGTGCTCACCATCAATGGCGCGAACTTCCAGAGCGGCACCGGCCTGAAAGTCACGCTGGGCAATACATCGTACTCCGGCAGCCAGGTCATGTTCGTGAATTCCTCGCAATTGAAAGTAGCCGCGACCATAACGTCGGCCGCGCGCATGTCGGTGCAGGTGACCAACCCGAATGGCGTGGCGTCGAATTCTTTTGCTCTGATCGTGCTGTAGGTTCTCCGCGCGTCCGCGTCTGTGCGGTGAGCGCGGTTGCTCGAACGGCGGCCCTCTCAACGGCCGCCGCTCGGCAACCGCCGCCCGGCACAAACGGGAGATATAGTAGTCAATCATGCGTCGCCAGATTGGCTTTCTATTTCTCGCCGCCTCCGCCTCGATCGCGTGGATTGCCACCGCCCAGAATGTCGATCCGCTCGCCCGCGGATTTCTCGATCCCCCGGACAGCGCCAAGCCGCGCGTCTGGTGGCACTGGATGAACGGCAATGTCACCAAGGAAGGCATCAAGCTCGACCTGGAATGGATGAAGCGAGTCGGCATCGGCGGATTCCAGAACTTCGACGCCTCGCTGAACACGCCGCAGGTGGTGGACCGTCGCCTGATCTACATGACGCCGGAATGGAAGGACGCATTCCACTATGCCGCCACGCTGGCGGACCAGTTGGGACTGGAAATGGCGATTGCCGGTTCGCCCGGCTGGAGCGAAACCGGCGGTCCGTGGGTCAAACCCGGGCAGGCCATGAAAAAGCTGGTGTGGAGCGAGACGCGGGTGGAAGGCGGGAAACCGTTCGCCGGATCGCTGCCGCAGCCGCCCACCGTTACCGGCCCCTTCCAGAACATTCCGCGCGCCGGCGCCACCACCAGCTTCTACGCCGACGCCGCGGTGATCGCCTATCGCGCGCCGGAAGGCGACCTGCCGCTGACTCCATCGAACATAACCACCAGCGGGTCTCGCCTGGACGCGGCGGCGCTGGCCAGAGCCGATGGCGAAAACGCCACGTATTTGCCCGCCACCGATTCCCCGGCCGGATCCTGGATCGAGGCTGAGTTCCCGCAGCCGCAAAAGGTGGCCGCGGTCACGCTCGCGGCCAACGGTCCCGGCACGCGCGAACTGCTCGCGAGCGACGATGGCGCGCAGTTCAAGCCCGTAGCTTCGATTCCCGCCGGCGGAGCGGTCCCCCGCACCGTCTCGTTCGCGCCGGTGACGGCGCGCTATTTTCGCGTGGCCTTCCATTCCGCGCCGCCGCCGGGAGGCGGGACGCCGGCATTCGCCGGTCCGCAGGTCCGCGTCACGCAACTGGCCCTCTATGCCGGCGCGCGCGTGAATCGCGCTGAAGAGAAGGCGGCATTCGCCACCGCGCCCGATCTCTACGCGTTCCCCACTCCGCCGGCCGATGACGCCATCGCCAGGCAGGACGTGATCGACCTGACCTCGCAAATGCACCCCGGCTCGGTACTGAATTGGTCGCCGCCTGGCGGCCATTGGGTGGTGCTGCGCATGGGCTATTCGCTCACCGGCGCGCGCAATTCGCCGGCCTCGCCGGAAGCCACCGGGCTCGAAGTGGACAAGCTCAACCGGGCCGATGTGAAGGCCTACATGGACCATTACCTCGACATGTACCAGGAGATGCTCGGCCCGCTCATGGGCAAGCGCGGCCTGCAGTTCGTGATCACCGATAGCTGGGAAGCCGGCGTCGCCAACTGGACCGATAACATGATCGCCGAATTCGCCAGGCGCCGCGGGTACGATCCGCGCCCATGGCTGCCGGCACTGACCGGCCGCATCGTCGAGAGCCCCGAAGCAAGCGACCGCTTCCTGTGGGATTTTCGCCAGACCATCGGCGAGCTGACCGCCGAAAATCATTATGACCAGCTCACCGACCTCCTCCACGCGCGCGGCATGCGCCGCTACAGCGAATCGCACGAAACCGGGCGCGCCTTCATCGGCGACGGCATGGAAGTGAAACGCCGCGCCGACATTCCCATGAGCGCCATGTGGACGCAGCTTCCCGGCCAGGACCGCGAGCAGTTCGGCTATAACGCCGACATCCGCGAATCGGCGTCGGTGGCCCATATTTACGGGCAGAACCTGGTGGCGGCGGAGTCCCTGACGGCGCGGCTGGGGCCGTGGGCGTGGTCGCCCGAGACGCTGAAGCCGACGGCCGACAAGGAACTGGCCATGGGGCTCAACCGCTTCGTCATCCATACCTCGGTGCATCAGCCGCTGGTGGATAAAGCCCCCGGCCTGGGCCTCGGTCCTTTCGGCCAGTGGTTCACGCGCAATGAAACCTGGGCGGAAATGGCCAGGCCTTGGGTCACCTACCTCGCCCGCAGTTCGTACCTGTTGCAGCAGGGGCGATTCGTGGCCGACGTCCTCTATTATTACGGCGAAGGCTCCAACCTGACCGCGGAGTTCGCCAACAAATCGCCCGACGTGCCCGCCGGATACAACTTCGATTACATCAATGCCGACGGCTTGCTTCAGGAAACTTCGGTAACCAACGGCGAAATCGTCACTCCCAGCCACATGCAGTACCGCGTGCTGGCGCTCGATCCCTACAGCCGGCACATGTCGCTCCCGGTGCTGCGCAAGATTCGCGACCTGGCGATGGCGGGCGCCGTCGTCGCCGGTCCGAAACCGATCGACGACCCGAGTTTGAGCGACAACGCCGGCGAATTCCACGCCATCGCCGATCAGGTCTGGGGCGCCGGCGCCGGGGAAGGCGAGCACGCCTGCGGCAAGGGCATGGTCTACGGCGGGCCGGTGCTGGCCGGGACGCAAGCCGCGCTCAAAATCCCGCCCGATTTCGCATACAGCAAACCGCAACCGGACACCAGCCTGCTCTTTGTGCATCGCACCCTGCCCGGTACCGATATCTATTGGGTGGACCACCGCAACAGCCGCGCCGAGGCGGTGGAAGCGACGTTCCGCGTGAAGGGCGTGGTCCCCGAGTTGTGGCACCCCGATAGCGGAGTGCGCGAGCCGGTCACCTATCGCACCGAAGGCGAGCGCATCGTGCTGAACCTGCCGCTGGGGCCGTGGGACGCGGTGTTCGTGGTTTTCCGGCCAGGCAACGCGCCGTCTCGCACGGTGCCAGTGCCGGCGAGAGACCGGATCTCCACGGTCGAGGGCCCGTGGACGGTGAAGTTTCAGACGGGGCGCGGCGCGCCCGATTCGATCACGCTGCCGAACCTGAGTTCCTGGCATGAGAGCACCGACCTCGGAGTGCGTTACTTCAGCGGCACGGGAACTTACACCAACGCCATCCAGGCGCCCGCCGATTGGTTCCGCAAGGGAGCGCGCTTCTGGATCGACTTGGGCGACGTGAAGAACGTGGCGGAGGTGTCGGTGAACGGCAAGGTGCTCGGCATTACGTGGCGCCCGCCGTTTCAAGTGGAGGTGACGGAGGCGCTGAAGCCCGGCGCCAACACGCTCCAGATCCGCGTGGCGAACCTGTGGGTGAACCGTCTCATCGGCGACGCCCAGGCGGACGTCAAGACGAAGTACACTTTGACGACGCAGCAGTTCTATCAGGCCAATTCGCCGTTGTTGCCCTCGGGACTGTTAGGCCCGGTAACGCTGTGGCGGGAATAAAGAACCAAAGCGCCGCTCCCTCGGCTCGGCGGGGGCCTCTGGCTGAGCCGGATGGGCACAGCGCGGCAAGCCGTAAATAGCCAACCGGATCACCGCAGAGCCGCGGAGAAAGACGGAAAACTGTGTTCACCACAGAGACACAGAGCCACGGAGAGAAACAAAAGTCAAAATCAAAATCCGAGGGAACGGAGATGGCAGAGCACG
>Ga0335078_10008311_pt1 | contig 15435 bp, 11 predicted proteins | sample Lox_Sample_32_FD_206711 | JGI IMG/M metagenome (GOLD analysis project Ga0335078, IMG submission 206711) | Soil microbial communities from Loxahatchee National Wildlife Refuge, Florida, United States - Lox_Sample_3.2 | ecosystem: Environmental > Terrestrial > Soil > Wetlands | place: USA... | reverse complement strand
GGGGTGGACTCTGGTCACGCCAGGGCCCGACCGCCACGACCTCGCCAGCGCCATCCGAGAGGGGCACGAGCGGCCGCTTGGGTGCGCCGCCACGAACATAGTTTCTGGAGGCAACGAGGAGGTCCCGGTGGTTGAGGCTGGCGGCCCGAACCCGCATGAGTACCTGTCCGGGACCAGGTCCCGGTGCCTGGCGCTCGATCAGGCGCGGGGGCTCGATGCCCTTCCCAGCGATTTCGTAGGCGCGCGTGGCGCGATCCTAGGCCAGTCCCGCCGAGGGCGAAGTGAATTTGGGATGGCCCGGGTCTTCCGTTCTTGGAAGTCCGTCGACCGCCATCCCGGCAAGACGAGGAGCGTAATGCCCGCATGATTGCTCGGGGCCCTCGCTCTTTGCGCCAAGATCGACGGGATCGCCGACGCTCCAACTCACTTGGTGCTCACTTCGAAACTCCCGAGGGCTCGAATGACCCCGAGCAGACCGAAGAAAAGGGACACGGCGAGCAGCGAGCGGTGTTGCCCTTCGGGAAGAAGCAGCGTGAGCAAGAGGAAGACGCCGACCAAGAGAACGACCCGATGGAGCGCACTCGCGACCCTCTGCGACAGCCGCCGCCCCAGGAGGGCGATGGCTGCCACCAGGAGAACCATGAGTAGAATCCCGCAGGCGAGGAAGTCGAGCCGGTGCCCGCTGTCTCCGTCTCGGAAGTTCCTGGCCGCTAGCCCGGCAACCGGGTGTGCGGGGGAGAGATAGGCCTTGCCGAGTGCTTGCGCGCTCTCGTAGACCTCGGCGCGGGCGATGGTGAGCCGTACGCTCGGAGCCATCTGACTGCTTCGCGGAACCTGAAGCATTTCCTCGAGGACGGCGTCGCCGCGCATCAGTGTCCCGAAAACCGTGTATTTGCCGTCGAGTTGAGGCGCTGCCCCGAGCATGACGCAGAAGGAGCTTTCGCCGCCGTCGGGATCTCCGTCCGGATGGGCGAGGGAGAGAGCTCCGCGCAAGTGTTTGCGGTCGCTCGCCTCGAGCGGCAGCTTGCGAAGGAGCGCGGACTGCTCGACCGCGAGCGGGACCAATCGATCCTGCGCGGAGGACACCTGGGCGATGAATCCCGGGTGAATGCGCGCGAACGATGTCGTGTCGTAGACCCCAGCGCGGACGAGACGCAGGAACTGCCGCACGGTCTCGGGGGCGGAATTCGGGTACAGCGCAAAGACGAGGTCCCCGGCAGCGGTGTGGAAGACCACGCGTTCGGCCGCGAGTTCGGCGGTTCCGTCCGCTGGGGCCGCGGCGCGGAGAAGGAGCGAGAGAAGGAGCGCCGGAGCCACGCGCGTCACCGGGCTTCGTGGGGCGTCGCGCCTTGGGCGGCGCTAGCTTCCACGAGGTCGGGGATGTTGACGAGCAGCGGGGAGACGACGGACTGGGTCCGCAGTTTCCAGATCACCCCGTCGACGAAGAAGTGGTGAATCTGTACGGCGCTGAGAATCACGGCGGTGGCGAGGCTCAGCCCGACCCCCGTCCGCGCCACGAGGTGCGGCAATGCATAGAACAGCGCGGCGCCCCCGAGCACGTTCAACGCGAACCAGCGAGCGCTCTCCACACCGAGGAAGCGAAGCGTCGGCGAGGTCGGGGATCGATCCGCCTGCTCCTTGATCTGCATCGCCCAAGCGATCACGAGGTACTGAAGCCCGTGAAAGAAGGGGACGAACTCGGCATAGCCGGGCTTCGCGCCTGCGACGACGAACCAGACGTACTGGGTTACGGGCAACAAGAGGTACAAGAAGGGCGGCGGTTTGCCCGTGCGCAAGGCGCGAACGGCCACCACCGCGAAAAGCGCGACGCCGCAGGCATAGGTCCCCGCCGAGAAGCCCGCGGCGAGCCAGGCCGGCACCCCGAAGCTCGGCACCTGGACGCCGTAATAGACCGACCCACGGGTCCCCACCTCCGCTCCCAGCGTTCGCATGAGGAAGGTGCCGTAGATGAAGGCCGAGAGCAGGGAGCGCTCCCATGAGCCGGGCCGGTGACCGGCGCGGCGCCCGTAGAGGAGGCTGATGCCGAGAGTCTGGCCGCTGTAGTGGTACGGGGACCAGAAAAGGAAAAGCTTCACGAAGTAGCCAGAGACCTCCGTCGGCCAGAGGAAGCAGGCGAGTGCCCCTACCAAGACGATGAGTGGCGCGGCTACCGCGGTGATGGGGTACTGGCGCAAGTGCTCGGCCCTGCCGTAGAGGCGATAGCTCGTCGCCGAGAAGTGGGGCCAATTCCCCAGCCAAGTGAGCCAGAGCCCCACTTCCACGATGCGTGCGGTGCGGGTCCCGTCATGGAAGAGGGGCAGGACAAAGAGGAAGAGGAGGATGGAGCCACCGCCGATGAGCAAAAAGTCAACGGGGAGACTGACGAAGTAGGGAGAGGGCCTCGAGCTGTCCGTGGCGCGGGTCACGGTCAATCCCCCGCGCTCGGAGCGACGATGGCCGTTTGCGACGTGGGCTTGGCAACGAAGAAGGCCTTGCCGCGGCCGCTCACGTCGGAGACGAGCCAGGCGTGACCGGCATAGGTCGGTTGGCTCAACTCGCTGTGCGCCGCGATCTGACCCCGGTTTATGGAAGCGCCGCGATAGTCGATCCAGAAGAGGTTCACGGCCTCGTCCGTGGGGTTGACGAATCGAAGGGTGGTCGGCCTCCCCCCGGCAGCGGAGCGAAGCCCGGATGCGCTCGACGAGACCCTTGGCGCCACGAGCGGGTCGATGAGCACCGTGGAGTTTCTTGCCTGGGGATGGAAGATCGCCAAGCCGTGGCCGCGTGGTGTCGCCACGAGCCACCAATGGGTGAGGAACGTCTTCTGGGTGACTTTTCGGCCCGCGCCAATGTCGGCGTAGAGGTGGCGCTGGCCCCGGAAGTCGAGCCAGAAGAGCCGGAGGTCCCTGGGTGTCAGATTGACGAAGTCCATGGTCGCGGGCGTCTTGGACTCGAGAGATCGCGCTCGGCCTTCCCGGACCGCGCTCTGAGGCTGGTCGAACGTGAGAGCACGCCCCGCGCCCGGCTGCCCCTTACATCCCGAGGTGCCGAGGGGAAGCAGGCAAACGCATGCCAGGCAGAAGACCGCCTGCAAGCGTTCCCCGATCAAATCGGGGTTGGGGAAGGTGCGGGGCAAGGCGGGGAGACCGGGCAGGGAGGCGGTGGCATCGGGCACGGTGGCGGTGGTGCCGCGCAAGGGGGCGGTGGCGCCGAACAAGGGGGCGGTGGCGCCGGGCAGGGTGGAGTTGGTGGAAGCGGACAGGGAGGAGGAGGCGGCGGCGGAATGGGACAAGGGGCGGGGCCAGGCGCGGGGGGAGGAGTCCCGCACTCGGAAGGCAGGCAGTTCTGCGGGCAGGCCGCGCAGTCGCAGCCTCCCAGCTGGCACGCGCTGCAAGGGCCACAGTCGGCGGGGCAATTGCTACAGTCCTCTCCGGGATCGCATACGCCGTTGCCGCAGTTGGGCAAGGACGCTGGAGGCGGAGGGGGAGGGGGCGCCGGTGATGGCGGCGGCGAAACGCAAGGGCCGCAGTCCGCCGGGCAGGTGTTGCAGTCCTCCCCCGGGTCGCAATAGCCGTCGCCACAGACCGGCAGCACGCACATGGTGCCTCGGCAGGTCAAGCCGTCCGAACAAGCGGAAGTGGTCAGGCTCGGGGAGCAGCACGTTTGGCCGGTCGCACCGCACGGTGGTGCTGCGGTGCGGGTACACGAGCAAAGCGACAGGGCGTAGATAACCGCGAAGAAAGGCGCGCGCGGCGGCATACCCGCGAAGCTCCCTGCCACTCTTCCCGACGCCTTCCGGCCACTCATTCGAGCCATTCCTGGCCGTCGCAGAGACGCCAGCGCGCCTGGGTACGTGGAACTCGAGTCGATGAAAACGCGAGCGCGAGTTGATCTAATGGCTCGCGGTCGAGCGCACCCTCAGAAACGAACACGCTCGGTCGACGGCCCCTCTTGGGTAGGAACCGTCGTAGAAAGGTAACCACCGGTACAGACCTCGAACGGTGCTATTCACTCCGGGAAGCGTGGGTATCGAAAAGAGGCTCCCGGCGCCGGGAAGCCGGAGCGCGCGGCGCGGCCCCAACGACCTTCACGAGATCGTGGGCCGCGGCGTCGCGTTCCGGGCCGTGCGAAACTATGCTTTGCCATGCCAGCGACGTCGACGGCGCGGAGGAGCAGATCGTAGGCTGGGCGGGGCAGCGTCGGTGTTTGCACGGCTGACCAAGGAGTGTTCTGGGCGTTGCCGAATGCAACGCGAACAGCCGACGGCACCTGTCGCCGCCGTCGCACGTTTTCGCCGCGTCACGAGGTGACGAATGTCGAGCCTTGAGCCTCTTGACCCTGATTTCGCGTCGCGCGTCCGAGCAAGCTTCGGTCGCCAGGCGTTGATGCGTACCATCGGCGCCGAGATGGCCCGCGTCGAGCCCGGCGACGTCGAGATCGTGCTGCCCTTCCGAGGCGACCTGACGCAGCAGCACGGGTATCTTCACGCCGCCGTGGTCACGGCGATCGTGGACAGCGCATGCGGATACGCGGCGATGACCCTCGCCGGACCCGACGCGAGCGTGCTCACGGTCGAGTACAAGGCCAACTTCTTGTCGCCGGCGATCGGAGACCGCATGCGCGCGAGCGCGAGGGTGCTGCGGCGGGGGCGTTCGCTGACCATCTGCGCCGGGGACGTCCGCGCCGAAAGCCCGGCGGGGGAGCGCCACGTCGCCACGATGATCGCCACGATCGCACTGATCGCGGGCCGGGCGGAGCGCGAGAGCTAGAGGTCGAGTGGTCGGCGGGCGGAGCTGCGGGAGTCGGGGGACTCCGACGAGGTACGGCTCCTCGAGGAGACGACCGTTACCACTCCGCCGGGTTCGAGCGCGGGGCGAGAGGAGCCCCAGGCATCGCCTGCGAGACGAGCACCACCGTCCCCGACGAGGGGTTCTACAGCTGCGCAGTCGCGGGTGGGAGCCTCTCTTGCTGGGGGGCCAATAGCTAGGGCCAGCTGGGGAACGGGTCGAGCTCGCCCGCCGCGTTCCGGTGCCGGTGCCGGACCTCACCGGCGTGCAGGCCATCGCCCTGAGTCCGTCTCGCGGCCTCCATGGGGCGAGGTGCGATGCTGCAATCGTCCGGATCCTCCGCCTCCGCAATTCCCGCACCCAGGGGCAAAGGTAGTCGAGTTGCCTGAATTTACTCAGGATTGCGCGGAGAGCCTCTTGGCCCGACAATGGACCGCACCCTCTTGAGGAGGCTTCCCAACGTGGTCGGCTCTCCCATTCCCGAGCGGGACCGGGCGGCGCATCCTTCGCCTCCCGGGCGCGGAGGGGCGCGCCATGTACTCATAGCGCTGGCCATCTGGTGGTTCCCTTCTCCGGAAGGAGCGCCGTCCCCCGCCTCCGGCGCGCCCTCCGTTCGGCTTTTCCCCGCAGTGATGCTCGCGGCTCTTTTCGCCTGCGCCGGGCCTGGACTTCGAGCGGCAGCGGTATCCGCCCCTTTCGCCGCGCGGTGCGTCCCGCCGGACGACTCAGGGTGCGGGGAGCCGGTCCGCGGCTGCGGGGGCGGCGTCCTCCTCCCCGTAGGGGGCGAGCTGGAGGGCGAAGCGCTCATGGGGCATGGCCTGCCGCAGGGAGCGGAAGTACTGCGCCGGAGAGTAGAAGACGAAATTCGAGGCTCGGCTCGTATAGAGGCAGGCGTAGTCCTCGATCTGCTCGCCGAAGCGCGAGTTCTCTTTCCCCTCCTTGAAGGTGAGCCCCCAGTACCGGTTGTAGGCGTCCTCGATGCCTCGCTGAAGCGCGGCGATGCGCCCGTCGACATCTCGGAGCCCGAATCGCAAGGTCTCGAGCTCCCGCTTCATTCGCAGGCGCTCTTCCTCGATGGCGGCTCGTCCGGCATCGCCCGCCGGGGTCCGATCCAGGCGCCGGTCGAGGACGTTCAGTCCCGTCTTGTGCGCGCTCGCCTCGTCGTCGATGCGCAGCCGGAGTTCCTCGAGTCGCGACAGCTCCTCCATCTCGGCGCGATGGCGCTCGAGCCATGCGGTCTCCCTCTCCAGCTCCTCGACCACGAGGCAGGTGCGCCACAGGGAGCTCTTCTTCGTTCGAAGGATGTCCCCGTAGATGTGATCGCCCACGTAGAGGATCCGGTCCCCCCTTGTTCCCATGATGCGCTCGAACTCGCTGCGGTTCCCCCCGGTGTACGTCCTGCCGCGCTCGAAGGCGCGCACCTCCAGGTCGCGCGGATTGCCGGCTGGATCCAGCTCCTGGAAGGGCGACCCGTCGGCGAAGAAGGCGGGTTTTGCCGACGCGGTCACCACCACGTCGAAGTAGTTCCGCCAGCTGGGGTACTCGGGGAGCATCTGGTCGAGGATGTGGCGCATGACGGCGTCGGTGTAGTCCCACTGCGAGTTGGTGAGCAGGAAGAGGCGCTTGCCCCCGGAGCGGAGCTTGTGCAGGGCCGGGCCGAGCTCCGGGTCCTTGACGACGTAGCGAGCGAGGTCCTTCTTCACGATCTCCTTCAGCGTCCCGTCCCGGTGCACCTCGTCGATGGACTCCCGTATGTCCCGGAAGAGCTTCTCGTAGTCGAGCGTGCGGCCCTCCTTCTCCTCCGCGTCGATGATCTGTGCGAAGAGGGCGGCCTCCGGCAGCGCGAAGAGGGTGTCGATCCAGGCGAAGCGCGGCGAGGAGAGGACGACGCGATCGTCGCGGTAGAGCCGATACCTCTCCTCCCGGGGCAGTGGCGAGAGACCGTGGTAGGCGCGACCGACGTGGTTGTGCCGGTCCATCTTGAAGATGTTGCCCGCCTGCTTGTCGATGTGGAGCCCCCGGATCACGAAGGCGCTCTCGTACCGGAGATCCCGGAGCCTCTCGGGCCAGCCGCGGGTCGTCACCATCCGCCCCACGGTCAGGTCAAAGGCCAGGTCCTCGAGGTGGACCAGGCGGTAGATGGCGAGCGTGTAGTCCATGTCGAAGCCGACCGCCTCGATCTTGTCCATCCGCAGGTTCCGGTTGACGAAGATCTGCCGTCCCAGGGCGATTTCGCGCCCCGGGGCGCGCGGCCCCTCGAGAAGGGCGAGCAGGGCGGCCTCCGAGTAGCCAGTTCCGGGGGCAGCGCCGTCGACGGGGTCGGCGGGAACGCTCATGGCCGGCGGAGATACCACGCGGGGCCGCTCGCCTCAACGCGCCGGAAAGTTTGCGGGAAAGCGCCCCTGTGGCACCCTCGCCGACATCGTGCCGCGTCGGGTCCATCGAATCTCTCGACGCCCATCCGCGCGCAGGCCGCCGCCGGGAGGGCCCCGCCTCGCCGAGATCGTCGCCCGCCTCGAGGCCCTGGAACGCCGCCTCGGGCTCCTCGAGGCGGGGAAGCCGCCTCCCGGGGACGGACGCTCACGGGCGGCGGCCCGCCTGGCGCCGCGCCGCTGTCCGGGGTGCGGGCTGCCGAGGAGGGTGAGGGAAGGTCGCTGCGCTTGGTGCGGTCGCCCCTTCTGAGCTATCCCCGGGCGGGTCGAACGCCGCGGCCAGAGCCCCAGGTGTCACGAGCCCTTCTCTGTCCTCCCGCCAAGGGTGGCCGCTGTCCTGTCGGCGACATCGAGGCCGAAGAGCCTCTCCAGCAACGCGAGGAAGGCGAGGCGAAAGTCTCTCGGGGAGGGGACCCCGCCGTCCTCGACCTCGAAGTACCGGGCGAGGAGGACGCCGAGGCGGAGCGGATGGGCCCGGTGGATGTCCTCCGCGGCCTGTAGGTCGCGAGTGAGCCCCGAGGCGAGCCCCATTAGGGCGAGGTCGTGGCGCTCGGGCACGAAGATTCGCAGGCGGGGAAGGTCGAGGGACGGCAGGGCGAGGACGCGCGCTCGCCACTCGCCGGGCGCGCGGGCGGGAGCGGCGAGGTGAGGCTCCGCGATGCCCGGGTAGCGCCGGCGCGCTCTCTCGAGCGCTTCCGGCAGGCCGGGACCCCCCATCGGCACGAGGGCCAGGCGAGCCGTCGCGTGGTGCGAGGAGAACTGCAGCGCGATCGCGGTGCCCCCGATCGCCGTCACCTCTACGATCTCCTTTAGCTCGCCGTCGACGGCGCGAAGGAACCCGACGAGGTCGCCCCGGCTGAGCGCCGCTCCCTCCCGCAGGGCCGCGCGGAAAGCCTCTTCCGTCATGTTCACCCGGAAGTTCCAGCGCCCCGCCGCGGCCGGACTGCGGCTCTCCGCGAGCTCTTTCTCCCGGGCCCCGAGCGAGGTCGGGAGATGGCGCTGGAGCCGCCGGCGGCCGTCCGCGAGGTCGCTCGCCCGCTCGCGCAGAGCCGGCAGGCCGGCGACGTCGGCGGTGAGGTCGAGGAGGAATCCGAGCTCCGCCTTGAGCTTCAGGCGGCGGGCCCCTTCCTTGAGCTCTCGAAAGTCGACGTCGCCCGCACGGAGTGCGAGTACCGCCGGCAAGACGAGGAGTACCGTGGCATCCGCCCGCGCCAGGGAAAGCCCCCGAAGGAGGGTCTCCGTGAGCGGCAGGGGCGCGGCCGCTGCGTCGCCCGCGAACGGAGCGCCGTAGGTCGCGAGGGACCGCCGCACCTCTGCCTCCTCCTCGTCGCTTGGCGGGAACGGGTTCGCCCCGAGGAGAGCCCGCAGCGGGCCAACCGCAGGATGTTCGAGGCGCGGCCGAACCAGGTGCGCGGGCCCGATGGCTTCCACGCGAACGAGCCCCGCGGCATCCAGCCGTGCCACTTCTATGGCCACGGCGCGCGGAGTAAGCCCGGCGCGCCGGGCTAGCTCGCTCACCGAGATATCGGCCGCGCCATCCCGGAAAAGGGCCACCAGCAGCGATCGGCGCGCTCTTGATGGAAATAGTATGGAAGTTACTAGTTCCATAAATAATAACCGCTACCAATTCTAGTAATTACACTACTAAATAGTCAAGAAATCGAGGATTTCAGGTAGAAGGTCTCTCTCGCCTGTCGTCTGAAGCCGCTTCCGGTTAAGGAGATTCCGGGTATCCCGTGCCAGGCGCCGCCGACCCGCCGATCATCGACTTGGAGAGGGTTGTCGCCCGGACGCTTCCAAACGGGTTGCGAGTACGGGTGTATCCGGATCGCCTTGTCCCTGCGGTGAGCTACTACTCGTTCTTTCGCGTGGGCTCTCGCAACGAGCGGCCCGGGCTCACCGGCATCAGCCACCTGTTCGAGCACATGATGTTCAATGGTTCTGCGCGCTACGGGCCGAAGGAGTTCGACCGCGTTCTCGAAGCCTGCGGCGGCACGTCGAACGCCTACACGTCGAACGACGTCACTGCCTACTACGACGACTTCGCGAGCGAGGCCTTCGATACGGTCGTGGACCTCGAGTCGGACCGGATGCGTTCCCTCCGCCTCACGGACGAGACCCTGGAGCAGGAGCGAGCGGTGGTGAAGGAGGAGCGTCGGCTGCGCACGGACAACTCCACCTTCGGGCTCATCGAGGAGCAGCTCGAGACGCTCGTCTTCCAGGCACATCCCTACCGCTGGCCCATCATCGGCTGGATGGAGGATATCGACCGCATCCGGCGGGAGGACTGCCAGTCCTACTTCCGGACGTACTACGCCCCCACGAACGCCGCCGTCTACGTGGCTGGCGACGTGGACCCGGACCTGGCCCTGCGCAGGATCGAGGATGCCTACGGCGACATCCCCGCGGGCCCGGCCGTTCCCGCCGTGGCCTCGGGAGAGCCCGAACAGCGAGGAGAGCGCCGGGCCGTCGTGCACTATCCCGCGGAGGCCGCGGCGCTCATCGTCGGGTTCCGCGGCCCGCCGGCGAGCGACGGCGACGCAGCGGTCTTGGACGTTCTGCAGGCGTGTCTCGCGGTCGGGGAGGGGTCGCGCCTCCGGCGACGCTTGGTGCAGGAGGAGGTGGCGGTCTCCGCGAGCGTGGCCTGGGCGTGGCGCATCGACCCCGGAGTCTTCATGCTGCTCCTGGAACTCGCGCCCGGGGCGAACCGCCAGCGCGCGGAGGACGAGCTCTTTCGCGAGCTCGGCCGGGTGGCGAGCCGTGGCGTGAGCGCGAAGGAGGTGGAGCGAGCCCGCCGCCTCCTGCGCAGCTCCGTCCTCCAGGAGTTCTCCACCCGGAACGGAGTGGCCCACGCGCTCGGCCAGGCAGAGGCCCTGCTCGGAGACTGGCGCGAGGTCGGGAAGGCACTCCCAAGGTACGAAGGGGTAAGCGCGGAAGACGTCCAGCGCGTCGCCGCACGTTTCTTGGCGCCGACACAGCGCAACGTAGTCTGGCTCGACCCCCGGGCGGCTCCATGAGCCTGGCGCTGCCCGAGCTCCGCGAGGCCCGTCTAGACAACGGAGCCACGGTCATCGTGGCGCCCCGGCCGGGCGTGCCCCTCGCGGCCGCCCGCCTCTTCGTGCGTGCGGGCTCCGGTCTCGATCCCCCGGGGCGCTTCGGCCTCGCCCACCTCGTGTCGACCGTGGCCCGGCGCGGGGCCGGGCGCCGCAGCGGCGCTGGCATCGACGCGCTCGTCGAATCTCTCGGTGCGGATCTCGGCGGCGACGCCGAGGAGGACGCCACCGTCTACGCCTTGACCGCCCCGGCCGAACTGCTGGAGCGCCTCCTCGGGGTCCTCGTCGATGTGGTCGCCTCTCCGACCTTCCCTGCCCCGGAGTTCGACCGTCTGCGCCGGCGGGAGCTCGCGAGCCTGGCCAGGGACTCCGACGAGCCGGCTACCCTGGCGGAGCGGGCCGTGTTCACCGCGGCCTACGGCGATCACCCGTACGGGCACCCGGTCGAGGGGCGGACTCGCGACCTCACCCGCCTGCGCCGTGCCGACGTCCGCGCCTTCCACGAGCGCTGGTACCTCCCGGCCATCTCCACCCTGGTCGTCGTCGGACCCGTCGACGCGGGGGCGGTGATGGATCTCGCCCGGGACCGGCTCGAGCGGTGGCGCGCGGCGGGCGAACCGCCGCCGGAGATCGCGCGAGCCGAACGGGGCCCCCGGCGCGTCGTCATCGTCGACAAGCCCGACGTGACCCAGACCCAGATTCGCATCGCCGGGACCGCCCTCCCTCGCTCCAGCCCGGACTACTTCCCTGCCGTGGTCGCGAACGCCGTCCTCGGAGGGGGGTTCACCTCGCGGCTGGTGGAGGCCATCCGCGTGAACCGGGGGCTCTCCTACGGAGTGCGCACCCGCTTCGCCATGAGCCGGTCGGCCGGGCTCTTTCTGTTCTCGAGCTTCACGAAGAACGAGACCGCCGGCGAGCTGGTGGAAGTGGCCTTCGAGGAGATGGGCCGGTTCTGCGAGGAGGGCGCGACCGCCCAGGAGGTGACGCGCGCGACGAACTACCTCGCGGGCCTTTTCCCGCTCGCCCTCGAGACGCACGACCAGTGGGCCGACCGGCTCTGCGACGCGCGCATCTGCGGCTACGGCCTCGAGGAGGTCCAGGAGTACCGGGAGCGCGTGCGGGCCGTGGGCCCCGACGAGATCCGGGACGTCGCTCGCCGCCACCTCCCGCTCGCCGGAGGCGTTGTCCTGGCGGTGGGGCCAGCGAAGCGGGTGGCCCCCCAGCTGGAGCGGTTCGGGAAGCCCCAGGTCCTCTCCGCGCGCAGCGTCCTCTGACGTGACCCTTCAGCTGCTCTACGAGGACGAGCACCTCGCCGCCGCAAACAAGGCGGCCGGGCGCATCGTGGTGCCCGGGCGCGGAGCGCCCGAGGTCACGCTGCGGGACGAGGCGGAGGCGATGCTCGGGAGGCTCTGGGTGGTGCATCGCCTGGACCGGGGAACGAGCGGCGTGGTCCTCTTCGGGCGGAGCGCGGCCGCCCACCGGGGCGCCTGCCTCGCCTTCGAGCAGCACCGCGTCTCCAAGAGGTACCTGGCGCTCGTGCGGGGACTCCTGGACCGCGAGGTGCGCCTCGACGTTCCCGTTACCGCCGGCCGGCGCGGCCGCATGCGGGTGGCCGCGGGTCCCGGGGGCCGGGCTTCCGCAACCTTTTTCCGGCCGCTGGCGCAATTCCCGGCGCGGGAAGGTCTACCGGCCCTGACGCTCGTCGAGGCGTTTCCCGAGTCCGGCCGCACGCACCAGATCCGGGTCCACCTCGCTCACCTCGGCCACCCGTTGGCCGTCGACCCGGACTACGGGGACGCCGAGCCTCTGGCCCTCGACGGCCGCACTCTCCTCTCGCGCACCCCGCTGCACGCGGCCTCCCTCGAACTCCTCCACCCGGTCGGGGAGAGGCCGCTTCGCATCGAGGCTCCGCTCCCGCCGGACATGGAGGAGACGATCGCCGCCCTGCGGCCCGCTCCCCCGTCTCAGGCGTCGAAGAGAGGCTGACCGCGCTCGAAGGTGCGGATGGCGAGCGCCGCCACCAGGGCCGTGGCCGCGAGCGTCGCCGCGGCCGAGAGCCCCGCCTGGGCAGGGCCCACGTCCTCGGCGCGCAACAGGTGGGTGATGACGAGCTGCTCGCCGAGGAAGGGGACTGCGTAGAGGGACGGAGGGGGACGGGCGCTCATGAGCCCGATGGCCATACCGGGGAGGGCGGGGACGAGCATGAGCAGGGAGAGCGTGGTCTGCGCGGCGCGGAAGTTCCTGGCGCGGGCCGCGAGCGTCACCATGAGAGCGCTCGAGAGGGCCACCATGGGAAGGCAGAGCAGGAGGATGCGGGTCACGATCCCGAGGTCGAGGTGCATGGAGAAGCCGAGCCGGGAGGGCAGGGCGAGGGGGACGAGCGCGAAGCCCGTGGCCGTCTCGAGCAGCGCCAGCGAGGAGAACACCGAGGCCCCGGCCATCTTGGCCAGCGCGAGCGCGGATCGGGGCAGCGGCGCCGCGAACAAGGGCTCGAGGGACTGACGCTCCCGCTCGCCCGCGGTGGCGTCGATGGCCACTGGCATGCCACCGGTGAAGACGGCCATCACCAGGAAGAAGGGGATGGTGGCAAGGAGGGAGGCGGCCCGGCTGGCCGGGGTGGACACGTCGACCCGCTCGACGGCGAGCGGCTCGACGACCGCCGGGTGGATGCCGCGGACCACGAGCCGCTGGGCAGCGGTCTGGCGGGACCACGCTGCGAGCAGGTGCTCGGCCGCGGCCGCCGAGGGTCGCGCCTGCTGCCGGGACTCGTCGGTCACGAGGCGCACCGCGGCGGGGCGACCCGCTCGCAACGCCTCGCCGAACCCGGGGGGAATGACGAGCACCACGTCCACCTCGCCGCGGCGCACGGCCTCCTCCGGGTCCCCCGGCGCCGCCACCACCCGCGCCCCTTGCTCGAGGAAGTGCACGAGGTTCGGGGCGTTTTCCCGGCCGGCGACCGGCAGGTCCACCCCCTCCTCGTCGGCCCGGCGGGACGACTGGGAGACGAGGGAGAGCATGACCGCGAGCAGGGCCGGCCCGAGAAAAGGGAAGAAAAGGGCGGCCACGAGCGCCCGGCGATCCCGGATACCCTCGAGGATCTCCTTCGCGAAGACGACCCGGAACGAGCGGAGCCAGCTCACCCCAAACCCTCCTCGGACCCGATGGCGGCGACGAAGGCGTCCTCCAGGCTCTCGCGCCCGGTCTCGCGCCGGAGGTCGTCGGGGGTCCCCTCGGCGACCACCTGGCCCCGGGCGATGACCACCACGCGGTCGCAGAGCGCGGACACCTCCTGCATGACGTGGGAGGAGAACAGCACGCAGCGCCCTTCCTCCCGAAGCTGCCTCAGGAGAGCTCTCACCTGGCGGGTGGCGGCCACGTCGAGGCCGTTCGTGGGCTCGTCGAGCACCACGTTCTCCGGGTCATGGACGAGGGCCCGGGCGAGCGCCACCTTGACCTTCTGCCCTTGGGAAAAGCCCTCCGTGCGGCGGTCGGCGAAGTCCTCCATGCCGAGGAGGCGGACGAGACCGTCGGCGCGGCGGGCCAGTGCCGCCCCGGACAGGCCATGCATCTCGCCGAAGTAGAGGACGTGCTCCCGGGCCGTGAGCCTCGTGTAAAGCCCCTGGGCGTGAGGAAGGACGCCCAGGCGGCGCTGCGCTGCCAGCCGATCTCCTGCCAGGTCCACCCCGTTCACCAGCGCCCGCCCGCGATCCGGGCGCAAGACCCCATAGACGATGCGGAGCGCCGTCGTCTTCCCGGCCCCGTTGGGGCCGAGGAGGCCGGTGATCTGCCCGTCCGGGACGGTGAAGGTGACGCCGCGGAGTGCCTCGATCGCACCGAAGGCCTTGGCGACCCCTTCGAGTTCGATCACGGCGTCCCCCCCAGGAGGTCCACGAAGACCGGGGCCGGTCTCAGGCGGGCGAGGCAGCTCGTTTCGAGAGCGTCGGCCGTCCCGCGGCGCACGAACTCCGCAGCGACGCGCGGCAGGCAGCCGCGCCCCAGGTTGCCGTGCCCTTGGCCGGGGAGCGTCACGGCGAGCGAGCGCGGGAGCGAGCGCGCGGCCAGGGCGGCCCAGGAAGGGGGGGTGACGGGGTCGGCCTCTCCGGAGACGAGGAGGGCCGGGACCGGAAGTGAAGTGGGCTGGTGCAGCTCCCGGTCGACCGGAGCGCGGGGCCATGCGGAGCACGCGTCCCGAAGCGCGTCCCGCACCACCGGGCCGAGGAAGAAGTCCCCACGCTCGCCGGAGTCCGCGAGGCCATAGAAGGGCACGTCCTCGCTGCAGAGCACCGAGAGGTGGACTGGCCGGGAGAGCCCCGCTTCGAGGTCCTCTCCGACGAGAATGCCCTCGGCCGCGATGGGATCCCAGTTGCCCTGACCCGCCTCCCGCAAGAGCGCCGGGAGCAGGGCGGCCGTCTCCGCCTGGTAGAGGAAGCCAAGGACCACCTGGCGCAAGGAGTCCGCGTCGACGGTGAGCTCCAGGGGTTCTCCCGTTGCCGGATGAGCGGTCCGGACCTTCCGGGCATGCCGCCCGAGCCGGCCGAGGAGGGCCCGGAGTTGCCCCGGGATGTCCGGGTAACGAGCCTGGCAGGCCGGCTCGGCGCGGCAGCGCCTCGCCAAGACGGCGAGCGCTCCCTGGGAATCCCGGTCGAAGGTGGATCCGACGACCATCTCGAAGGGCGCCACCCCGTCGAGCAGGAGCGTGCGCGTCCTCTCCGGGTAGGCCCGCGCGTAGGCGAGGGCGGCGCGGGTGCCGTAGCTGAAGGCGACGAGGTTCACTCGCTCGTAGCCGAGCGCCGCCCGGACGAGCTCCAGGTCGCGCACGAATCCGGCGGTCCCGTACTGGGTCAGGTCCGCGGTGGCGGACAAGGAGCGAGCGCACTCTGCCGCCCACCGCCGCGCGTCCCCGCGGCCCTCGAGCTCCGCTCCGCCGCCCGGGCAGATGAGAAGCCCGGACCCGCCCGTGCCGCGCTGGTCCACGAGGACGATGTCGCGGTCTCGGTTGAGCCGCTCGAACGCCGCTGCCACGGCCGGATAGGTGGCGGTGATCGACTGGCCGGGGCCGCCGGCGAGCACGAAGACCGGGTCCGGCTCGGGCCGAGGTGCCTCGGCGGAGACCACGGCGATGCGGAGGGCGATCTCCTTGCCTCCGGGGCGGGTGGGGTCCTC
>Ga0335078_10008310_pt1 | contig 15436 bp, 8 predicted proteins | sample Lox_Sample_32_FD_206711 | JGI IMG/M metagenome (GOLD analysis project Ga0335078, IMG submission 206711) | Soil microbial communities from Loxahatchee National Wildlife Refuge, Florida, United States - Lox_Sample_3.2 | ecosystem: Environmental > Terrestrial > Soil > Wetlands | place: USA: Florida... | reverse complement strand
CCGCGGCGAACACCTCGGCCTGCTTGACCGTGTCCACCCCCAGGTCAGCTTCCAGGTCCAGGTCCAGGTCGAGCAAGTCACGCGGGTACCCGGTGAGCCGCTCAACAACATCCAGGACCGCCGTCGTGATCTGGTCGCCGCCGGGCGGCGGCTCCGCAGGAGCAGCTGAGGCGCTGGCCTGGGCCGGCGCGGCGGGCGTGCTGGCGGGCGGAGCCGTTTCCTGGGCGGGGCCGCCGGCCGCGGCCGGTGTTTCCGGTGGCGGGGCGGTCGTCTCACCGGGCGCGCGGTCGCGGACGAAGCCGATCACGTGGGCGAGCGTCGGGAAGTCGCGCAGCTTGAGGTTCTCGTCGCGCGGAATCGCGAACTGCCCGCGGACCGCGGCGAACACCTCGGCCTGCTTGACCGTGTCCACCCCCAGGTCAGCTTCCAGGTCCAGGTCCAGGTCGAGCAAGTCACGCGGGTACCCGGTGAGCCGCTCAACAACATCCAGGACCGCCGTCGCGATCCGGTCGTCATCCTCCGGCGGCGCCGCCGCGGCGGGGGCCGGCCGCCCAGCCGGTGCGGGCAGCTCAGCCGCTGCGGCCGGCGCCGGGCTGGCCGCAGCTCCGGCGGCCGGGGCCGGCTCCGGCTGGGTGGCCAGCCCGGGCTCCGGCTGGGTGGCCACGTCTGGGACAGGCTCCGGCCTGGGTGCGGGGTGCGCCGCTGGCACCGGCCGGGGCGGTGCTGCCGGGGCGGGGTGCGGCTCTGCCGCCACTGCCGCCGCCCGTGCCGCCGCCGGTGCCACGGGGACCCGGGGCTGCGCGTCGTCGGCGACGCGCAGCGTGCGCTGGACGACCTCCAGCCGCGCGTCGTCGCACCCGGTCACCCGGGCCAGCCAGGTCCGCCAGACCGTGTCGTCAGCCACCCGGTAGGCGAACCCGAGCTCGCTCGGCGGACGACGCCGGCCATCCGGGGGCGGGACCCAGCGCAGCAGTGTCATCGCGATCTGGGAGCCGAACCCGGCCGCCAGGCGTAGTGCGTAGCTGACCGGGCAGGCCCCGCCCCGGGACAGGTTCAGCGTGCCGAGTTCGGGGTCGACCTCGCGGAAGTTCGGGACGGGCGGGACGATCCCGGTTTCCAGGGCCTTGACAGCCACCACCTCTTCGATGCCCGCCCCCATGGCGTGCCCGGTGAAGCCCTTCGTGTTCGCGATCACGACGGAGTCGGCGGCCGGCCCGAAAACCCTGCGCAGCGCGTTGATCTCCGCTGAAGCGCTGCCGCCCCGCGCGGGCGTGTAGGTCTCGTGCGAGACGAACACGGTATCGGCGGCGATGCCGCGCCGGTCCACGCCCCGGCTCTCGGCCTGGCGCATGAGGCGCTCCATGACCTGGCCGATGTGCTCGACGTCGAGCCGGGTGCCGTGGAATGCGCTGTTCGCGGTGACCGCCGCGACCAGTTCGCAGATTGGCGTGATGCCGCGTTCCCGCGCGGCGCCGGCCGCCTCGATCACCAGCGCCGCGGCGCCGGACCCAATGATCATGCCGTGCCGCCGGCGGTCGAACGGCAGCGCGGCCTCCTCCACGATGTCGTCGGTCGCGGCCGCGCCGCTGGCCAGGAAGCCTGATCCGGTCCAGGGCAGGAGCGCGTCGGAGGCGACATCGTCGGCGGAGATGACCACCACGCGGCGGCACCGCCCGGCGCGGATCCAGTCCTCGGCGACGCACATGGCCTGGGCGGTGCTCGAGCAGGCGGCGTTTACCTGCGTGTTCGGGCCGCGCGCACCGATCAGCTGGGCGAACTGCGAGTGCCCCATGGCCAGCGCGCGGAACAGGAAGCGGCGGTCGAATCTGAACGGCTGGGTGTCCAGCGCATACCGCAGTTCCGCGATGCGCCGGTCCGTCTCGGCGGCCGCCGGGTCCTGCGCGCTCATCCGGCTCCGCACGTCCTGCAGCGCCGCGATCTCGTGCCGGCGGGCCCGGTCTTCGTGGTAGTGGTTGAGATCGGTCACGAACGAGTCGTAGCCGGGGAACGCGGAGGCGAACACCACGCCCGTGTCGTCGCGCAGATCCTCCGGCAGACCCCACCGGACGGGCAGCCGGGTCCCCCGGGTGGTCGTGCGGTAGTGGTGCACCAGCGGGATGCCCGCGTCGCGCAGCGCGTCCAGCCCGGCGCCGATGGCCAGCCGGGTACACCGGTCGAGCGCCACGTCCAGGTCGGATGCGATGCCGAACTCCTCGACCAGGTCGAACGAGCCGTACCGCCCCGCCAGCTTGATGACGTCGGCCTCGCTCTCGATCGTCTCGAAGACCGGCTCGCCCGCGTCGCTCTTCACCAGCCGGGTGATGTGCTTGTCGGCTATCTTCCGGCGCACGCGGCGCGGGATGACGTCGATGAACTGCTCGCCGGACAGAATCCGGGCGACGTTCTCGTCGTCGAAAACCCGGTCCGTGCCCGGCAGGCCCAGCGCGGCGCCGGTGACGGCCACCGGCTCCGCGGAGCCATCCGGCGTGGGTCCGCGGCCATCCTCGCTACCGCGGGACAGCGCCGCGAGCTCGCGGCCCAGCTCGGCGTGACGGTCCTCGGCGTGACGGTCCTCGGCGTGACGGTCCTCGGCGTGACGGTCATCGGCGTGACGGTCATCGGCGGCGGCCCCGGCCGGCTCAGCGGAGTAGCCGAAGCCCGCGGCGTACAGCCCGCACAGCGCGGCGTTGAAGGACGGGACGTCGCCATACTTGGGGTGGTTCGTGAACAGGGTGACGACGTCATGCGCCGAGCCGAGCACGTCGTCGGTGAAGCCCTGCAGCGCACGCTTGGGGCCGACTTCGACGAAGGCGCGCGCCCCGGCCTCGTACAGCGTCTGCAGGCCCTTGATGAACTGGACCGGCGAGGCGACCTGGCGGGCCAGGATGTCCAGCATCCGCTCGGTGATATCGGGGCCGGTGGCCGGGTAGAACGTGCCATCCACGTTGGCGACGATCGGCAGGGCCGGTGGCCTCAGCTCCAGCCGGGCCAGCGTCTGCCGCAACGGGGCGCTGACCGGAGCCACGATCGATGTGTGGAACGCGTGGCTGACCGGGATGCGGATGGCTGTGTGGCCGGCCGCCGCGAAGGCTTCGACCGCCTGCTCGACGGCCTCGGTGGTGCCGCCGATGACTGCCTGGTGACCACTGTTGATGTTCGCCGTCACGACGTAACCATCGATCGACGTGATCACCTGCTCGATCACCTCCAGCGGGGCCATCACCGCGGCCATCGCCCCGTTGTCGGTGACCTCCAGGTGCGCCATCTCCTGGCCGCGCGCGCTGACGGCTTCCAGGGCGGCGCCGAAGGACAGGGCCCCGGCGGCGACGAGGGCGGCGTACTCACCGAGGCTGTGGCCCATGACCATGTCCGGCGTGACGCCGTAGGCCTGCAGCATCCGGGTGAGCGCGATGTCGCTGGCCAGCACCGCTGGCTGGGTGATCTCGGTCTGCAGCAGCTGCTGCTCGAGCTTGGCGACCGCGGCTGGATCGCCCGGGTCGATGAAGATGTACCCGGTCAGCGGCGCACCGAGCAGGGGCGTCATGATCTCGTCAGCCTCGGCGAAGGTCGCCGCCACGATGGGCTCGCTGTCACGGAGCTCGCGCAGCATGTTGACGTACTGTGAGCCCTGCCCGGGATAGAGGAAGGCGATCTTTGGCGGCGGCCCGTAGCCGAGGAAGACCCCCCGGGCCCGGAGCATCTTCCACAGCTCAGGGCTTCCCTTGGCCAGGGCCGCCGCGGCCCGGGTGGCCTTGTCGCCGAGTTCGCCTGGCCCGCCATAGTCGATGGCGACCCGGACCCTGGCGTGGGCCAGCGCTGGGTCGGGCGGTGCGGGTGGCGGCGCCTGGCCGCTGGCCGCGCGGTCGGCGATGCGCGCGAGCTGGGTGGACACATCCGCCTCGGTGTCGCCGCCGACCACGAGCGCGCCGCGCAGCGGTGGCTTGACCGCGGCCGATCCGGCCGCCTTGGCCGCTGCCCGGCCGTCAGCGGCCAGCGCGCTCCGGGACTCGGTTGCCGGGATGTCAGCCCCGGCGAACGAATGCTGGTCACCCCCGTCGTACCGGCCCGGGACGTACTCCTCGAGGACGGCATGGAAGTTGGTGCCGCCGAAGCCGAAGGCGCTGACCCCGCCCCGCCGCACGCCGGCCGCCGGGACCGGCCAGTCCCGCAGCTCGGTGTTCACCGCGAACGGGGTGGCGGCCCAGTCGATGTTCGGGTTCGGATCGCGGAAGTTCAGGCTGGGCGGCAGGACCTTCTCGTTCAGCGACAGCGCGAGCTTGAGCAGCCCGGCGGTGCCCGCGGCGGCCTTCAGGTGGCCGATGTTGGACTTCACCGAGCCGAGCGCGATCGAGCCGGCCGGGAGGTGACCTCCGCCGAGCACCGACATGAGGCTCTCGAGCTCGGCGGCGTCGCCGACCCGGGTGGACGTGCCGTGTGCCTCGATACATGACACAGTCGCCAGGTCCACGCCCGCGTTCCGCCAGGCGCGCGCGATGGCCAGCCGCTGGCCGACGGGATTGGGCGCGGTGATCCCCTTGCCCTTGCCGTCGCTGGACCCGCCGGCGCCGAGCAGCACCGCGTAGATCCGGTCGCCGTCCCGCTCGGCGTCCGCGAGGCGCTTGAGGACGAACAGGGCTGCCCCCTCGCCCATCACGAAGCCATCGGCGCCCGCGTCGAAGGGACGGGTCCCGGTCGCGGACAGCGCCCCGATCTTGCAGAACTTGACGAACGCGGCCACGCCCATGTTGCGGTCCACGCCGCCGGTGATGACGGCATCGTACTGCCCGTCGGTCAGGCCCTCAGCGGCGGCGGTGATCGCCGCCAGCCCGGAAGCGCAGGCCGCGTCGGTGGTGAAGCTCGGGCCACGGAAGTTGAACAGCTGCGCGATCCGGCTGGCGATGATGTTGGCGAGCTCACCGGGCATGGTGTCCTCGGTGATCGCGGGGAACTGGCTCAGGTAGGACCCCGTGGTGTCGGACATGATCGTCTGGCGCACGTCGCCCGGCAGCGCGGCAAAGGCGGGAGAGCGGGCCAGCTCGCGGGTGAACTCGGGCAGCTGGATACGCAGGTTCGTCTGGTAGTGCTTCTCGCCGCCGATCGCGTTGCCGAGGATCACGGCGACCCGCTCGGGGTCCACCTTCCAGCTGGGCCAGCCGGCGTCGGCGAGGGCCGCGTGCGCCGCCGAGACCGCCCACTTCTGGCCGTCGTCCATCTGATCGCCGACCCTGGGCGGTAGCGGCAGGTGCCAGCGGATCGGGTCCCAGGGGAATTCCCGGACCCAGCCGCCGATGCGCGAGTACGTCTTATCCGGCACGCCGGGGTCGGGGTCGTAGTAGAGATCCGGGTCCCACCGGTCCTTCGGGACGTCGGTGATGCAATACCGGCCCTGGGTGACGTTGTCCCAGAACGTGGCCACAGTGGGCGCCTCGGGCATGATCGCGCCCACGCCGACGATGGCGATGGGCTGCACCCGGCGCCCGGCAGCTGGCTGATGGTCCTTCTGCGGTGTGCTGTGATCGTTGGCAGTCATCGTGATTCAGTTACTCTCTGGCGAGGCTGAGCCATCGCGCTCATAGAGCGCGTCGGCAACGAGGTCCATGTCTGCGATGAGCCCCGCCTGCGCGGTGTGCACGGCGCTGAGCCCAAGGCTGGTTTCGAGGGGAATGGCCGGGTGCCCGTCGGCCCCCGCTCCAGGTGTGCCCGCCGGCTGTGCCGCGGCGCTGCTGGCGCCGGTCACCCAGCGCAGGCCGTCACACGCCACCTTGTGGGCGGCGTCCCGGGCGAACACCCGGGCCATCGCGGCCAGGGCCGCGGGCTCGAACCGGTGATCCGCCTTGGCCGGCAGCTGGCCGTCGAGGGCGGTGGCCGCGCGGGCCGCGAAGCAGCGCGCGGCCTCGGCGTAGGCGATCAGCTCGCCGAGGCGCAGCAGCACGTGCTGATTGCGGGTGAGCCTGCCCACCCGGCAGGCCTCCAGCACGGCGGCCAGGGCATCGCAGGCGAGGGCGGCCGTTTCGGCGCCAACGTCAGGGCGGCGCGCCTGGAGGGCGCGAAGCCCGGATGCCATCTCCCGGTAGTAGGAGCCAGCCGACTTCAGGTGCTGCTGCCACCGGCCACGGGCGATCGTCATCTCCATGATCTCGGAGGTGCCTTCGTAGATCGTGGTGATGCGAACGTCCCGCTTGATCTTCTCGACCAGGTACTCCCGGGTGTACCCGTAGCCGCCATGCGCCTGAATGGCGGCATCGGCCGCGGCGTTCCCCGCCTCCGTGGCGAGGTATTTCGCGATGGCGCCCTCGGTGTTGAGGGCCCCGTCCGCCCCCTCACCCGCGTCGATCAGAGTGGCCGCGTACTCGATGTACGCCCGGGCCGCCTCGAGCCGGACCGCGTGCGGAACGATCAGCTTGTGCGTGTACCCCTGCTTGGCCGACAGCGGAGCGCCGGCCTGGATGCGGGTCGTGGAGTAGGCGATGGCCCGGTCGAGCGCGGACCAGCCGCCACCCAGGCCGAAGGCGGCCACCATCAGCCGGGTGTAGCCGAAGACCTTCTGCGCCTGCGTCAGCCCCTGGCCCTCCACGCCGCCCACGAGGTTCGCCGCTGGCACGAACGCGTCATCCAGGAACAGCGCGGCCGTGTTGGACAGCCGGATGCCGTGCTTGTCCTCGGGCTTGTTCTGGGTGAAGCCGTCCGTCCCGCGCTCGAGCACGAACCAGGAGGGCCCACCTGGTGCGCTGGCCAGGATGGTGTACTTGTCGGCGATGCCGCCGTTGCTGATCCATTGCTTGCGTCCGTTGAGCCGGTACCCGGTGACCGAGCCACCGGTCACCGCCGGGGTGGCGGTCGTCTTGAGCGCGGCAAGATCACTGCCAGCATCCGGCTCGGTGGCGCCGTAGGCGTAGAGCACGCCGTTCTCGGCGATCTCGGTCAGCCACGCCTGCTTCTGTTCCTGGGTGGCCCCGACGAAGATCGGGTCGCTGCCGAGGAAGGTGGCGAGGACGCTGGTCGCCACGCCGATGTCGAGCCGGGCCATCTGCTCGCATACCCGGTAGACATCGATCGTTCCGCCGCCCATCCCCCCGTACTCCTCGGGAATGAACAGCAGCTGGATACCTAGTTCGTCGCTGCACATGCCCCGGACGAGGTCCACCGGGCACACGTCGTCATGGTCGAGTTGTAGCTGCGTTTCTTCCCCGAGCGCGCTCGCGACGTATTCGCGGATTGCGTCCAGAGTCATCTTGAGCGTCTCAGCGTCGAGGCCGACCTGAACCTCGGCGCCTGCTACGTCTGCTGTCAGGGCCATCGGTCTACCCCCTTCTCCTCTACCGTTCTCCTTCCGGTCAGCTGTGCCGAGGGGCCGTTGGTCACCGCATCGGGGGCCACCCGCCGGTTACCGGCGAGTAACAAAGTTTCCGGCGCGTCGCCATGGTTACCGATTCAGCCTCTGGCCGGGCCGGCGACCGTCCAGCCGCCGGACCCGGCCGGCCACGTCCTCGCGCCTCCGGCGAGGGCCGGCCCAGGTGCGGCAGCCGGGTGCGGCAGAGGGCCGGGCTTGCTGGGTTGATGAGCCGCCACGGGGCCTGATTTTCCCTATATTGGGCGGCGTGACGAAAGTGGCGCGGAATGTAGTTACGGTCCTACTTTCTGTCAGATTGGGGCTGGGGGTGGCCGTTGCGGTTACCGTCTTCGCCGCTGGCTGCTCCCCCGGTTCCCCGTCAGGTCATTTGGGTCAGCGCTCAGCCACGGCCCGGTCAGCGCTGGCCATCGGCACGACGCTGCGGCACTGGGGCTCGTTCTTCGGCGACACCAACGGCAACGTGGACACGCTGGCCTCGCCGGCCAGCGTGACCCTGCCCGGCACGGTGGCCCAGATCGGCACCTCGAACTCGACCGAGTACGCGCTCCTGACCAACGGCAGCCTGTACGCCTGGGGTCTGGGTACGCAAGGCGAGCTGGGCGACGGCCACCTGGACAGCTCGGTCGACGTCCCGGTGCGGGTGCGCTTCCCCACCGGGGTCAAGATCGCGTCGATTCCAGCCGACGCCATGCCCTACGACACCGGCCTGGCCGTGGACACCCATGGCCACGTCTGGGGCTGGGGCAACAATGGCGGCGGAGAGCTTTGCCTGGGGAACAGGAAGCTCTATGCCACCCCGGTGCAGCTGCCGTTGTCCGACGTGACCGCCGTGGCCGGAGCCAGCACGCACGGGCTGTACGACTCGGCCGGCACCGTCTACGCCTGTGGGCAGAATATCGATGGCGACCTGGGCGACGGCAGCTGGCGGAACAGCGCCAGGCCAGTGCGGGTGGCCAAGCTCCGCGGGCGGCACGTGGTCAAGCTGGTGGCGGCGTTCGCCAACTCCGGCGCTCTGCTGGCCGACGGGAAGTACTACGACTGGGGGTTCAACCGGGCGGGCCAGCTCGGTGACGGGAGGGCCGGCCGGGCATCAGACATCCCGGTCCGGGTGCATCTGCCGGATGCGGTCGCTGCGGTGGCGCAGGGCGGGTCCATCTGGAACAACGGGCAGACGCTGGTCAAGCTGGCCAACGGCTCGCTGTGGTCCTGGGGAAATGACCGGGCCGGCCAGCTCGGCGACGGCAGCCGGGGCATGTCGCCGGCGCCGGCCCGCTTTTCCGCTCCGGCTGGCGTGACGTACCGGAGCCTCGCCACCGGGTCGGCCACGTCGTACGGCATCTCGACCACCGGGAAGGTCTACGCGTGGGGGGTCAGCCACGAAGGCCAGCTCGGTGACGGCGGCCTGAGCGCCGCGCTGACCCCCGTCCAGATCGCCGTGGGGGCTGCGCTCGTCTCATCGACCGCGAACAACGTGCTGATCAAGTAGCAGCCGCACCCTCGCGAGCCGTCTCGGCTGGTTGCCATCAGCCGCGGGCGGGCACGACGATGACTCTCATGGCAATGGTGTACCGCTGCCCGGCGGGCCTTATGCGGCACAGCGTCAAGCCCCAGCTGGCCAGCTGGGACCGGGCCGGGCATCCCAGCCAGGTGAAGCTGGCCCGGTTCCTGGCGCACGTGGACGTCATAGCCGGGCCGGTGCTGGCGAAGGTGAACGGCCGGGTCGCCGCCGAGCTGATCGTCGGGTTCGGCGATGAGGTCTCACTGATTGATGGTGGTCATGACCTGGACAACTACCTGTTCCCGGTCGCTCAGCGGCTGGGCCCGGAGCGCGTGGTGGCCATGTTCGGCCGCAAGATCCATGGGCCCTCGTCGCTGGCGGTGGGACCCGCCCAGCCAGGCATGGCCGGGGACACCCCGCAGTTCTCGACCCAGCTGGCCGGGTCCTATGAGCGCAGATCGTGGCAGCAGACCCTGCACGATCGCCTCGCGGGGCAGGCGGTCACCATTGGTCCGGGCCCGGTCCGGGTCGAGATCGCGCTGACGACCGGGCCGGGGCGCAACTGGGCCGGCCTCTGGAAGCCACTCATCGACGCCTTCGGCCCTGTGCTGGGCGAAGACCCCACCAGGCCGTTCCACCCGCACGATGACCGCATCGTCAGCCTGGGCCTGCATCACACCATCGACACCGGTATCACCCACGACGTGATCATCGACGCCTGGTGGACCCGCCTGTAGCCAACCCCTCCGGCCTCTCGTCGCGTGCCCGGGCACTACAGCCGAAGGCATCGCCAGGTCATATCGATCTGACGCTCGAAGGTTACGTAGCCGGCCTGGGCGAAGGCCGCAGCCATGGGGGCGTTGGCGACGTCGGTGGCGGCCCGGACCCGCGGTACGTGCTGCGCCGCGAGCACGCTCGTGCCCTCATCCAGGATGTCGTGAATATAGCCGTGGCCGCGATGGGCCGGCACCACTCCAAGGTAGGCGATGACCGGGTGGTAGCCGTTGTGCGCAGGAATCACGAATCCGGCCGGTTCTCCGCCGGGAAGCGCCGCGATCCGCCACCACTCGTGGGGGCTGGCGTAGCGCTCCAGTTCGTTGTGGTATTGCTCCTGAGCAGCCCGGCGGGGGGTCATGCGGGTCAGCTTGTCGCGGCTGTGCGCGTCGAGGGTGCCCTCCAGCACCAGCGTCATGAGCTCGATCAGCTCGCCTGGGCGGCGAACCGGCCGGAAGGTGAGCCGTCCGCTGCGTTCGGCAATCGGCGTACCGGGCCGCCATTCCAGGCGCAGCCGTTCGACGAACAGTTCTGCCCCGGTTCGTTCGAGCGCCCGCATCCGGATCTCCACCGGCTGCCGGGTGCGCTGATGGTCGCGCCAGTCCGCGGGCAGGAACCGGCTGTACTGCGGGGGCGCCGCGCCGGCGGCCACCATTGCGGGCAGCGCGGCCCCGAGCAGGCGCACGGCGTCGCCGGTGTCGCCGTCGATATCGAAGATGTCCATGATCAGCGGGTGCTGGTCCCCCGCCCGCGACCACCATCCGGCCCGGGCCACCACGCGGTCACCACGCAGGGCGAGCCACAGCCATGCCGGGCGGCGGCGGCCGGCCGCCAGATCGCCGCCGATCTCGTCGTTGAGGACGTACCGCAGACTGTTGAACAGGTCCAGTTCGTCAGGCCCGGTGATGGGGCGCACGGTCAGCTCAGGCTGATGGGCAAGCAAGGCGTACTCCTTCTGAAGGCGCCCTGCCCGCTCCGGGATCAGCTCAGCTGGTCACCCGGGAGGGCATGAGCGCGGCGTGCATGGCGTACATGGCTGCCCTCCTTCCGCATAGCTCCGGTTAGCCCTGGCCACCAGTTCTATTCGGCGTCCGCCTTTACCCACAACCCATTTACGAGCAGGTCCAGTCCCGGGGATAGTCTCGCCCGGGTATCCGCACGGTCAGGAACCCAGCGCGCTGCCGGGTTCGAAAGACGCCCGCAGCGTATCGGTCAGCAATGCCACCAGCGCCTCGAGCTGCACGTCGGACGACGAGGAGACCTCCTGGTCAGATCCGTCGAGCGCCCGGGCGGCGAGCCCCGCCTTGCTGTCGATCAGCCCGGCGATCCGGGCGTCGATGGTCTGCGCGGCGATGATCCGCCACGCGGTCACCGGCTCGCCCTGCCCGATGCGGTGGCTGCGGTCGATGGCCTGGGTCTGCTCCGCGTCGGTCCAGGACATCTCGGCCAGCACGATGTTGGAGGCGACCTGCAGATTCAGGCCTACGCCCGCCGCGGTCAGCGAGCACACCGCGACCGCGACGCCCGGATCGTTCACGAAGGCTTCGACGTTCGCGTGCCGCACTGAGGGCGTCTGGCCGCCGCGGATCGACGAGAAGCGCACTCCCTGCCGGGCGAAGACCTCTTCGGCGGCGTCCATCACGTCGACGTGCTTGGCGAAGAAGACGACCTTGCCGGCGCTGCGGGCCAGCTGAGCCGCGTAGTCCGCGGCCAGTTCCGCCTTCGCCTGGCCGATCCGCCGCATCATCGTGAACACGTTCTCGCCGGACTCCGCGGTCGTCGCGTCCTTCAGCTCAGACCGGGCCACCCGTCGGACGAGGTCATGGTCGATGCCCTCGACGCCGACGTCCGATGATCGGTTCGCGAGCGCGGTCTGGTACCGCGCCACCATCCGGTCAGCGAGGTTCCGTTCTGCCGCCCGGATCGACCGGCCGGCCCGTTCGTCCAGCTCAACGGGGAGGTCAGCGATCCGGCGGGCGGGGATGTCGGCGGCTACGTCGAGCTTGCGCCGGCGCACGATGCCCAGGTCGATCACGCACTGGCGCGCCGCGGCATAGAAGCTCCGGTCGGCGGGCGTCAGGCCGGTGTCCTCGAGCGCGTCCATTAGCTCGTCGAGGGGCTTGCTGCCGTCGATCCAGCCCAGGAACTGCCAGATCGCCCGGAAGTCGTCGATGTCGTTGATCAGTGGGGTGCCGGTCAGCGCCATCAGCAGGGGCCGGTCTGTACGGGCCCGGATGCGGTCGGAGAGCGCAAGGACGTTCTGTGAGCGCTGCGAGGCCTTGTTCTTCATGAAGTGAGCCTCGTCCACCACCATGCCGCGGAAGCCAAAGTCACCGAGCCAGCCCATGTGGCGGTCCAGAACCTCATAGTTGAGCACGACGATGTCGGCGAAGCCGTCGACAGCCTCGCCGTCGCCCTGCACCACCGTGGCCGGGCGGTGGGGAGTCCAGCGGGCCGCCTCACGGGCCCAGTTGGTCTTGACGACGTTCGGCACGACGGCGAGCAGCGGGAAGGCGTCCGCCGCCGCCGCGGCGAGCAGCGCCTGGGCCGTCTTGCCCAGGCCCGGCTCATCGGCAAGCAGGAATGTCCGGTGGCCGGCCGCGGCCGCGGCCACCAGCTGCCCCTGGTGCGGCATCAGTTCCAGGCCCGCCGGGGTGAACCGTGCCGTCGGCGCCGGGAGCGCCATGCACGCCGGGGCTCCTCCGTCGGCACGCTCGAAGGAACTCAGCAGCGGGCCGAGCAGCTCCCAGCGGGCCAGGCGGCGCGGGCGGGCGGCGCGCTGCGCCGTGGCGGTGAAGTCGGGAGCGAGGAAGGGGTTCGCCAGTTGCCGGGAGACCACCGACTGCGGCACGACGCTCCGCTCCGAACCGGCCGGAGCCGTAGCGGTCTGCGTGGGCGCGATCTCTTCGCGCGCCGGCTCGATGCCGAAATCCTGCAGCATCTCCCGCTTGAGCGACCGGGCCGCATCGGAGACGCCGGAGTCCTCGGCCAGCAGCGCCAACAGCCCAGCGTCCTGGACGGCGGTCGTCGCGAGGATGGCCGCGACGCCGTCCAGGCGCTTGAGCTGCTCGGCCCGATGGCTGTCGCTTCCGGCCGCCGTCTGCACGCGGGCCCGCTCGTCCCGCAGCAGCAGGGCGACGGCCTGGAACTTCGTACGCACGGCAGGCGTCACGCGGCCGCGCTTGGCCGCCGCCTCGACCTCACGCACGGTTCGGGCGAGTCCCGGGACGACATCGTCGCGGTGGTGGGCGCGTCGCTGCTTCCGCGGGGCGCCGCGGCGAGCGCCCGTCTGGCGCTGGCCTGGTCGAGCCACAGACCTCTCCTCCGGAATGCCGGGGCACGGTGCCCACGGCAGCATGCGGCACAGTCCCGCGGCCGGGGCGGGAAACGTCCCGGGCAGCGGGCCTGGTGCTGCTAACGCCGAGCCGGCTTGCGGATCTCCACGATCAACGCAGGAACGCCCCGACGGGCCAATTACACGAACCCTGAGCCGCCGGCGAGGGTGATGACCTCGGCACGGGGGAAATCGCCGCCGGACGACGGGCTCGGTTCTCGGCCACCGCTTATGTTAACGCGCGCGGGCGCGCATAATTCCCGGCCGCGCTGGATTCCCGGCTGCGCTGTGCCCCCCGCCGCGCGCCTGCCCATCGCCTGAGGCTCAGCGCTGCCGCGCCAAACTGGCGCGGGTAAAGAGCAGGTCGAAGCCCTGGCGCTGCACGTTCTGCTGAGATTTGGATCCTGGCAGCGTGGTCACGACGGCGAGGTCGCAGCCCGCGGCTGCGGCGTCGGCGAGCCTGGCCGATACCAGCGCAGCCTGCACCCCGCGGCGGCGGTGCGCGGGCGCCGTCGCCGCCCCGGCGAGTTGCGCGACACCCCCCGCGAGTCGAAGGCGAGCGGCGCCGACGATGACCCCGCTGCGCAGCGCAACGTAGCGGATCCCGCCGGCCGCCGCGAAATCCCGCCCGGCCCGCGCGAGGACCTCTCGCGCGGGTGCGTCGTGCCCGGGCATCCCTGGGGTGTCAGGGTGGGCGAAGCCACGCCAGACGACGTCGAGCCAGGACCCGAACTCCTCCTCGCCAGCTGGCCGGACCTCGATGCCCGGTGGCCTGACTCGCGCTGGCTCGCCCAGCAGGGCCAGGCCGAGCACGTTGTCAAACGAGACGAGCCGATAGCCCCGCCCGGTCAGCGCGGCGCCAATCGCGGGATCGGCCAGGTGGGCCAGTTCGACCTGCACCGGCGCACCCACAGCGGCATAGGCCCGCTCGATCTCAGCCCACGCCACCGGGCCCGGCACACCGCCGAAGCCAAGCCCCGCGACCTTGTTGAACGGCGAGCCCGCCCCGGCGAAAGCCGCCACGCCACCAGCAACCGGCATCACGAAGCCCGCATCATCGGCCCCGCCGCGCCGGGCTGCCGCACTCGCCTCGGCGATGGACTGCGCCTCCGCCCATTCGACGCGCCGGGCCATCGCAGTGTCGCAGAACAGAGGCAGCCGGCCCGCCATCACCCGCAGAGCCTAGCCAGCACGCCTCCCGCCGCGGTCATTGCCGATCGCGGCGGTACTCCTGCCCCGGCGCCGTGGGCCGCGGAGAATGAGGCTATGGCTGACGGTCCCGCGAGTCGTCCCGGCCGGGCGCATCGGCCCTGGGGCAGGCGGCTGGCGTGCTCGCTCGCGGTCGCCGCGGCCGGCCTGCTTGCCCTGGCCGACCTGGCCGGCATCGTGATGGGGAACTGGGATACCCCCGCACCTGGCCTGGGATGGCTCAAGGCTGGCGCCATCGGCCAGCTCGGCCTGGCCGCCGCCGCGGTCGCCGTGCTCGTCCCGGGCGCGGCACATCCCAGCTGGCGCCGCCGCGCCGCGGTCATGGCAGGCGCGATCATCGCGCTGGAGGCTGGCTGGTTCCTGCTGACCCGCATGCTGGCGGCCTCATGACTACCTGCCGTCGGTGCGTCCCGCGCCGGTTTCCCGGCGGCTGGCCTGGCGTCCGACCTCGGTTGCCGGAAATGAGCTGGTGTCAGGTGTCCTCCTCGCCGGGCAGGGCGTCGGTGACCGCCGCGGCTACCTCGCGGACATCGGGTAGCGGGCTGATGATCTCGCTGGTGGCTTCGTCGGCGCGTTCGAGGACGGCGATGAGGACGTGGCCTGTGGTGACCGCCCTGTGGCCGAGGCGTTCGGCGATGATGAGCACATCCTCGGCCACGATGCGCCTCGCGGCGGCACTGAAGATACCGGTCGCCCGCGAATCGCGTGGTTCAGTGTGTATGAGCACGCTGGGGCGCTCGCCCTCACGGCAATATCGGCCGGTGGCTTCGGGATAACTGGGCTGGGGAGGCGGGCTGGGCCAGCCGTACCTGGTGCGCACGGCCGCGGCCGCGCCGGCCTTCGCGGCCAGGACCCCGGACAGGAGGTGACCAGGCTCGACGCAGGGATCGTCGGCTCGGCGCGAGTACTGGACACCCGCCTTGATCGCGCCGCGAGCCTGAGCGGTGAAGCGTTCGAAGATGGGCGGGATCGGCCCCGGGCTCGGGGCTGCGCTGCCGCCGCTGGCGAGCTGGGCGGCGCGCCGCTTCATGATCGCGTGCCCGACCGGCGGCCCGGTGACTGCATAGTGGGCGTCGACGAAAGCCCGGGCGCTTGGCACCCCAAGCTCCGCGAGGATCTGGGCCGGGAGTTCCTGCCCTCGCGGCCGGGGGGACGCCCCCGCCGGTCAGGCTTCCTGTCGGCTTCACCACGTTCCCGGGCGAGATCTTCCGGGCCCCGCGCAGCTGGGTCGAGCAGTACTACCCGACGCTCAGCTACTTCAATGTGGCCG
>Ga0335078_10008308_pt1 | contig 15437 bp, 16 predicted proteins | sample Lox_Sample_32_FD_206711 | JGI IMG/M metagenome (GOLD analysis project Ga0335078, IMG submission 206711) | Soil microbial communities from Loxahatchee National Wildlife Refuge, Florida, United States - Lox_Sample_3.2 | ecosystem: Environmental > Terrestrial > Soil > Wetlands | place: USA... | reverse complement strand
GAACTGCGTTCCTCTCCAGATACTCAGACGTCATACTTACATTCAAGAGGAGGCTATACAGAGCCGGGCCACGCGTGCCTGGAACTTAGCTGTGGCAACTTACTACAAGGCCGGCAATATACCGTGGAAGCCGCATAGCCTCCCTTCGGATACGTGCTTTGTGGGGATAAGCTTTCATCATTTGAAGCGCAGGTCTGGCGATATAGTCTATTCAAGCCTCGCCCAGGCGTTTTCTAGCGAAGTAGAGCCCTTCGCACTCAAGGGGGAATCGATTCCTTACGATCAGGTGCGAAATAAGCGACCGTACTTGACGGAAAATCAATCCGCATCGCTTGCTCGGCGCGTGCTCGATGAGTACAGAGTCCGGATGACCGGGGTTCTTCCAAAGAGGGTTGTCGTCCACAAGACGTCTCGATTCGAGCCGGAGGAGACTGCGGGGTTTGAGGGTGAACTTCTTTCAAAAGTGTCTGCATGCGACTTAGTATGGTTGGTTCCTACCGGTTTTCGCTTGCTCAGGAGGGGGACAGAAGAACCCCTTCGGGGCACGTTGTGCAGCGTTGCTGATGAGCATCGGTACCTTTTTACGACCGGATATGTGAGGTGGTGGCGTGAATACCCGGGACCTCACATCCCCTCCCCTCTGCAGATCGGGGTTTCCGGTCGGCAATCCGATGTTGAAGCGAGGGCTCGCGAAATTCTCGCGCTCACAAAGATGAACTGGAATAGCGCAGACGGGATTGGGCGGAATCCGATTACCCTCTCTTTCGCAAGAAGGGTCGGGATCACCATGACGGAAATTGAAGAAAATGAGACGCCCAACCCGTTGTACCGCTTCTATATGTAGGCCGCTTCTTGCCCCAGCCCGTAGATCGTCCCGTAATACTTCCTAGGTGCCTATAAAGGGGATTGGCAAAGCAGTCACTCACGATCATTTTGAGATTGAACTGATCAACCTCTTAACCTGATGATAGTAATATTGCTCGGCAATCGTGTTGAGTTCATGGATTATTTCCAAGCTGAGCTCCGGCGATCGTTTCTCCCAAGTGGCCTTCGCCGCCCAAGACTCACCGTAACCATCTCCGACATACTGCCCGACTCGTTGGAGGGCGTAGGCGGTCTTATGAAGGAGTGTAGGTGGAAATGTTTCAAGTGGGAAAGCTGTGAGTATATCGAGGATTATTGTGAGGTTTTCCTCGTACGCATGAAACGCGCCAGGCGGCAAAGCGCGCTCCCAAGTCTCATCGATGCATTTTTCGATGAATGATACGAAGCCAGCCACTAAGTAGATTGAGGATGCCGAGAGAACGGTGAGCATTTCGGCTCTGAATTTGTTGTCGTCAATGAACCGCGTTACGGTCGAGCTCTCGCCAGAACTCAGTCTACCCGCGAGCTTCTCCAATGCTTGGCGCTTTTTTTCCTCTACTTTCATAACCGCGTCACGAACAACACTGAACTCCTCGAAAAATCCCGAGAGAGCCTCCGTTTCGAGGATGACGACGCCGTTTACGGCGCGATATGGTTCGTCTGATGGCTTCTTTTTTCTAAGGACCTGTATCACACCGTGCGGGTAGTTCTCACGCGTTCGCTTGAAGACATATTTTGACCAATCCAAAGCGGTCAAAACGTTGACATCTCCCAAGGCATAGCCAAGCAAAAGGGTCGTAGACTCCTTGATCGTCAAGGCCAATCTAATCTGCCTGTACTCGCTTGGTCGGAATAATGTGACATAGTCCTCCTGCGCAATGATGATCCCGTCCGGATTCGTCCGCACGCCATGCAGGTGGAAGACCGGCACGACACCTTTGGGAGCGGAAAGAGGATCGTTCGGCCCAAGAGTAATTGATTTTCCTGTCAGCAGACTTTCAATGACAAGATCGTAGTTTGTTGTGATGATCCATGAGGGCGCGAAGGATTCGAGGTATTGCGAATACCGCTGCCGTTGCTCGTCAGCCGGATACCAACAGGTTAGCGCTGAGATTTCTCTCTTCAAACAACCCAGCGATTCTTTAAAAGAGACATGTTTCTTGTCCCTATAAGCCCGACATATCGCGGACGCAATCTCTGGGTACGAGGTGCCAATCTGGTTGAGGGAATCGTAGTTAACGTCCATTTTCTTAGCGACCCCCTGCAGCAGTCCACCCCAAGACAAAGCGATCTCATCCTCGCTGGACTCGTTCAACACGGCTTTCGAAAGTCCGGCGCCTATAAATAGCCCAAGGTTGCCATAGCTGGCCGATGTCGCCAGGAAGTTCAAGACCTCGTCTCGGGTTGGTTTCTTAGAAAGTTTCAGAAACAACGCAGCGACCTCTTTATCTAGCGCGCAGAATCGATTTGCGAGTTCACTGAGCCGATGGCGGCCCTATGTGCCAACATTAGAACTTAAACGACTTGAAGAGTCTAACACGTGTCTCGCGTCGCTGAAACGGCATCGCTCAAGGCAAGAGAAGACGTGGGTTGGCGTTCCGGGCGGATCGTCGGCTACACGGAAGTTGGTCCGCTACTTCGAGGCTGGACGGTGGGAGCGGTTATTGACTTCGGTCATGACGGGCCGAAATTGCACGAGCGTTCTCTTCGTATACCTCGATCTGATGGTGAACTTGCCGTCGCAGCTCCAGTGGATGCGCGATTCGGTAGAAAGGCTCGGGGGTTCCGCCGGTTCCGCGCACAACCACGCTTCCGTATCCGAGCATCCTCCCGAACAGGCCCTCTTCCACATGAATACTCTCTACTTTTGACAGAAGGATCTCGTAGGTTCTCCGACGCAGTACGCCGATTTTGACAACGAGCCTTTTGTTCGTCACCGCCATCTCTGTTGCCGATCGTTTAAGGAATCCGACAAGCGCCGCGATTAGCCCTATACCCAGGAATACCAGACCCTCAATTCGTGTTGGGCCCGGATATTTCTGGCGGACCAGCGCTGCAATTACTAAGATCGCCAAACCTGGCACGCCAAAGAGCAGCCCTAAAATGGTTGGCCAAACAAGCACGATCCAGTGCAGTCCGGTCCGATACAAAGCACTCTCTCCCGGAATGAGGTTCTGGTCTACGTAACCCATGGTGACTCCTTTCAGACGGGAGTTGCTCCTTGAGCCGTGATCCCTAAATGTGGTAGCGAGCAGCCTCTGATCAGCGAATAAATTCTATCTCCGTAATCGGCGCATTTCAATACGGCCCCGGCGGCGCGGCAAGCGCTTCTGCGAGATCCGCGAGCAGAAAGCGCAAAAACACCTGAAACTCGAAGGGGCTGGAGCGCTGACAACCCCATGCCACTTACGGGCCTGATGGTTACCAAGCGCTCCAGCGTGAAGGGGGATTTGGAGCGGGGATCCAAAGGTAGGACAAGTGAGGGGGAAATTTGTTGCTCAGTGAGTTGTGCTGGGGACCGCGGCGGCGATGTTTTCTGTGGCAGCGCGCAGTTTCGGGGCGTCGGCTTCCGTCATCCGGCCGACGTCACCATACTTGAACGCGCCGCTGCTCGCCCATTCAACTACCTCGCCGATGGATTGCCTTTTGGCTGTGGCAACGCGTCGAGCAGCCGTCAGGAATTCGTTGCGGAGATGATTGAAATCCGATCCTGCCACTGACCCATTCCCGTTCGGGCGCGCAGTAGTCGGAGCGGTAATATCGGCGGATGGCTTCGCAGCTCCGTTCCCATTCGCAGCGACAGCACCGTTCTTGGGAGAAAAAGGCTTCTCCGGGGGCTTCGTCACGCCGGCTCCAGAAGCTCCATCTGGGCCAGGGTCTGCTACATTGCCTTCGGCAGGTGAATCCCCATTGGCAGTTGCCGGGTAGTATTCTGCTGCAACTTCCGGCGCCTGCTCTCCCTCGTCCTCGACCACCTCGAAGACCTTCCCGCCAGAACCCAACAGCTTGCGCGTCTCGGCAAACAGGCGGGCGTTCTCGGTCAGGTTAGCGATCAGTTTCCGCACGTCGTCGCCATCGACTTCAAGGCTCAGAGCCCAGATGGAGGTAGTCTTCTTCCGCTTTTCCTTGCGGTCAAAGTAGGTGGCTTCTTCCGGGCGAACGGTCAGCTTGGCCGTGATTCCGGCCAGGCGGCCGCCCGTGAAGGTTTGAATCTCCTGTAAGGCCGAGTGGATTTGGCGGATGGAACGGTACGAGCACGTATGGATGCGGCAGACGCTCCCCAACCTGGGGAAATCCGCCAGCATAAAGCGCAGGTCTCCGCCCGGCTTACACTGGCCGGCGGCAAGCTCCGGGCATCCGTTGCCGCAGCCCGTCCAAGGCTGCCCGCCCGGCTTCTCCGCCGTCCGGCGGGTGGCCGAAGCGCCATCGCCCCAGCACTTCCGTTCAGTGGCGGTCCACCAAGCATACGATGTTGGGAAGACATTCTCGACATCATCGTCGATCATGATGATGTGCAGATCCCGGCACTGCTCACCGTAGTGCTGGCTCAGCTCCGGGTCGGGCTCCCACTCAACCTTGTTCGCTGTCTTCTTCTTGCGCAGGAAGACAAAGTGGTCGAGTTTGGTGGGGTGATTGCGGTCTCCATTGGGAGGCAGGCCGATGGAGACCTTGGTTGAAACGGACAGCCGCTGGACGACGCGGCCGTCGTGGTCGTGCGTCACGCCAATAATCATAGAGATTCTCCTTTGTGAAGAGGTTTTAGTCGGCACGCTGTGCCGACAGGGCATAAACGATGGCAGGCGGATAGCAAGTCAGACATTTGCACGCCGCCAACTGCAACGAGGCGAGCACTGTGATCGAGCCAAACCCAGACACTCCTCCTCATGCAGGATTACAGGTGACGAGCCACAGGAAAGATGCCAATTCCACGGGATCGGTGACAGGGCATACTGCGGACGCGGAGGTTACAGCGTTGGATGTCGGGCCGTTAAGTTCACGTGGGCAGTCAGCGCATCCATCAGTCGCGTACCAATATCAATGAGCTTCCGCCTGGCGTCCCGATAACGCAGTTCTTCTGGGAGCGACGCCATCGAGCGCGAGCACCAGGCAAGCCATGCCAAGTATCCAACCATGGATCGTTTGTCGGGATCGTTAGCAATGCCATCATCCACGTCACGATAGCGGAACCGCTGACCAACCCCACATCATCAACTGGCCGCCTCAAATGCACGCCAAGCATGTCGCCATCCTTCCAACTTCACCAACCGGCGCCAGTCCAACCTAGTCGCTCATGATGCCAGATTGACATCGACCGCTTCTTACACTCATCGCCGCGGCTCGACACTCCGCAGTGTCAGCCTCAGACACCTCATGCCAAGCTGGCTGCCTAGTGCGCAATCAGACCAAACCGTCAACTGGCACCTCGCTTTCGCTTACACATAGTCCGCGACGCTCCAGCCAGCGCGTTCGCGCTTGACGTGCCACAACCCCGACCACCTCGCCGAATTCACGCAGCAAGCATCGTGCCAGGCCGGCGCACACATCCACGTGTTCCTGCTTGCAATTCCCAAACCCCATGCTGGCTCGATTTTCACGACACCGCTCTCACCCCACCACTACCCTCCCACAACCCCGAAGGCCTGGGTAAAAATCCAGCGAGTGCCACTCACCACGACTCACCCTGCCACCAAACACTACAGATTTCGGTATGGATCACCTTGCAGGCTATCGAAATCGACCAAACTCGGAGATAGTCAGAAAGCAACCCAAGCCCGCTCAGTCAACTAGCGGTGGGCCCAAACAATCAAAGAGAGGCAAGAAATAGGCATGGAATAGCCAACAGAGTTAAGAAAGTGCCGCTGCGGAAACGTGCGCCATCCTGGTGCTTCAAGGACGAAAACCGGGGGACGCCAAATGCGCTTGCGGTTCGGGGCGAAAACACACATGGTGTCTTGCCGGTCAGCAGCGGCAAAAGTCTGTGATATTGATAGCCGCGCAAAACGTCTGGTGTTTTGGTTCGGCCCGTCGCAAAACCCAGCGGCATAGATCAGGCTCGGGAGAACCTGCGGAGGATTGGGGAGGATGGAAATCAACCGACCCGCCCACTCGCACTCCATCGGTGATCGCGCTGCAGCTTGGGCATTCCTGCCGGACGCGCAAACCCGAAGTGATCGCGGCATGCGGATCGTGTCCGAGCGGCCGACATATGCCCGGAGCCAATAGGTGCCACATCCCCGCAATTGCCGTTCCCGTCAAACGTGGCCGACGGGACACTGCCCTCAGCGTAAGTAAACGCTGGGCTGATAGGGAGCATCCATCTTGCTAGCACCGGCAGCAGCGAGAACATCTCAACGTAGCCGACTGCACGACCATGTGGATCTGTCTGCCCGACACCGCCAGGCACCTGACCGCCCGCAAGTACACTGCCGACTGCGGCCGGTGGCCATCTTTTGAGAGTTGGCTCAGGGGCGCGCAACCGCTCGGGTATCGACAGACTGGTTTCCCGGGAATAGAATGAGTCCGTGAGCGCGGAGCGTTTCAAGGAATTCTTGCGAAAGCTGGAACCGTATGCTGGCCTTTGGCAGTCTGCCGAGTTTACCGTCATTGCACTCGGCGAAAGATCGGGGGATTTCCTTAGCCTGGCGACCAGTGTGGTTTTACGGCCGCAAAGGGTGGAGAGCGTCAACGTCCTACGGAACTTTCCCCTCACAGATCTCGCCACGCCCATCCTCGCGGCGCAGGTCGAATACCCTCTTCTCAATGCGCTGAATGGATTCGCGCCACTAAGAAAGCTGGTGGAAGCGGGACGCTTCGAATTGGAGGTTGGCAGCAGTGTGTTTCCTGTTCGGTTGTTCGGGATACCGGCAGACCCACACGAAGGCGAATTTGGATTCAGTTGGACGAAAGTGTTGGACAAGCCTAGGACGGAGATGAAGGCACAGTTTGGAATCGACCGTCGCTGCGTAGCTTTGCTCAACACCTATGACTCCGGCCACGCGATGTGCCAACTCGTGACGGATGATCTGTTACAAGACATCAACTCCGCCCTCCGAGATCGTCCGCACTTGATCGATGGGTTGGATGGACTGATATCGAAACTTATCCCGGGCGTGCGGTTAAGCATTGACGCGTGTCCACCGGCTCGAATCGTTGCGCCACTTCCGTTTGATCTAAGATTCCAGCCGGTGGAGGAGTTGATAGTGAACGCGCCGGAAGAAGCGTTCGCTAGCGGCATGAGGGTCTCGTTACTCTTTCGACCGACCGGGGACCCGCAATCCTTTCAACTAGGCATCTCAAACTCGGTGGGGACCACCCAACAAGGCATGCGCGAGTGGCAGCAGCGAATCACTTGGCCCAGCGGAGCCCAATCAGCAACGGCCGTGCTTTTTTACGTCGGACATCAGATAGAGGAGATCAGGTTTGATCGTCTGCCCGAATTTACTTCGCCGGTGGCTGACGCAAACACCGCCGCCTCTGCGTCGCCCGGCCGGTATGCAGGTTGGTCGCCACAGCCTGGCGAGAGCGAGCGCACCGAGGGGAGTGGAAACATGGGGCTGGATTTGAGTTCAGCGGAGCAGGTCGTAATAACTGCACTTGGTGGAGTACATCCGCAGAAGGTTCATCTTCACCAATTGGCGGCGAGGATCGTGCCGCCGCTGGAGCGCGGCGCGCTTCTTCGGGCAGTGGAGGCGCTGTATTCTCGGAGCCTGATCATGTGTAAGCCTTTGAAGGGCAACGAAGGGCTCGAGGATGCTGCCAACATTCTTCTTTCCTCAGAGGGCGTCAAATGGCTGAAAGAGTCGGCCTCCAGCAAGAATTCGCCCGCTGTGGTCAAAGTACTCAAGGTGTTGATTGCTTCGCCCTCGGACGTAACGGCAGAGCGCGATGCCGTTGAGAGCGCAATCCGTGAATGGAATACTAATCACCATGAAGGTACAGGCATCATGCTCGATCCGGTCCGGTGGGAGACTCATTCCTATCCGGCAATGGGGGATCGTCCTCAGGGTATCCTCAACAAACAGATTGTGAAATCGGCCCATTTTCTGATTGGTATCTTCGGCAATCGCTTAGGGACGCCAACGGGTGAGGTGCCTTCGGGAACGATTGAGGAGATTGAGGAAATTCGCAAGTCAGGGCGGCACGTCGCGCTCTATTTCTCGAACGCACCGGTCCCACAAGATGCAGACCGGGCACAGTTGGACGCATTGGAAAATTATCGGCGGTCCCTGCAAGGCTTGTATTTCAAATTCGGATCAGCAGATGAGCTGCGCCGACTCGTGACGGGGCACTTGCCCAAAATCGTTGATGACGTTTGGGCAAATCTGAAAAGCACTAACGCCGAAGTTGGGACTCATAAACCCGCTTCGGTAACTCAACCGCAGATGAAACTGGGGCCAGCAATCGCTCGTAGATTTGCAGATGAATTTTCGACCAACGACGACCTAAGCCCAAAAGAGTTGGAGCTTTTATGGACTGCAGGCAAGTCGTCCGACGGCGAAATCTACCATTCATCGACACTTGACGGGGAAGGCATTCGCGCGAACAAACGACATTTCCTACTAGGAGCAGACGCGCGGACGGCGTCCGAATGGCTTAGCGCGTTGCGCGGCCTGGAAAATCGAGGTTTGATCGAGCCAGTGAGCGACGATAGAACCTTCTTCAAGGTCACAGGTGAAGGATACGTAGCGGCCGACAAATTGGAAGAGTTTGCCCGCTGGAACGCGCATTCAATCATCTTACGAGCGTATTATATAAACGCCGATACGCAAGAAATCAGGTTGGCTTGTCAGGGCATCATCGCTCTCCCCGCTACCTACTATCCAGACCAAACTGCGGCAGATGGCTCAGTCCAGCGGAGTCTGAAGGAGAGCCGTTCACTGCTAGTGGAAGGTTTGGGTTCGATGCCCAGGATCGATTGGCAGCCAACTGATGTCGAGTTTACGGACGACGACGTCGGAAAAGTTGAGACCTTCCGTGTTGATGGAATGCAGTACATTCGCCCAAGCAGATTGAAATTGCCGATTATTTCTGCGTGATGATTGGAAAGGTGTCGGCACCTTTTTCGGGCGACCGTGATGCCGGAGCGTGCTCTCCCCTTCGGATTTCGCCACGGCTCATAGCTTTCGCCAGCGCCCCCTCCTGAATCTTGTAACCACGCCCAGCGCCGACCTCCAGACCCCTCCTAAATCAGCAGGGGAGTCCTCCGGTCCACCCTGGCGGTCTGCAAGGTGAAGGATCGGCCGGTTTTCCTCTGTGCCGCCGCGGTCAGAGTCTCGAGCGCAAGATGGACACCGAGGATCATGGGTTATTTCCGGGCGAAGTGGTCCGTGGTAATCCGCGTGAATCCGGGGCCTCTGCGCCTTGGCGTCTCCGCAGCGATGGTCGGTCTAGGGGATTTGCTAGGTCGCCCCGTCGGGGTTCAAAGAACGTCGCGGCCACGCACTAAACAATCCACATGGTCGTATAACGCCCTACGTTGAGAAGTGCCCGATAGCCGTTCGTATGGGGCGAGCTGCAGGACAAGATCCCGCAGAGAGCATGACGGTCGGGGGAGCCATTGCCGATTTACACATCGATGCTAAGCCCTGCCCTTCTGACGTAAGCATCCCAAATCAGACCGAAATCGTGCACGCAATCGAGTGCTGCGCGAACGATGGCGACACTCGGTACGGCATACGCCGTGGAACGTAGCCTGTCGGTGAAGACGGGGGTACGACATCGACCCCTTCTTGCATTGACTGGCGCGGCCGTTAGGCGCTTCGCAGTAATTGGCCCACAGACCTTTTGCCAAACTGGCTGCCACAGTGTCCACATGACCGAACGGCCAACAACACCCTCACTCTTGCTCACAATTACTCCTGGACGCTCCCCCCGCCGCGTTCGAGCAACGCACGCAAGGAATGCCAACTCAACTGCCACACTAAGGGTCGCCTCCCGCCCCTCGCCCCTCCACGCCATCCGGCAGGCACCGCTCTGCCCTACGCGACGTCGATTTTCCAGGCGAAACGCTCACCACTCCACCATCCTCACACAACCCGACCGGCGCAAGTCACGATTGCCGCGAGCGCTCCTTGCTATTCATCCCAACCCAGCCACGGACAGACACCGGAGATTACCGTGGGGGTCACTTTGCGGGCATCGAAATCGCTCAAACTCGGAGATAGTCAGAAAGCAACCCAACCCCGCTCAGTCAATTAGAGACGGGCCAAAATAGTCAAAGAGGGGCAAGAAATACGCATGGAATAGCCAAAGAATCAGGAAAGCGCCGTTGCAGAAACCTGGGCAGGGTCCGTAGGATTAAGAAGGGTGGTGCGGAACGGCCGGTATTCTTGCCATTGCCAGTTGAAGACTTCCGTGTCGAGCAGGCGCCGATACCAGTCCGCGAGCAGCCCGAAGCAAACATCCCGCGGGCTGTTGCGGAACTGCCAGGACACGAAACGCAAGACGTCCTCACTGGGCGCCAGGTACAGGAACCGCTCAACTCGAACCTCGGCATCCAGCTTACTGCGAATGTCATCGTAATCATCTTCGCTTTTGGCCGTCCGCTCGTACTCGAGCGCGAACGTCGCGGCACGATCTTGCAGCCGAACCGTCACGATGGCATCGTAGACCTTGTTGTTACCAATGCCGGTCAACGCATTCCATGAGCGTAACTGGATCTCCGGCACCCATCGAGCGAGCATGCCTGCGCGCAACAGGCTGAGGTGGATGTTGTTGATTTCGAGCGAGTGCGCAACTTGCAGATCGTATGCGTTGCGTCTTGCCTTTGGGGGCGCCACCAGGTACTGTTCGCCGATGCTGGCAAGTTCGAGCGCCCCGGCGGGCGTGATGGAGTAGACAAACATTTTCCTTATGGACGGGGAGGTGCATCGCGCGATCAGGCCGTACGCCGTAAGCCGCCGCGTCCGCCAATTGAAAGTCGGACGGCACGACTCGTACCCGCCGAGCTGCATGAACTCGAACAACTGATGGTGCGCGACGAAGCCGGAACGCAGGACCTGGCGAAGCAACGGGTAATCGTGTTCGGCGTTCAAGCTGATGCAGTCTTTGATGTAGCGCATCGTCAACCTCACAATGTGGAAGCAGGCTTCAGTTGCAGGCGTGCAATCCACGGTCGCGCAGCTATGGGCTGCAATGTGAATTTCCCGATATCGGTTCGTATCCAGTCATTGGCGGGAAGCAGCAACATGATTTCTTGCGCGTCACCGCACTCACTGAATGAAATAAGCAGCCCGTCGTCGGACTTCCAGCCAACGTCCCCGATGTGTAGGCGGCCAATCTCGCTTTGCTTTGCGACAACCAGGAAACAATCCGGCTGCCGCGGCGCATGGAGTATGCGCTTGAAAAGGATCTTGTTCTGCCCCTGCCAGACACACGGCTCGTCGCACTCGAACACGCGGTTGATCATCCGCTGCGGGCAGTTCGGATCAAATCCGCCCACCGCATTGAAGCGAGCATGGCCATCCACCTTCGCCCGTGTACGGATCACTCCATTCACGGGCACGCCCGTGGTGTTGAAGTAGGCAGCGCGCGCAAAGCGCTTCGGGTCGTCCGGGTTTCTGCCGAAGCGGCGGCGCCACACGCTGCCCAGTTCCGTAATCGCTATCACCATGACCGTCATGCCCCCTTGAGGTGTCTGTTCTTATCGCGTTCAGCGTAGAGTTGCTGCTGTAAGGAGTTGATCAGCTTCATGTATTCGGTGTTTGACGCCGCTAGCAGTGGCTCTGCCGCACCCAAGGCAGGCGCGTTGCCGTTTCCGTTAATCTGATCAGTGAGCGCCTGTACGCGCAAGCTAAGGTTGGTGACGACGCGTGACTTCTGTGCCAGTTCATCCCGCAGCACGTCTCTTTCCCGGGTTACAGCCTGCAACTCGTCCGCCGTCTTTTTGAGTTTGCCCTTGAGCTCGTCGGTCTCGGTGAGGCCGCCGGAGGGACTGTGCCCGTCGGCGCCGTCCTCGATGGCCCGGTTGCACTGTTCAATGTGCTGGTTGTACTTTTCGATCGCTTCCCGCGCTGCCTCGCGGGAATGCTGGTCGTGGTTGTAAAGGTCGGCGACCATGTCCGCAGTCGAGCGGGCCTTACGCGCTTCGTCGATCCACCGCTTGGCGAGATATGCCATGAGGAAGAGACACCAAAGGGTCACGACGGCGGAATAAGGGAAGTACGGGTTGTCAACCGTCGCGTCGAGGAAAGCTCGCCGCCGCTCCTCAATCCGCGAACCGTAGTCAATGTTATGCGGGTTGAACCGCTTCAATACAAACTCGTACCAGGTGTCAGATTCCTGCCGCACGTGACCTTGCGCGCGCTCCGCCGCGAGCGGGCTGTACTGACTGCGCGAAGTGGGAGCCGGAGAAGGGCCGTATTGTGCAAAGCTGGTTACCGACAGAACGATCAGCACGGCCGGAAGCAACCGCAACCATGTCCATCGTGTCATATTCAAAACCCTCCATGCGCATGTCTCGCCGGCCGCGCCGCCGGCGAGGGCATGGCACTCTTGAAACGCAGATTGGCCCCAACCGATCCGGCGAGGGAATGGCGCAACCGGGGGAATTGCTCCGGTATGAAGTTAGGAATCCTGACGTCGGCGGGCGGGCGCACATGTAGATGCCCGTGCAAGGTTCCCCGGCTCTGGTCCGTCATCAGGATTTCGATCTGCCCGGTGGGCAGATTCTTGATGTGCTCGTCGCGCGCGCGCGTTTCACGGTCTTCGGTTTCGACTGCGCGCCCGGTCTCCTCGTACTTCTCGTACCCGAACCACCGGGTGCGTTGCATGGAGCGGCTGCGGCGTGTCACCCGCTGTTCGGACGATGCGCGCAGGAAGTGCCGGGCGGTTTCCTCGTTGCGCGTCAAAGACAGCATGGTGGTGTTGGGTGCGGAAGAGACATCTTCCTTAAATCCCTTGCCGACCTCCATGAGCTGCGACAAGGACTGCAAGGAGAATAGGAACGCCGTGTTCGTGCCGCGCGCGGTTTGCAGAATCTGGGCGAAGTTCCGATAGCCGAAGGGAGCGAACTCGTCCAGGATGACACTGAAGATGGGGCGGTGGGCGCGGCTTCTTTCCTCTTCGCTCTCATAGCGCTTGCCCACCACCAGTTGCAAGTTCTGCAACAACATTTTTCCCAGAGCGCGAATGGGTTCCGTGTTCTTGTTAATGTTGAGCGAGACAAAGAGAATCAATTCCTGCTCGATCACGTCGTCAATCGACAGCAGGTCTTCGTAGGGTCCGGTGATCACCGACAACTCGTCGTCCAGGAAGGTCATGCACTTGTTGAGCAGGCCCTGGATGTTTTGCACGCGGTCACGGTCCTGGAAGGATTGGTACAGGCTGCGAACCGACATTTCGAAGTTGAGCCGGCGTTGCAGGGTGAGGTTGGGGGTGCGTTCGATCTCGTGGGTGGCCCGCTCGACTTGCTCACGGATCACCTCCTGGTCCAGCGCCATCACCATCACGTCGTAAAAATTGAACCGCTGCCCCGTGTACACCAGCACGCGGACGATATTCGAGAGGTAGTTCTGCTGGTGGGGAGAGAAGAATTCGTGATGGAGGTCGAAGGAACCAAACACCATGTTAACGATGGCCATGTAATCGTCACTGGTGCAACGGAAGGGGTTGTAGAGCGTAGAGATGTCCGGGCGGCTGGGGTTGAGCACCCGCAATTGGTGGAGGCGGCCGGCGCGATGGATGTAAGGGAGCAATTGCTTGAGGTATTCCAGGTCGCCCTTGCCATCGAGGATGACCATGGGGATGCGATGCGGATCATCGGGAGGGCCGACCACACGCTCCAGGTCCTGGCTGATGATATTGGTGAGGAGAGTTGACTTGCCGGCGCCCGTCATGCCCAGGGCGATGCCTTGCATCACGCGAATTCTGTCGGGCCACAGCCAAGGCTTGCCGTGAACGTCATAGCCCAGTACGACGGCGTTTCCCTTCCCGGCTTTGCGGACAATGCGCCGGTCGTGGCGGGGGGAGATCACCAGCGACCGATGGGGCCATTCGCTTTCGCGGCGGGAGCGCCCGGTGAACAACCACCACAGTAGGGCGGCTCCACAGACAACGGTGAAGACGAAGTAGAGGGCCACTTCCTCGATCTGGCGGGCCGTGATGAAGTAGCGGTTGTGGGCCACGTACCAGGCGAACCAAACGGCAAGCAGGACCAAGATCCCGATGACGAATTCAAAACTCTCGAGCGGGGCAGGGCGATGGGGCCGTTCGTTTTGATCGTTAGTCATCTTCGCGCCCCCACGAAGTAACCCAGCCAAAGGGCGCAGCCGTGCGCCGAAGCCAGCGCCAGAAACCAGCGCCACGTTCGCAGGAAAGCGCCCCTTCGCTGGACCGCCAACCCCTCGTTGACACGCCAGGCGTGCCACAAGCAGTAAAGCAGTGCCACCAAGGCTCCCATGAGCCAGCATTGGGGAAGCGTTGGGCCCATCCATTCCCCGCCATAAGGGAAGGAGTTGACTGGTGCGGTTGCCCGCGGGTACAGGCGAAGGGCATACACCAGGCAGGCTTCAACGACAAGAGCCAGCAAGGCAGCGAGAAAACAACCGAACCGTTCGAGTTTTTGGAGCATAGGTTCTTGACCCCTATAGGTTCCTCACGACCAGAAATTGAAATAGACAAATACACCGAGCATTCCTAAAAGCCAGATTGCCAGTAGCACTGGGGATTTCTTGGGGGGGCGGGGCTTTTGGGGCTCAAAGAGTTTGGCAGGATCGAGGATCATTGCCACGATACCCTTGCCGAAACCTAAATCCGGACGGGATCGGTAGTAGTCCTCTAACCACGCTTGCACTTCCTCGCGGGTGACGTCGCGGGCCATGGTCAAAACACCAGCGTGGCGGTCGGCCGGCCTTTGCCATCGTCGGGGAACACCAGCCGTATTACTCTCGTCTTGCCCGCCGGAAGCTTGAAACTGACGACACCCACGGTCTCCTGCCACGGCTCGACGCGCGACGCGCGCACCGTGCCGCTTACGACAGCGACCGGCGTCTCGCCGTCACTTTCTATCGCTTCGACAGCGCTTTCCCCCACCTGCAAATTCGCCCACCGGCTGAGGTCGTCCGCAGCGCCATCCACCTTCAAGGTGAAAACCTGAGGGGTACTCAGCGTGTAGACTTCTCGGGTGTCATTGAGCACGGCGTAACGGACAAAGATTTCGTGGTCCGCCTGCTCGAAGGTATCCTTGAGCAGAACGGTCACCCGATTGCGGGGCACCTTGGACCCATCCGAGCGAATCGGCCTACCGCCGAGCAGGTTGTCGAGGGCGACTTGGGTCGCCGGCATGGAGAGCCTTACTGCCGTCGCAGGCGTTGGCGCCGGCGCCGGGGGTGGCGTAGGACGCGCATCCGGCTGGTCGATGGCAAAGTCCATCTGCTCGACCGAGCCGGCAGCCTCCAGTTCGTAGTTCAGCCGCCCGGAAGCCGTCCATATAAAAAGGTTGGTGGTCACGCCGGGCTCTGTCGGCTGGACGAAGACCTTGTTCTCCCGCCACTCGACCTTGAAAGCAGGGCTGCCCGCGGCCACGGTTGTCACCGGCTCACCGACCTCAATCACCGTCAGGTGGTTCAGGGCGG